>OQWI01001434.1_pt1 | contig 10327 bp, 9 predicted proteins | sample 1691551 | NCBI WGS metagenome assembly OQWI01 (sample SAMN03418259, study PRJEB22391) | human gut metagenome | biome: human-gut; feature: organic feature; material: feces | host: Homo sapiens | place: Tanzania | collected 2013-01
AATACTATATAAAATTTTCGCGCAAAACCCGAAAATGTGGCGAAATGCCCCGAAACAGGCGGGTGGTTTCAAAAGATTTTTATGATTCTTAAATTTCAATGATGATTTTTAAATCTTTGTGTCTTCAAAAACCACTTCATTTATGTGATTTTGATATTGCCGGCAGGGTCCTTCAGGATGGCGGTGTCGCTACACTGCTATCTGCTGAAACGCAAATTGCCCGGAAACCTCCATGTTTATCCGGGCAATTTGTCTTGTTAGATGATCTCGCTCTCTACCTGCTCTCTTCCGTGCTGGCGATAATGATCTTCACCCCAAGTTCCTCGATACGCGCAGCGGCCGCGGTCTCTATCTTGTCATCGGTTATAAGCGTGTCTATCAATGATATGCGGCCGAGACTGGCAAACGAAGGCCTGCCAATCTTCGAAGAATCGGCAAGAAGATAAACCTTCGAGGCGGCACGAATCATGGCGGATTTTACGGAAAGATCGCTGAGACTCGGATAGGTGAGAAGAAAATCTTCGGTCGAAATGCCTGCCGTGGCAAGGAAAAGCTTGTTCACATGGATGCCTTTGAAAAGTTTGGCTGCAATCTCACCTGTCAATGACAGAGTCGGAGCCTTGAACTCCCCGCCGGAAACAAGCAGGCTGATTCCCGGATTCTCACCGAGCATCATCGCAATATTCAATGCATTGGTCAATACATTCAGGCTCTTGTATCCGACAAGTTGTCTGGCGAGTTCAGTTGTGGTAGAACCGGAATCCAGGATAATGGTCTCACCTTCATTGACAAGGCCCGCGGCAGTCTTGGCGATAGCTATCTTCTCATCCATGTGGGACTTGTTGAAAAGCTGGCCGGTCTTGGCGAACGTGCCGACATCTTTAAGAAAGGCTCCGCCATGCTCCCTCTGGACATAACCCATTTTCTCCAGTTCTTCCAAATCCTGTCTGATGGTTACATCCGAAACTTTGAATATTTTCGAAAGCTTCTGAACTTTTGCGTGTCCGTCCTCTTGAATGAGATTGAGAATCTCGGTTCTCCTCTGGTTTAGTGCCATAGATATCAGCTTTTTAATTAATACAAAGGTAAGTGAAAATTTACGGAAAACCAATTTTCGCAAGTAAAAGCAAAAATACTTCCGAAAATTTTCGAAAAAACTTTCGGTTTCCTTTGTTTATTACTTTCGTTTGCTTATCTTTGCACCAGTTAATAACAGTAATCCAGCAGAATTTCTGCGGAAAGGCACTAATAATTATGGATATAAAGTCTCTCAAACTGCTTTCTGAAAGGAATCGAAAGCGACTTCTCGACATTATCTACAATGCGGGAGCCGGTCATACCGGTGGTGATTTGTCCTGCCTCAACACACTTACTGTTCTCTATAATCATTATCTGAATGTCACAAAGGACAATCTCGATGATGAAAATCGTGACAGATTTGTACTGAGCAAAGGTCATTGTGTAGAAGCTCTTTATGCTGTTCTGGAATCCAAAGGAATTCTGGAGGCATCACTTGTGGACACCTTGGGCAAGTTCGGCTCACCGCTTGCCGGCCATCCTTTGTGCACACTTCCCGGCATTGAAGTAAACAGCGGAGCCCTTGGGCATGGACTCTCTTTCGGTCTCGGAATGGCAATCGCCGCGAAAATGGACGGCAAGAGCTACAAGACCGTAGTCATGATGGGCGACGGCGAGCAGGAGGAAGGTTCCATTTACGAAGCGGCTATGGCTGCGAATCTCTATAAAACCGGCAACCTCATCGCTATCATTGACAGGAACATGTTGCAGATCAGCGGCTCTACCGAAGAAGTGATGCCTATCGAGAGCATCCGCTCGAGATGGGAAGCCTTCGGCTGGGAGGTCCTCGAAATGAATGGTGATGATGTCAATGACATCGTACGTGTCCTCGATGGCATTGACCTTACTTCCGACAAGCCTCACATGGTGGTGGCCCATACGACGAAAGGTTTTGGCGTGTCATATATGGAAGGTGTCGCAAAATGGCATCATGGAGTTCCGACAGAGGAACAATATGCTCAGGCTGTCAGTGAAATTGAACAAAGGATAACAGAACTGGAATCATAAACGGAACCGAAAATGAAAGATAGCAGAAAAAGTTTTACATCTACGCTGCTGGAACTTGCCCGTAATGACAAGGACATCATAGCGGTGACAACAGACGCCCGCGGCTCTGTTACTCTTGGCGACTTCGCAAAAGAATTGCCTGACCAGTTTGTGGAATGCGGAATCGCGGAACAGGATGCGGTCGGCATATCTGCCGGCTTGGCACATAGCGGAAAGAAAGTCTTCTGCTGCGGCCCTGCATGTTTCTATGTGGCCAGATCCCTTGAACAGGTGAAAGTCGATGTTGCGTACAGCAGAAATCCGGTGAAGATTCTTGGCGTGAGCGGCGGAATCGCTTACGGGGCATTGGGCGCAACACATCACAGCCTTCATGACATCGCTGTCCTCAGGGCATTCCCAGGAATGAACGTGGTTCTCCCGTCTGACGGAAACATGACGGAGAAACTCGTGAAGATGCTCGTGGATTATCCCGAGCCGGTATTCATGAGAGTCGGCAGGGGAGCCACAGGCGAAGTTTATGAAAATCAGGACTTTGATTGCATCCCCGGCAAGGCGAACCTTCTCCATGAAGGAAAAGATATCACCATCATCGCCACAGGCGAAACCGTTTACCACGCACTGAAAGCTGCCGAAATGCTGAAGGAGAAGAAGATCAATGCCAGAGTCCTCGATTATTCTTGGATCAAGCCGTTCGACAAGGACGCTCTCCGCAAGGCTGCCGAGGAAACAGGCTGCATCGTTACCGTAGAGGAGCACAGCATATATGGCGGACTCGGAGCTCTCGTAACAGAAGAACTCAGCGAAAAGCCGGTACCTGTAAAGATTCTGGCACTTCCGGACGAAGATATTATGCATGGCACCTCAAAAGAACTCTTTGCATACTATGGCATTGATGCTGAAGGAATTGCAAAATCTGCTGAGGAGTTTTTCAGGGCAAATAAACCGGCAAAGGCATGAGCAGCTACGTAATATCTGTCGATCAGAGCACATCTGCGACAAAGGCTCTGCTCTTCAATGAAGACGGAAAACTTCTTCATTCCTCAAGTGTGGCCCACAAGCAGTATTACCCTGCAGAAGGATGGGTGGAGCATGACGCCGAAGAAATCTACAGGAATACGATAGAGGCTATCAGAATTGTCAAGGATGCCCTTGCGGAATCTGATGCGACATTCTCATTGGCATTGACAAATCAGCGCGAGACAGTCGTTGTGTGGGGCCGCAGAACCGGAAAACCGGTATGCAACGCGGTGGTTTGGCAGTGTATGCGCGGAAGGGAAATCTGCGAAAGGCTTAAGGCGGAAGGATTCTCTGACCTCGTGCAGGAGAGAAGCGGACTTATGATTGACCCGTACTTCTCAGGAAGCGGAATCAAGTGGATTCTGGACAATGTCAATGGAGCCCGCGAGGATGCGGAGGCCGGACATCTCCTTTTCGGAACGATTGACTGCTGGCTGATATGGAAATTGACAGGAGGAAAGGTTCACGCGACCGATTATACCAATGCTTCCCGCACGATGCTGTTCAATGTCCACACTCTCGCATGGGACAAGGACCTTATGTCAATGTTGGACGTGCCTGAGTCGATGGCACCGCAGGCTCTCCCTTCTGATGCAGTGTTCGGCACAACTGATGCCGAGGGCGTTTTCGGAGAACCGGTCCAGATTGCAGGAGTCCTGGGAGATTCACATGGCGCGCTTGCCGGCCAGATGTGCTTCGGTGAAGGACAAGGAAAGGTAACATACGGAACAGGTTCTTCCGTAATGGTGAATATCGGAGAAAACGCAGCCAAGGCACCGGCCGGAATGGTTACATCTGTAGGATTTTCGGCATTGGGCAAGACTTTCTATGCTTTCGAAGGCAATATCCATTGCACCGGTGCGACGATAGCATGGCTGCAAAGAGAACTTAAGCTGATAAATAATGCCGCTGAAATAGAAGGATTTGCGACATCTGTCCCTGATAACGGAGGGGTTTATTTCATCCCTGCATTTGCCGGTCTCGGAGCACCCTGGTGGAACAGCACTGTCAGAGCCCGTATCGTAGGAATGACACTTGGCACAGGAAAGGCCCATGTCTGCCGCGCCGCTCTCGAATCCATCGGATATCAGGTGACGGACCTTGTGGAAGCGATGACTTCCGAGGCGGGAATCAGTCTCAAGGAACTCCGCGTGGACGGCGGTCCTACCAGAAACCGCTTCCTTATGCAGTTCCAGTCAGACCTCCTGGGTGTCCCGGTAGTACGTTCGGAAGCAGAAGACGCATCCGCATTCGGAGCCTTCGTAATGAACGGATTTGCAAGAAAGAAATGGCTGACATTCGATGAGGCCGCAGCGACACGCGTCTGTGACGCCCCTGTGGTTCCCGGAGATGGAAGAAACTCAGCAAGAATGGCTTACGCTGGCTGGCGTGAAGCCGTAGAAGAATTGGTCAGAAAATATTAAAGTCACATAATTATGTACAAGAACAACAAAAAGATGTGTTTCGGTGTCATCATCGGCACAAGAGCTTATTTCAATTCAGAATTGGCAAAAGACGTCCGTGCCCAGCTTCTCAAAACCCTTGAAGAGCAGGGATATGACTATGTGATCCTGCCTGAAGACGCGACTCCTACAGGCAGCAGCAGTATCGAGACACGCGAAGACGGTCTCAAATGCTCTAAACTTTTCCGCGAGCACAGAGATGAAATCGATGGTATCATCGTTTCTCTCCCTAACTTCGGTTTCGAAATCGGTATCATCAATGCCATAAAGGATGCTGACCTCGGTGTTCCTGTCCTCGTCCAGGCATGTGATGATGAGAACGACAAGGTGGATCTCGACAGCCGCCGCGACGCTTTCTGCGGAAAGATTTCAGTCTGCAACAACCTCTATCAGTACGGCATTCCGTTCACTGACACAACTCTCCATACATATTCGATTTACTCTAATGAACTCGTTGAGGATATCAATAAATTCGCAGGCATCTGCCGCGTTGTCAATGGCTTGAGACATTGCCGCATCGGCCAGATCGGAACGCGTCCTCTCGGATTCAATACCTGCCGCTGCAGTGAGAAACTCCTTCAGAAGTATGGAATTACAGTAGTTCCTGCTGACCTTTCAGAGGTTATTTTCGCAGCGCAGAAGATCGCTGACAATGATCCTGAGTATCTCGAGAAGGCAAAGGCTATCGCAGACTATGCGAAGGTACCTGAGACCTATGCAGAGAAAATGCCTCTCGTAGCTAAGTTCGCTGTCGCCGTTGAGCGCTGGAGAAAGGCCAATGACTGTGATGCTCTCGCTATCCAGTGCTGGGATTCCCTCGAGCAGAACTACGGATGTGCAGCCTGCGTAGCAATGAGTATGCTCGGCGACAAGCTGGTTCCTTGCGCATGCGAGACTGATATTGCAGGTGCGGTGTCAATGTATGCCCTCACACTTGCTTCAGGACGTTCATCAGCATTGATGGACTGGAACAACAACTTTGCTGAAGACCGTCAGAAATGCGTCTGCACACATTGCGGCAACTTCCCGCGTGAATTTGTCGGCAACTCAGACCTTAAGCTCGCACCTCTCGGTGTCCTTGGACGTACACTCGGAAAGGTTCATACATTCGGTGCCGTTTGCGCCAAGGTTTCAGGCGGAGACTTCACATATTTCCGTATTTCTACAGATGATGCCAAAGGTTGCATCAAGGCATATCTCGGAGAAGGCCTCATAACTGACGACCCTTACGGAATGGACGGATGTATCGCAGTTACACAGGTTCCTGAACTTCAGAAACTTATGAAACATATCTGCAGAAACGGATTCGAGCACCATGTGGCTGCATGCCGCGGCAAGGCTCAGGAAATTCTCCGTGACGCTATCGAGAATTATCTCGGATGGGATCTTTATGTTCATGAATAATCCTTCTCACCATGGTACTTGTAACTAATCCTGTTGTCGGACTTATCTGCTGCGTCTATTGCTGCCTCTGCTGGGGCTCATGGGCAAATACGCAGAAACTCGTGACGAACAAGAACTGGAAGTTCCCACTGTTCTACTGGGACTACATCTTCGGGTTCTTCCTTACCGCCCTTGCCGGAATGTTGACACTCGGCGGTGCAAGTATTGGCGAATTCACATGGCATAGTGTAGGCTATGCCATGCTTGGAGGTCTCATCTGGAATTTTGCCAATATCTTCCTTACTGCAGCCAATTCGATTGCCGGAATGTCAGTAGGTTTTCCTATCGGCGGTGGCCTCGGATGGGTAGGCGGTGTAGTATTCAACTATTTTGTCGGCGGATTCACCGGCAACAAGACTCTCTTGTGGATCGGTCTTGTACTTGCCGTAAGTGCAATGATATTCTGTGCCGTTTCATACAGCCGTCTTACCAGCAGCCAGAAGAAGACCCCTCTTACGGGAATCATCTTCGCCATCATTTCAGGTTTCGGGTTTGCGTTCTTCTACGGGCTTGTAATCAAAGGCATTGACCCGGCTTATGTTTCCGGAGGAGTCGGAACCCTTACTCCTTATGCTGCCGTCTTCTTCTTCGCCTTGGGCGTTCTCCTCTCCACTCCTGTCATCAATGGAGTCGCAATGAGACACTCTGTCGAAGGGAAATGTTCAATGAAAGATTATGTCTCAAACGGAGATGCCAAGACCCACCTCATCGGTATGCTCGGCGGCTTCATCTGGATGAGCGGTATGGTCATCAGTTTCATGGCTTCAGGCTCAGGAAATCCTGCAGTTACCTATGCGCTCAGCAACGCTTCTCCTGTAGTTGCAATGATTTGGGGCGTCCTCATCTGGAAAGAATTCAAGGATGCGCCTAAGGGAACAAACAAATATCTTGCGGCAATGTTCCTTCTCTTCCTGGCGGCTCTTGTCGTCATCACCATGTCGAATTAAAATTCAATCTAATAATCAACTAAATGAAACGAGTATTAACATCACTGGTACTTGTACTGTTATGTACAATTTCAGTCCTTGCTCAGGACAACATCACAGTTACCGGAACAGTAGTGGACGTGAAGAATGTCCCGCTTGCCGGAGTTGCTGTGATTCAGCAGGGAACAACTAACGGCTCGGCCACTGGCGCCGACGGAAAATACTCTATCACGCTTCCTAAGGGATCGGTCATAGAGTTCTCATGCATTGGATATAATGCACAGACTATCAAGGCTTTCAATGCTGTTGTGGATATCGTTATGGAGGAAGACAACCTTCTTCTCGAAGAGACTGTCGTTGTGGGATACGGTGTCCAGAAGAAGAGTTCCGTTACAGGAGCCATCTCCCAGGTGAAGTCTGAGGATATCACTAACCGTTCAGTTACTGATATTGCCGGATCACTTCAGGGCAAGACTGCCGGTGTCCAGATCGTGTCTTCATCAGGCGCTCCGGGTGCTGAGTCTTCCATCAGAATCCGCGGATATTCATCGAACAGTTCTTCTGACCCTCTTTACGTTGTGGACGGTCTCAGGACAAAGAACATCTCCAACATTGACCCTAGTGACATTGAAAGTATCGAAGTCCTCAAAGATGCGGCTTCTGCCGCAATTTATGGTGCGTCAGCAGGTAATGGTGTCGTTCTCGTGACCACCAAACGCGCTGCCAAGGGCATCCGCAGGATTTCTTATGACATGCAGCTCAGCTGGCAGCAGATGGCTCATGTTCCTGACGTGCTGAATGCCAAGGACTATCTTACATGGGTAAGAGAGGGCAACCTCGTTTCAGAGGAGATCATTTCCAAGTACTATGACGGCAAGACCGATACGAACTGGGCTGACGTGGCTTTCGAAACAGGCTTCATGCAGCGTCACAATGTTGCTTTCTCAGGTGCAAACAACAATGGTTCAATCTATGCCGCTGTCTCTTTCCTTGACAACAACGGCCCTGTCATCGGTGACAAAGACCAGTTCAAGCGCCTCAGCGCCACTGTCAATGCCGACTATAAGATCAAGGATTGGCTTAAGTTCACCACGAACAATTCATTCGGCTATGCTTCTGCAAAGTTCATCAATGCCGGTGGTATGTACTCGCTTCCTGCGGCTACCATCCAGATGGACCCTCTCACTCCTGTGACATATTCCAAGGACAATGTCCCTGCACACATGCAGGCTCTCATTGACCAGGGTCATACATTCATCAAGGCTCCTAATGGTGACTACTATTCGATGTCTCCTTTCCAGGAATCCAACAACATCAACCCTTACATCACCATCAACTATCAGGACCCGAGCAATGAGATGTTCGAACTTCGTGGTTCCACCTCACTTGACTTCACTCCTGTCAAGGGGCTTGTAGTTACCTCACGTCTCGGTTACAACATCAGAAGCGTCGTAAACCAGAGCACGACATGGCCTAACGTCACGAATACTGATACCTACACTGATTATGTGACACTTTCAGCTACCTCAGGTACAAACACTTACTATCAGTGGGAGAACTTCGCGAACTACTCCAAGACTTTCGCTGACAAGCATAATTTCAGTGCCATGGTCGGTATGTCATATTCCCACAAGGCAGAATGGACACAGACGGGCCAGATTCAGGGTACAGGTCAGGACAATGTCGGTATCACCAAACTTGATCCTAACTATGCTTTCTTCGGAAACCAGACCGGTACTGCCACAAAGACTATTACCGGCGGGCAAATACTTCGTCCAGGCTTCCCTCCGTGCAGATGCTGCCGACCTTTCTATCCTTCCTCTCAATACCAGATGGGGTTATTTCCCTGCCGTTTCTCTCGGTTGGACAATTTCCAGAGAGGGCTGGTGGAAGAAGATGAACATCAAGCCGATATCCAACTTGAAACTTCGTGCATCCTGGGGACAGAACGGTTCTATCGCAGGTCTCGGCAAATATATGTACGATGCGACCATCGGTTCTACCATCAAGGTGGGTATGACCAATGACAAGTCCTATGCTACCGGTTCAGTACCTAGCGCCGTGGGTAACTTCAACCTCAAGTGGGAAACCTCTGAACAGCTTGACCTCGGATTTGACCTCCGTATGTTCAATGACAGACTTACCCTCACCTACGACTGGTTCCGCAAGCAGACCAAGGACCTTATCATGCCTAGCGTAACCTCATCTCTTACCGTCGGCGGAACACTTTCACCTCTCAATGCAGGTGACGTGCTCAACAAAGGACATGAGATCGACCTCGGATGGCGCGATTCAAAGGGTGATTTCACTTATGCAGTAAGCGCCAATATCGCAACATTGAAAAACAAGGTGACAAGTATCTATGAGACACTTTCACGAGTAGCCGGAGGTTCCGGCGGAACAGGTCTTACCTGCTACTTTGAGAAAGACCAGCCTATCTGGTACATGCGCGGTTACAAATATGAAGGCGTTGACAAGCAGACGGGTGATCCTATCTTTGCCGACCTTGATGACGACGGTCAGATTACTGACAATGATATGACCAATATCGGATCAGGTATTCCTGACTTCACCTATGGTCTTACCCTCAATCTCGGTTACAAGAACTTCGACCTCGTTGTCTTCGGAAACGGAGCATACGGCAATGATATCGCCTACGGAATTCCTCGTTCAATGCGAGTTCAGGCGAACACTCTCCAGTACTTCTTCGACAGACGCTGGACAACTCCGGGACAGGATGCCAAATATCCTAGCGCGAAACTCATGAACTATGCTTACGACAAGTACTGTCAGTCTTCGGCTCTCGTATTCAATGGCTCATATTTCAAGATCAAGCAGATCCAGCTCGGCTATACCTTCCCTAAGAAGCTTGTCAACAAGATTCACATCTCAAGCCTCAGACTCTATGTCTCACTTGACGACTGGTTCCTGTTTACCAAGTATCCTGGATTTGACCCTGAGGTATCTGTAAGTACTAATGGTCTTGGTATCGATTTCGGTCAGTATCCAAGCCGCAAAAAGACAGTGTTCGGTCTTAACCTGTCATTCTAAAATACTAAAATTGAAAGAATTATGAAATTCAGACATATAATTGCAAGTGCAGCTGTCGCAGCCGGTCTTCTGACTCTCGGTTCTTGTCAGAGCAAGCTCGACATTCCTCAGCACAGTGTTACGAATATCGGTTCATTCTATAAGACTGATACTGATGCTGAAGAGGGAATCGTGGCTGTGTACGATCAGTTCAAGACTTGTCATTCAGGAGGAATCAACAGTGTATGTTGGCTTGCCAACTTCCTTGGAGACGACCTCTGGGCAGGCGGCGGAAGCCGTGCGGACGGAAGTTTCTATCAGTGGAGCGAATACACATTCGGCTCAGTCTTGATGACATTCTCG
>OQWI01001435.1_pt1 | contig 10322 bp, 10 predicted proteins | sample 1691551 | NCBI WGS metagenome assembly OQWI01 (sample SAMN03418259, study PRJEB22391) | human gut metagenome | biome: human-gut; feature: organic feature; material: feces | host: Homo sapiens | place: Tanzania | collected 2013-01
GTAGAGTAGAGCGTAGAGACCGTGCAGTCGAATGGAGACTGCACGGTTTTCCTTGCATCCGGGGCGAAAAACGCCTATACTGAATAAAAAGAAATTTCGGAGGTAGACCAATGTCTTTTACTGTATTTGCCGACGGCAGCGCCAATCTGCCCGCATCCTGCTTAGAGGGCATCACCCTGCTGCCCTGCAACTATTGTGTGGAGGGTGTCCAGAAAGAGTACCTTGGGGACGTAGACCATTTTGATGCCAAGAGCTACTATGACGCCCTGCGCCAGGGCAGCAAGATCACCACCAGCCTGTTAAATACCCATCTGTTCCTGGAACATTTTCGGGAGGTTCTGTCTCAGGGCCAGGATGCGGTGTATGTCTCCATGTCCTCCGGCATCAGCGGCACCTATCAGGCAGCCGTGAACGCCAAGCATGAACTGGAAGAGGAATATCCGGACCGCTATATTCATATCGTGGATTCCCACGGCTGCGGCTTCGGCAGCGGTCTGCTAGCCATCCGCGCCGCGGAGCTGAGCCGGGAAGGCAAAACAGCCCGGGAGTCCGGCGCTTTGCTGGATGCGGATGTGCCCCATATGTGCCAGTATTTCACCGTGGACGACCTGAACTTTCTGAAGCGCAGCGGCCGGGTCAGCGGAGCCACCGCTATGATCGGCACCGTGCTGAACATCAAGCCCATTCTCTACGGTGACGCCACGGGTCACATTGTCTCCTGCGCCAAAGTCCGGGGCCGGAAAAAGGCCATCGACGCGCTTGTGGAAAAGTACGCCCAGAAGCAGGTCGACGCGGAGCATCGGATCGTCGCCATTTCTCACGGTGACTGCCCGGAGGATGCCGAGATTCTGGCAGAAAAGGTTCGGGCCGTAGCAAATCCCGGCAAACTCATCATCGTCCCGCACGAGCCCTTCTCCGGCGCCCATGTAGGCCCCGGTATGCTGGCCCTGTTCTTCTACGGATCAGAGCGGTAACAGGCAGAAAGGCAGCTGATTCAGGCAGGTGGTGCTTCTTCTGAATCTGCACCACCCGCTTCAGGTACTCCGCCTCACCCTTCAACTCCGCATTGGTCCCATGGTACACCACCTTCGGCGTACCATCTTCATTCACAACCTTGCTCGCCTTGGTGGGATTCTTCTCCCAGTCGCCGAACCACTTCTTGAAATTCTCCGTTTCCGTCTGGTCAGAAACGCTATTGACATTTCTGCTGCTTTTGCGTATACTGTCCCCAGAGGAATCCCCAGTAATGGCGTTACGCGGTTCTACCGCTGTGACGGCGGAGTGGGATTCCTCTTTTTTCAGTTCAAACTTCACTGGCGTCAAATCGACAACATCATAGAAAACAGCGTCCCCATTTTTGGTAATCCCGACTGCAACTTCTGCACTGTATGTGGAATCCCCCGCTTCAATCAGCGTTTTCCCGTGGTCGAAATCAACAAATTTGTCTGATCTTGGATATATCACCCCACCATCTCGCGCCCAATCCGTTGCCGCAATCACAACGTCATCCACAGCACTTGCCGCTCTCATTTTGTCAGCAAAAGCGGAAGGATTATTTCTTGCAAGCCGAATCGTGTCTTTCGATCTTGTGTATTCGTCTCCGGATACCTTGTTAACTTTTCTCGTGATACCATTTACAACGATACCGTCCGAGAACTTCATCAGCGCTTTTGCGGCTGCTTTTTGCGCCGCTTTTTTTGTTTCACTGTTCCAATGCTCCGTGTCCAGGTTGGCCAAAATGTCATCGTCAACCACAGCTACAAATCTTCCGTCTGTGGTCGTCCTCAGCGAATACTTCTCGCCCCCCCCCGGGCGTTATTTTTGCCCGTCCCGGCTTCCGTTCCGCGCAGGATGCACAGGCCCTGTATCCGCCACAATATAGGTCTGCGCCCCTGTATCGGTGTCCTTCATGACGATTACATCGTATTTGTACAGGTTGTCTTTCATAAACGTATCCAGAGCATTGCGTCCGGCAGCGGCGGATTGCGAAAAACCGGCTGAAAGCATATACGGGACGCCGCCCGCTTAGCAGCGGCCGGTTTCCCGCGTTTTGATGTTTATCAATAAAAATGTGTTTCATTCTACAATTATTTTATTGACAAAACAAATAGGTTGTGCAATAATAACAAAAAGTTCACAAAGTCGGCCCTTTGGCCGCTGAAAATAAGTTCGGGCATTTGCCCGATGAAAAGGGAAGCCGGTGTGATTCCGGGACGATCCCGTCACTGTGATAGCCAGGATGCAGCATGATGCCACTGATTTTTTTGGGAAGGCGCTGCGGACGTAACTTAAGTCAGGAGACCTGCTTATTTTTGAGAATGCACTTGCGTCGGACAGGGATCATTCTGCAAAATGTAGCTGTTGCCATTGTTGGTGGCGTCTCCTTTGCGTATGTTTTTTAGTCGGACGGAAGTCCGGCTTTTTTTGCGCCGTATTTTGGGAACAAATTATGAAAGGATGACAAGGTATGAAACATCGGAAAACATGGCTGGCATTGCTTCTGTGCGCCGCGCTGCTGCTCTCCGGCTGCGCCGGGAAGCAGGGGGAAGCCAAAGAGGAGACATCTCAAAAGGTACTGAACTTCGGCTGTCAGATGTACGATGACGGGTCCGTCAACACGGCTATGGCCATCAGCTCCTCCTGGAACTGTATGCGCTATGGCGTCAGTGAAGCACTGTTTCGATTTGACGACAATATGGATGTGGAGCCATGGCTGGCGGAGAGCTATACGGTCAATGACGAGCATACCCAGTGGGTCATTACCCTGAAAAAGGATATCAAATTCTCCGATGGCTGCCCCCTTACCCCCTCCAGCGTGAAGGCCTATTTTGATTACCTGAAAGAGGTGGGCCCCGGCGGCTCCGCCAAGCCCCAGAAATACCTGGAGTATGAGGCGGAGGTCACCGCCGATGACGCGGCCAATACCGTTACCATCGTGACCTCCAAGCCCTACGCCAATCTGCCCGGCCAGCTGGCCTATCCGGTGATGGCGATTCTGGATGTGGAGCATACGAAGGATTTTGACAATGGCGCCATCGGTACCGGTCCCTACATGATCGATAAATTCAACGGCGTGGGTGTGGGTTACGATATGAAAGCCAACCCCAACTATCGGGAAAAAGTCCCCTATGACATGGTCCATATTCTCTTTATGGGCGATGCTTCCGCCAAGACCATGGCGCTGCAGAGCGGTCAGGTGGATCTGGTGGAGAACATCACCAATGTTTCGGATATCCAGAACTTCCAGCAGGACGCCAATTACACGGTGGACATTGCCTCCGGTGTACGCTGCGGCTTCAGCTGGATGAATCTGAACGGCGTCCTGGGCAACAAGACCCTCCGGCAGGCCATCCTTATGGGCATTGACAATGATACCATCTGCTCCTCCAAGACCATTGGCGGGCTGTACACTGCCGGCTTCTCCGTTCTGCCCTCCACACTGAGCTATGGCTATGACAAGCTGGTAAATCCCTATAAGTATGACCCTGAGGGGGCAAAGAAATTGCTGGACGACGCGGGCATTGTGGACTCCGATGGCGACGGCTTCCGGGAACTGGACGGAAAGAAAATCGACCTGCGCTATGTTTCCTATGAAAACCGGATGCTCAATGATTTTTCCAATGCCCATATGCAGTATCTGGCGGAAATCGGCATTGCCTGCACTGCGGATTTCGGCAGCTCGGACGATCAGTGGAGCAAGCTGGCGGCCGGCGAGTATGATCTCAACAACAACAACTGGACCACAGTGGGCACCGGCGATCCCTTTGAGTATATGGCAAACTGGACCACAGAGGGTACCTACTGCGGCTACAGCAATCCTGAATACGATGCTCTGTATGAGCAGCTCAAGGGTGAAATGGACGGAGAAAAGCGGGCAGAGCTGATCCGCCAGATGCAGCAGATCGTCATCGACGATGCCCTGGTCATTGTGGACGGCTACTACAATTCCTCCATGATCTACTCCAAGAACGTGGGCTTTGCCCACATCCATACGGCGGACTACTACTGGCTGACCACGGAGATCGTACCTGCGTAAAGAAAAACAGTTCTTGCACAGCCGGGGCTTCGGTCTCGGCTGTGTATGTAGTGTATGTAAAGGAGAGGAGAATCGGCCTTGAAGAAGAAAAAACTGGCCCTTCGGCTGGCGCAGATCCTGGTGGTGCTGGTGGGTATCAGCTTTGTGACTTTTTTGCTGACCTATCTGTCCCCGGGAGACCCTGTGCGCAATATGTATACTGCCGCGGGGATCATGCCCACGGAGGAACTGGTGGCGGAGACCAGAGAAGAACTGGGCCTCAACGATCCGCTGCCGACCCAGTACCTCCGCTGGCTGCGGAACTGTCTGCGGGGGGACTTCGGAAAATCCTATACGCTGAACAAGCCGGTGACGGAACTGCTTCTGGGGCGGCTTTGGCCCACGGTGAAGCTGACCCTGCTTTCCATGGGGCTGATGCTGCTTTTGGCGGTGCCGCTGGGTATGCTGTCCGCGGTTTATAAGGACCGGTGGATCGATTATCTGGTACGGGGGCTGACCTTTGTGGGCTGTGCCATGCCGAATTTCTGGGTGGGCCTGCTGCTGATGCTGGCGTTCTGCGTTCATATAAAGGCCTTTCCCGTCATCAGTTCTGCCGGGGATCTGCGCAGTATTTTTCTGCCCGCCCTGACGCTGGCCCTGGCCATGTCCTCTAAATATACCAGACAGGTCCGCACGGCGGTTCTGGAAGAACTGAATCAGGATTATGTGGTAGGAGCCCGTGCCAGAGGGGTTCGGGAATCCGTGATTCTGTGGCGGAACGTGTTCCCCAATGCGTTGCTGCCGCTCATCACCATGTTTGGACTGTCCGTAGGCAGTCTGCTTGGCGGCACCAGTGTGGTAGAAGTCATTTTTTCTTATCCCGGACTGGGAAATCTGGCGGTTTCGGCCATCACTTCCAGCGACTATAATCTGATTCAGGGGTACGTCCTCTGGCTGGCACTGATTTACATGGTCATCAATCTTCTGGTGGACGCCTCCTATGGGGCCGTAGACCCCAGAATGCGGGCAAAGGAGCAGATACGATGAAAAAGAAAAATTTCTTCCTTGCCCATAAGCAGTTTACGTTTTTCCTGATTCTGGCACTGCTGATCATTCTGGGGGCGATATTTGCCCCGGTGGTGACCGGCGGTGCGGATCCCCTGAAAGGTTCTCTGACGGAGGCTCTGGAGGCACCCAGCCGGGCCCATATTTTTGGCACCGACAAAATGGGCCGGGATATTTTTACCCGGGTTATTTACGGAGCAAGGGCTTCTCTCAGCGCGACCTTTGGCGTGGTCGCACTGATTTTTCTGGTTGGCACCGCGGCAGGCGTGACGGCCGGATATTTTGGTGGCTGGGTCGATGGGGTGATTATGCGCGTTGCGGATATGATGCTGGCCTTTCCCGGCCTGGTGCTGGCGCTGGCCGTTGCCGGAATTATGGGGGCCAGCAGCCGGAACGCAATCATCGCCATTGTTCTGGTCAACTGGACAAAGTACGCGAGACTTTCCAGAAGCCTTGTATTGAAGATCCGGGATCGGGATTATGTGTCGGCGGCCATTGTGACCGGCTCCAAAACAAAGCATATGCTTTTTTCTTATATGCTTCCCAATGCCCTGCCCACGCTGATCATTACGGCAACGACAGATATTGGCGGCATGATGCTGGAACTGGCGGCACTGTCGTTTCTGGGCTTCGGTACCAGACCCCCCGCGCCGGAATGGGGCTATATGCTGAACGAAGGCCGCGCCTGTATGCAGTCCGCACCATGGATGATGATTTTTCCGGGATTGGCCATTTTTCTGGTCGTTGTGGTTTTTAACATGCTGGGAGATTCCGTGCGGGATATTCTTGACCCCAAGGAGGCGTAGAAAAATGCTGGAACTGGACCATGTTTCCATAGCCTATGGGGAAACACAGGCTGTGGAGAATTTTTCTTTGCATATGGAGCCCGGTGAGATCGTCAGTCTGGTGGGCGAGAGCGGCAGCGGGAAAACCAGCGTGATCCGTGGGATTCTGGGCCTGCTGCCGGGCGGCGGCGCCGTTACCCAGGGGAATATCGCATTTGACGGAAAGAACCTTCTGGATGTTACCCCGGAGCAGTGGCGCGCCATCCGGGGGCGGGAAATTTCCATGATTTTTCAGGGCAGCGGGGCCATGATGAACCCTACCCGCAAAATCGGTACCGTTTTCGCGGAGTATCTGCGAACCCATGAAAAGCTGACAAAAAAGGAAGCCTGGGAAAAAGGAACCCGAATGCTTGCCAGAATGCGCCTGCCAAGCCCCGAGAATATTATGCGCTCCTATCCCTTTCAGCTCTCCGGCGGTATGCAGCAGCGGGTGGGCATTGCCATGGCCATGAGCTATGAGCCGAAGTTGCTGCTGGCGGATGAACCCACCTCTGCGCTGGATGTGACGACACAGGCCCAGATTGTCGGGGAGATGGCCAGACTGCGCAGGGATTATGGAACGGCAATTCTGCTGGTCACCCATAATCTGGGCGTTGCCGCCTATTTGTCAGACCGTATTCTGGTGATGCGTCAGGGGCGCATCGAGGAGGCGGGGGACCGGGACTTCATTCTTAAATCTTCCACCAATGCCTATACAAGAAGTCTGCTGGAATCCGTTCCAACGTTGGGAGGTGTGCGCTATGTCTGAACCGGAAGTGATCATGGAGGCCCTGCATGTTTGCAAAAGCTACCCCGCTCCTGACGGCCGACGGCTGCGGGCAAATGAGGATGTGTCATTGCAGCTGGTAAAGGGGAAAACGCTGGGCCTTGTAGGAGAATCCGGCTGCGGCAAAAGCACATTTATGCGATTTCTGGTAGCACTGGACCGGCCGGACAGCGGGCAGATCCTGTACCGGGGTCAGGATATTACAGCCCTTCGGGGAGAGATGCTGCGGCAGACACGGCGGCACATTCAGATGGTTTTTCAGGATCCCGGCGCATCCTTCAATCCCAAAATGAAGGTGCGGGATATTGTCTGTGAGCCTTTGCTGAATTTTGGCCTGATCACCCCAAAAGAAAAGGCCGCGGTATGCCGCAGCCTTCTGGAAATGGTGGAGCTGCCCGGAGACTTTGCAGACCGTTATCCCCACAGCATGAGCGGCGGTCAGCGGCAGCGGGTAGCAATTGCCCGGGCGTTGGCACTCCAGCCTGAAATCCTGATTTTGGATGAGGCAACGGCGGCACTGGATGTATCCGTACAGAAAACTATTATAGAACTGATCGTCCGGCTTCAGAGAGAGCGGGGACTAACCATAGGCTTTATCTGCCACGATATTGCCCTGGTGCAGAGCGTGGCCCATCAGATGGCGGTCATGTATCTGGGCAGTGTGGTAGAGATTTTACCCGGGGAGAATTTGCGCAGTGAGGCACGGCACCCCTATACCCGCGCGCTCATCGATGCGGTTCTGGACCTGGATACGGACCCGAGAAAACCTGTAACGGTTATTGACTCGGAGCCGCCCAGCCCTCTGGATATTCCGGCGGGCTGCCCTTTCCGGGACCGCTGCGGCCAATGCTTTGAAAAGTGCGCCCGGGAAAAACCGGAGATGCGCTGGCTGTCCAAAGAACACGGCGTGGCCTGTCATCTGTTTTCCGCGGAAGGGTAGGATGCCGTGAAAAGAAACGAAAGTCTGATTTCCGGCCCCATCGGTTCTGCCCTGCTGGCCTTTGTGGTGCCGCTGATGCTCAGCAGTCTGGTGCAGCAGCTGTATGTGACGGCGGATGCGGTGATCGTTGGGCGCATTGCCGGGAAGACCGCACTGGCGGCCATTGATTCCGTGCATACGCTCTTCCGGTTTCCCATCAATTTTATGAACGGCCTTGCCGCCGGGGCGACCATCCTGATTTCCCGGCACTTCGGTGCGGAAAACCGGGACGGCTTGCGCTCCTGTATGCTCTCAGCGGTCGCCCTGGCAGTGGCACTTGGAATCCTGTGCGCAGTGGGAGGGGTCCTGCTGACGCCTGTGCTTTTGCAATTCATGCAGGTTCCGGAGGAAATTTATGCCCAGACCCTGAGCTATACGAGAATCTATTTCGGGGGCATTTGGGCCATGATCTTATACAACATGGCCTCCGGTGTTCTGCGTGCATTTGGAAATTCCAAAAGCCCCCTGTATATTCTGCTGGTCAGCTCGGCTGTCAATATCGTAGGAGATATTCTGCTGGTGGGCGGGCTGGAAATGGGAACCGCGGGGGCGGCAATGGCGACGGTTTTTGCCCAGATGGTCAGCGCGGCCATGGCACTGTGGATGGCAGGGAAAAACCTGCCGCAAAGGCTGGGCGCACGGCGGCTCCGGCGGTGGCTGGAACACCTGTGGGCCATGGTACGGACCGGCATTCCGCTGGCGCTGCAATCGGTGCTGTTTCCGGTGGCCAATTCCATTGTGCAGGCAGCGGTGAACACAATGGGAACGGATACCATTGCCGCCTGGGGCATCTGCGACAAGCTGGATATGCTGATCTGGCTCCTGGCGGATGCCATGGGGCCGGCACTGACGACCTATACCGCCCAGAACATGGGGGCGGGACGTTGGGACCGGGTCTGTAAAGGCAATCGGATCGGTGCGGCCATGTCTGTGGCCGCAGTGGGGGCGGTAAGCCTTGGCCTGTATTTCCTGACGGCCCCGCTGGGCGGCCTGTTTGTTCCCGTGCAGGATGCGGCGGCGGTAGTACCCCAGGCGGCTGCATTCATGCGGCGAATGGCTCCATTTTTCCTGTTTTATGCCTTGGCGGAGAGTTTTTCCGGCGCATGCTGCGGAACGGGCGATACGGTAAGGCCCATGATCCTGACGCTTTTGTCCATCTGTCTTCTGCGGGTACTGGGAATTCTGCTGCTGCTTCCCAGACAGCATACCATGGAATGTATCATCGATATCTATATTGCCTCCTGGATTGCCGCGGGCATCGGGTTCCTGAGCCTGTGGCAGTGGGAGAAAAAAAGAGTTCAAAAGGCGTAAATAAGCTGCCATGAAACAAAAAACGGCGGGCGTATTGCTGCCCTTGCCAACAAAAATCTGTTTCATCACAGCACAATGCAATCATTTGCAAAGCGTTTGACAAATGGGTTTTCCTGGGGTAAAATGAGGAAAAACGCCGGGATAGGCGCATCTCAAGGAGGCTCTGTCATGGAAGAACAGAAGACAAATGAAAATCAGCTCCTGCTGCTGGCAAAAATTCAAACGGCACTGCTGGGGGCCGTGCTGGCCCTGCTGCTGATTGGCGGCATTTTCGCGGGTGTGCAGTTGAACCGGGCCATGCAGATCTTCAAGGGCGTGGACACAGAACAGCTCAACGGTCTGATCCTCTCTCTGCAGAACACCGCCGCGGATCTGGAGAATCTGGATATGGATTCCGTCGCAAAAACTGTGGAGGCTCTGCAGAGCGCCGCCAAAAATCTGGCCGATGTAGATATGGACGCCGTAAACGACGGCATCCTGGCGCTGTCCGACGCCGCCGAAAATCTGCAGGGGCTGGATATCGAGAAGCTCAACGATCTCATCACATCCCTGGAAAAAACCGCCGCACAGATGGAAAAGACCTCCGCGGCCTTCGGAAAACTCTTCGGAAAATAAAGCATCGGCACCCGATGGGGTGCCGATATTTTTATGCTTCTTCTTTGGCGTCAGGGGCAGACAGGGTAAACTGGTATTCCATTTCCAGCATCCGGAAAAGCTGCCGCATCACCTCATTGGCAATGGCGCGAATATCCAGGCTGTTAATGGTCTGAATTGCGGCATCGATCTTGTCCTCGGGAACCTCAAAAATATTCAGTGTTGTCCGCAGGAATCGGTTCAGCTTCCGCTCCAGCGTGAAATACACGTCACAGGGACGGGCCATATACGCCCGCATGATGCCCGCCGTGCCAATCTCAATCTCATAGAATCCGCTGCCATCGGTATCAGGCAGGTAAGACCCAAATATCTTCTGCAGTTCCGGCGCGGTCTTTTGATGGACCAACGCCACCAGATTCGGCTGGGTATAGACCTCAACATATACCTCCCGCAGGACTTCGTTCAATTCCGCCAGAGTCAGCTGTATGCTGGTCTCCACAGCGTACAAAAGCACGGGGTCAGGATTCTCCCCAATGATCTTTCCCGCAACATCAAACTGGTTTCCGAACATGAACTGGGTCAGGTCCGCCAGCACGTCACTCTTGCTTTTGTAAAGGTGGTAGAAAGTACCCGCACTGACATCTGCCTCCTCAAAAATCTGCTTGGGAGGCGTGTTGCTGAAGCCCTGCTCCAAAAAAAGTCGGACACAGGTTGACAGGATTCGCTTCTCTGTGGCCTGCCGATCGT
>OQWI01001436.1_pt1 | contig 10321 bp, 6 predicted proteins | sample 1691551 | NCBI WGS metagenome assembly OQWI01 (sample SAMN03418259, study PRJEB22391) | human gut metagenome | biome: human-gut; feature: organic feature; material: feces | host: Homo sapiens | place: Tanzania | collected 2013-01
ACTGCCACCTTGCTCATGTTGTTGAGCTTCGTGCGACCGTCGGTGGTCTTCTTATCACTAGTGCCATCATATTTGTCAATAGCAGCTTCTACATCGTTACGACCGCGGTTAACAACAACCACGCCGTTCAAAGCGTTGGCTGTACCTGCAGTAACTGCTGCACCGACGCTGTACACGTTACCCTTATTGGCTGCGTCTACTGTCAGAGCGCTGCTTGCACTATTCACGCCGCTGATTTCGCTGCCTTTGACATAAGCGCCGGTAGTATTGTTCAAGGAATTGTAAGCAACAGCCAAGCCTGCGCCCAGCTTGGATTGGGAACCGGTAGTAACACCAATCTGTCCTGCAACATTCACTGCCAAAGCACCGCTTTCGGCCTTTACATCAGTTTTAGGCGTAATAAGCTTGCTGTTTTCAACAGTTGCCGTAATATCGTTATTCAGCGACTGCCAGTTAGCACTGCCGCCTACACCGAAGCTACCTGCGGTTCCGGCAACACCGGCCGCAAAGCCTGCCAGAACAGTATGGCTTGCCGCATTAACGTTCGTGCCGACTAATTTATCACCGTTGGCTTTGCCGGTAGTCGTAATAGTGCTGTCCTTAATCTTAGCATTATAATCATTGTCAATATCGCTGACAGTTACAGATGCAGCTGCGCTGCCGCCGTCGTTACCGGTGGTAACGCCTACGCTTACCGCGCCGGTAACAATCACATTGCCGCCACGGGTAATATCAACATTGGTAGGCTTATCGCTGTCGCCGCTTTCATCTGCTGCTTGCTTAACCTGCTCCAAATATGCAGAGCCGTCAGCATCGAGGCCGCGATTTTTGAGATACTCAGCCTGCGTGTTAGCAGATTCATCGGTATCATAGGCTGCAACATTCAGGCTTTCGCCGGTCAGTGTTACGCCCTCAACCGTTGCATTGGCATAGTTATCCAATTTATTGTAGGCGGAATTGCCGGAGAAGGAATAGGAGGTATCGGCGCCGCCTGCTACACTCACGTTGGCAGCTACGCCAACCTGCGTCATGTTGGTAGTTGCTCTAACATCAGCAGTGGTGATTTTGTCATAGGTGCCGCCTAAAATTGCCGCCTGCACGTCATTCTTCAGCGAACCATAGGCCACAGTCGCACCGCCGACAAAGGCGTTATTGCCACCAACAGAAATGCTGGTGTTCACGCCGCCGGTTATCTGGATATCGTTATCAAAAGCTGTATTGGTAATAGAGGTTTTATCTTCACCGCTGACATTTTTGGTGTTTACCTTATTATTCTGCAGCAGTGCATAAGCAGTATTATCTGCAATATTTACCGACGCATTGACGGTAGCAGCAATATTCGTGCCACCATTGCCACCGGCAGAATTCTTCGCCAGCGCCAGGCCCAGGCCTGCAGCTGCCAGCGAGCCGGATTTTTGCGCGTTGTTGATAATCGCAGCAGCGTTTTCAATTTCGCTGTTGCTGATTACCGCCAAGGTCTGCGAATCAATATCATTCACAGCAACGGTACCGCCAAAGGCCGCATTATTGCTGTTCGCATTATTGTCCTTAGTCAGATTCTTCCAGGAGATACCTGCAGCACCACCGGCAGCCACCATCATAGCAGTGTCCTTGGCAGTTACAGTGATATTCTTATTCTCAGTAGTATCCTTGGCAATGTTGATTTTAACATTGTCTACAAGCGCACCGGTATCGCCATCCAACAGATTGATTGCTGCGCTGCCTGCACCGGCAATAGTTACAGAGGACTGCTGCCCGGACGGAGTAGCGGTAGGCTTCTGGTCGGTAGGCAGTACCTTCTGCGCTTCGGTCTGACGGTCCATCAGGCCATTAATCTTGCCTGCTACCTTATGGTCAAGTGCATGGAGCTTATTTTGAAGTGCATTACTCTTGTTGCTTACGAAATTGCCCAGCTTGTCAAAAATACCAGCTTCACCACTGTCATCGCCAGTAGATACGCCGCCGGCAACAGCTACGTTGATAATTTTGCCGCCGGTTTCAGCATTAACCTTAAAAGAGCCTGCATTGATAGAGGCTTTAGTGCCATCAGCAGTCTTGGAGCCGAAGAAAGCTTCCTGCTCGTTATTATCCGTATCTTGACGCAGACCGGAAGCATTCTGCACCAGCTGCTGCAGCGTTGCACGTTTTTCAGCAGCAGTATTCGCCAGCTTTTGGGCTTCCTTGCTGCGGTCCGCATTTGCGTCCTCGTACAGTTTATTGCCGCTATCACTGCCGCTTTCGCCCTGCTCAGTCGTTGCCTGCGGAGGAGCAGTATAGCCATTATCACCAATTGCTGCATATGTATAGCGGTCAAAATTGGTAATCGTTGCTGCCACACCAATGCCTGCAGTTTCGCCAATACCCACAGCACCGGCTGCACTATAAACATTGGTATCATTCTTAGCATTGAGGTTGACTGCGCCCGTGCCCGCGTCGATAACTGCTTCGTCATCTACGGAAACAAGGCTGTTGCTTGCACCCTCAAGGTAGCCCACCATGCCGCTGACGCCGCTGGTTGCACCTTTGCCTGCGCCAAGCGACAGCTGAACATGGTCAATTTTATTTTCTGTGCCTATGTCTATAGAGCCTGCAGTTGCATTCAGCTTCGCTCCCTGTGCTACCGCAACAAGGCTGTTGGCATCAGCCAGACCAACGGCAAAGGTTCCGCCAGCTGCGTTTTCACCGCCGCCGTTTAAGCCAAGCTTACCTGCCAACGATACGTCAAACTGCTTCGATGCAGCTTTCATTGCCAACTCGTCTTTTGCAGTAATCTTGGCGTTCTTACCGATTAATACGCGCGCATTGTTGCCGATATCCGTTGCTACTGCACTGCCTGCCAGCGCAATTTTAGCAGGCTTTTCGCCTTGGCCAGGGCCGCTCTTGCCACCGTTAGCACTGCCTGCCGAAAAGTTAAGATAGCTATTGGGATTAGCAAAGGCTGCTGCCGCGCTCACTACGTTAAGCGGGCCTACAGCGATATTCTTAGCATCATCACCCAAAGCACTAGTCAAAGCGCTGCAAGCAGTAGTAAATTCCTTAAATTTTTGTCCGCCAAACAGGTCCATGAAATCTACCTGCTCTCCGCCGTTGGAAGAGAAGCAGTTATCTTTGGCATAATTAAAGAATTCATCTGCTGCAGTGCTCAAAGCATCTGCCTTAGCTTTTATATCAGCATGAGTTTCGCCTTCATAAGCAGCCTTAACCTTGGCGCAGGCATCCTTAACCTCCTGCACCATGCGGTTGATACGATTATATTCAAAGCTGCTGTTAGCCGCAACATTTACCTTGCCACCGGTAAGCGTAACGTTGGTAGCAGGGGTAGAGCCTTTTGCTTCCTCGCCACCGGCAACAGTGACAGTTGCAGTATTATCCAGCTTGCTGTAAAGCACGGACGCATTGACGAGCGCCTTGTTGTCTACATCCTTGTCATAGTTATTGCTCATGCCGGTAATCTGCATCTGGGTATCTTCAATACGACTTTGGGCAGTAATATTAAGATTTTCTTTGGCAGTGAGCGCAACGCCCTGCCCGATTTTTACATCAGCAGTATTGCTTTCCACTGCAACACCCACGCTGACGCCGGTGCTCATGAAATTAGCCAGCTTGTCCCACGGTTTAGGCTGATCCGGCGTAGAAGGCGCATTAAGCTTATCCTTCAGCTTTTGCGGCGTATACTTGGCGTTAGCCAGCCAGTTTGTAATACCGCCCAAGACTCCACCTTCACCGGTAATTGTATCTACTGTCTGGCTGCCTTTGATATTGGTAACAATCTTCTTCATAAATGCCGAAGAACCCATGGCATTATTGGCGCTGACAGTATTATCCGTCAAAACATTTTCTGCATTAACAGACAGGCTTCCATCCTTACTGCTTACGTTGCCGTTGATATTGACATTTGCCTTGCTGTCATAATCGGTTACGTTGATGGCGGTAGCAACAACAGCCTTTTCACCTGTGCTTACCTCTGCCTTGGTAATCACACTGTTTACAGATTTCGCTTCAATGTTGACGTCCTTTTGCAGGTCAGTCATCTTCGCAGTCTTGCCAATGGTAACACTGCTCTTATTGTCACCTGTAGTAATATTCAACGCAACATTAAGCGTGTTGGGGTTATCAGAAACATCAATGGTGGTGTCTTTGGCTTCGCTGTTCACCTTGCTGTCGGCAAAGGCAGTAACAGACGTGCCGTCATGGGATTTCAATTCGCCATCAATCTTAACTGCTGCCTCATTATGTGTTTCACTGTAGGTTCCAGCAGCCGCCGGGATGATGTTGGTGCCTGCCACATTCATAGCCTTCAGCAAAGCAGTGCTGGCGCCTGCGCCAGCTTCTACGCTGCTGTTCGCTTTGATATTCAGCGCTGGCTTTACAACCTTACCCTCGCTGACAGTATCGCTACCTGTAGCGTTGATAACAGCTTTTTGGCCTACGTTGACCTCGGCCTTGCTGTTCAAAACTGCATAGGAAGCATCAAGATTAGCTGTTAATGCGCCAACGATATTAGAAGTAATGTTGTGCATAAGCTTGCTGCTTTCCGCGCTCACATAACGGTTCACTGCATCGGCAGTAATATCAACCTGGTTTGCTTCTACCTTGCCATCAACATTTACAGTAGCATTAGTAGTAACAATCTGCCCATAAAGATGGGAATTGGTAGTAGTGGAGGGAGTATAATTTTCTTTATATTGGTCGGATTCTTCAACTACAACATTATTCAGTGCCTTTGCGCTCAGCTTGGCCTTGCCTGCAGCCTTTACTTCAGCACCCTCAGCAACGCTAAGCTCGGCATTAACGCTTTCCCCAGCAATGTTGGTAAAGTCATTCGAAACACTGTAGTTATCATTATAATTGTTATAGGCTGCGAGAACGATATTGCCGCTGCCATCTTTAGTAGCCTTGAGCGCCTTGTCTGTCAAACCGGATTTAACTTTACCAATGTTAACAATATCCTTAAAATCAACAACTCCAGTATGAATAGACGCACCCGTTGCCGTTGCGCCTGCAGCTACATCACCGATATCATCTTTACTTACATTTTTGCCCACGCCAATCTTGGCAGCACGCAGATTAACAGCGTTAACAGCATTAACCTGGCCTAAAACGCTGATGGTGCCGCTGGCATTGATGGGAATCTGGGCAAAGCCTTCATCCTTGATTATGGTATCAAACTTATCTTGAGCAGCGAATTGCTTATATTCATCAAATTTAGTCCTCGTCGGCGTAGCAACGTAAAGCGCACCGGCATTAATCACACCGGTTTTGCCCACGGCCATACCATCGGAGCTGAAGAAGAAAAGGTTACCGCCAACCTTTTTGTTCTGAATCGCATTAACTGTACCGTTGATATCAATGCGTGAATCAACAAAGTTAACCAGATTGGCAGCACTGTTGCTTTCTTTGGTCGTGCCAAAGTACATATTGGCAATATTATTAGCGTCCAGCTTGAACTCTTTAAACTGGTTAATTGCTACATTTTTATTGACTACCTGACTGGCAAAAATGTCAGCAACACCGTTATTATTAAAATTAACAGCGGGACCACCATCGGTTCTGGTGATAGTGCTCGCCAGTGCAGCTACAGGCTGCAGCACGAAGCCAATGGCCGTAACAGCGCTGACAACCCTTTGTGCAGCGGAATCTTTCGCAATAGCGCTCAAGCTAAGCCTTTCCGCGCTACGCAAGAACTTACGATTGACCTTCATCTTAGTTTCCCTCCTTATTAATGCCTATCCGATATGCATAAAAACGCAATAATTTTCTGAATTAATCTTAGAGCATCCTCTGCGAAACAGCAATTAACTAAAGGTTATGACCACCTGCTCGCAGTAAGATATATTCTATTAATTTATCGGAACAAAACATATAGTTAAGCATAAGATTATACTTAACCTTATATTTTAATTATAAAGCCATCTTGCCTTAACGTCAATAATTTAATAAGTTTTTTTATCATATGAGTGATTAGGCCGTTGATTAGCTAATTAAATCATCTAAAACTCAATAGTAAATTGATTTTAAGATAATTTATTGTCTCATCATGCATCCTGTGCTATAATTAGAACAATAAAATTAGCCAATGCTAGAAACGGAGGAACAACATGACTGACTGGAACAAGTGGCTTAAAAAGAGAGAGCTTTGTGCGGATAATATTCTCTATGTCTATCGACGTGACCGCAAAACCATCATCCATCGGGAGGATGGCAAGGAATTTGAGCTGTTCGCTCCCGTATATACACTTCTAGCGCTCTTCCCAGAGGATGCCTTTCTGAACATCAACAAGGGAATTGCTGTGAACAAAGCACGAATCGTAGATATCAGCAGCGAAGGCGTCTATACCATATCTGACGGGCAAACCTTTCAGGGACGCAAACGCAACCTCAGCGCCCACCGCCAGCTGCGCAAGCAAATGGGTATCAATGCTCTGCCGGATGCACAGACGCAGGCAGCACCCATGAGCTTTTTGGAAAAATGCACCCTGCTTGATGAAATGCCTCTGGCATATTGCATCATCGAGCTTGTTTTTGATGCCAATGGCCATGGTGTAGACTTTGTCTTCCGTTACTGCAATAAGGAAATGGCACATATTGAGGGAGTTCCCGTAGAAGAAATGCTAAACCGTTCTTTCTATGAGGTTTTTCGCAACGGTGATAAAAAATGGCTGGTGACCTACGCTGATGTAGCCCTCAACGGAACAAAACATCTTATTCACGATTACAGTCCGGAAATTGGCAAGCAGCTCAACATTTACTGCTATCAGCCGGAGCAGGGATTTTGTGCCTGTATCCTGCAGGTCGCTGATAATATTGATAATGAAGGAAGTAAACAATAATGAACGGACAGGAATATTTACAGCAATTGGAGCAGCGTCTTGCTCACTATTATGATAAGAAGCCTTTGCCGAAGGCTCCGGCCTTCGCTCTGGCGGCAGAGCTGAACGCTGCGGATGAAGGCTATTTCATCGTACCAAATTTAAAGACCTACAGCGTGCAGCACAACGAATATCTTTATGCAGCACGCTTCGACAAGCAGCTCACTGCCGAAATGGCTGCGCCCTATCTGCAGTTCACCAAGGACGCTATGGCATCGCTCAAAACTACTACTGAGCACATGAGCAGCATCTATGCTCTCGTGCTCATCTGCGAAGAAGGCGTTGAGGAAAAATCCCTGGCAGACCTGCAGAAGCTCAGGCAGCACAAGGACTACTGCTTCACCCTGAAGGGCTGGTCTGACCTGGCCTTATATATTGTAGATATCCCGGCGCAAAGGCTTTATTGCAACAAAGCAGGCGCTAAGGAAAAGGCGCTCTTTGAGTTTGCCAAAGCTTAATGCTTGTCGCTTCACACTAGACAAGATATTCCTCCAAGGAAAAAACAAATCGTATACGGCTGTTAAGCATTTGCACATTTTGTACAAATCTTAACAGCTTTTTCTTTTTTTTAAGTTAATAAATAATTCTGTGACAATTCGTTGACATTAGAAGCAAATGTGTTATACTATTTCTATGTTGCACACGAGATATAGAGTGCACTAGTAGTTATCATTTTCTAAATTATTTATTTTGCAATGATGCAAAAGGGAAAGAAAGGATGTTATTTATGAGTGGTTTATTGTTGCTTGTAGGCTCAATGGTTATCTTCTTTGTTGCCTACGTAACCTATGGTTCCTGGCTGTGTAAAAAGTGGGGTGTTGACCCTACCCGTAAAACTCCGGCTGAGAGATTGTGCGATAACGTCGACTATATGCCGACCAAGCCTGCTGTATTGATGGGCCATCACTTCTCCTCCATCGCCGGTGCCGGTCCTATCGTTGGTCCTATCACCGCTGCTGTATTCGGTTGGGTTCCTGTAATGCTGTGGATTTTAATCGGCAGTATCTTCTTCGGTGGCGTGCATGACTTTGGTGCTCTGTACTCCTCCATCCGTTTTGACGGCAAAACCATCGGTCAGATTATCGATGCAACTCTGGGCAAGAGCGGTAAGTTCCTCTTCTCCATTTTCGCATATGTAACTCTGCTGGTTGTTATCGCTGCTTTCGCTAACATCGTAGCCGCTACCTTCGTAGCAAGTCCGCAGGCTGCAACCGCTTCTCTGCTGTTCATCGTGCTGGCTGTTATCTTCGGCTTCTCTGTATATCGCTGCGGCCTGAGCCTCGGCGTAGGCACCGTTATCGGTGTTATCATGCTGGTTGTTGCAATTGCTATCGGCAACATGTATCCTCTGCATCTGTCCAAAAACGCTTGGGTTTGCATCTTGATGGTTTACATCTTCATTGCTTCCATCGCTCCTGTTTGGATTCTGCTGCAACCGCGTGACTATCTGAACTCTTTCCTGCTGTATGCCTGCATCGCATTCGCTCTGGTTGGTATCGCAATTTATCAGCCTTCCATGCAGTTGCCGGCATTCACCACCTTTGATCCTTCCGGCAAAGGCACTAACCCGATGTTCCCGATGCTGTTCGTAACCGTTGCCTGCGGTGCTATCAGCGGTTTCCACTCCCTGGTATCCTCCGGTACTACCTCCAAACAGCTCGATAGCGAAGGTAATGCTAAGCTCATCGGCTATGGCTCCATGCTGCTTGAAGGCGTTCTGGCTGTAGTTGCAGTTGTTGCTGTTGGCTATGTTGGCGGCGACAAGCTGACCGAGCTGCTGAAAAACGGCGGTCCTGTAAACGTATTCGCTGACGGCGTTGGTACCTTCATGACCAAGCTTGGCTTCTCCTTCGGCGTAGCTAAAGGCTTCGTTGCTCTGACCATCTCCGCTTTCGCTATGACTACTCTCGATACAGCAACCCGTCTGGGCCGCTTCATTTTCCAGGAGCTGTTCACTAAGGTTGATCCGAAAACCGGTGAAGCACAAGGCAATGTTCTCACCAACCCGTTTGTTGCTACTCTGATTACCGTTGTACTGTCCGGTTATATGTCCCTTGGTTCCTACCTCACCATCTGGCCGATTTTCGGTGCTGCTAACCAGCTGTTGGCTGCCCTCTCCCTGTTGGCTGTTGGTGTATGGCTGAAGAGCGTTGGCCGTGACAACCTGATGGTTCTCATCCCGATGGCATTTATGTTCTGTGTAACTTTGGTTGCATTGGCACAAATCATCTTCGCTAACATGGCAACTCATATCATTACCGCTGCATTGGGTTCTGTACTCTTCATCCTGGCAATTGCACTGTTCCTGGAATCAAGAAAGTATCTCTTCGGTAGTGCAGAATAACCAAATATGCTCTAAGCATTAAACACTGAACGTGTTCAATGGCTGTTACGAATTTCGTAATGAAGTACGTAACAGCCATTTTTTTGTTGATATTTTATACTATATATAGTATCATAAAGAAAGAAGGTATATTATGACATCCCTCGAGAAAAAACTCCGCGCTCTGGCCAACGGCAAGGATTTGCCTTGGGACCAGACCAAAGCTCTCTTAGAAAGGTTAGGAGCTGAAGTCATTCCTCCGCGTGGTGGTGGCAGTCATTTTAAAATTGTTTGCAAGGGATACAGTACAATGTACATCCCTGTACACAAAGGCTCTATCAAAAAGATTTATGCACGTCAGATTGCAGATTTATTGAACGATTTAGCGAAAGGTTAAGGTGAAACAGATGAAAAAAGACTTTAACTATTACATGTCCTTAAACTATCCTGTTGAAATTAGCGTTATTCCCGAAGATGAAGGCGGCGGTTACTTTGCCTGCATTCCCCTGCTCCCCGGTTGTTGGAGTGATGGCGAAACCTTTGAGGAAGCATACAAAAATGCTGAGAAGAACGCTGACAACCAGTAAAAAATAATAAAGGACTGATAATAATGGGCAAAAAAGAAGCAAAGACAAATGCAATAAGAATACTGGAAACCATGAAGATTCCATACGAGGCACGCACATACGAGTGCGATGACTTTGTGGATGCAGCTCAGATAGCGGACAAGCTTGGCCTCGACCATGCAGGCATGTATAAGACTATCACGACAGTCGGCAAAAGCGGTGGATATTATGTGTTTGTAGTACCGATAGATGACGAAATTGATTTCAAAAAAGCCGCAAAGGCAGCAGGCGAGAAGTCCATAGAGATGCTGCATCTAAAGGATTTAACAAAGATTACGGGCTATATAAGAGGCGGCTGTACGTCAATCGGCATGAAAAAGCAGTATCCTACATTTATCCATGAGGCGGCTAAGGAGCAGGACAAAATCACAGTCAGCGGAGGCAGGCTGGGGCTTCAGATTACGCTGGCACCGGATGATTTGTGCAGGGCGGCAAAGGCAGAGTATGCAGATATCATAAAATAATTAAAATGAGAGTCTTTTTCCTAGGTTTTTACACGTCAG
>OQWI01001438.1_pt1 | contig 10294 bp, 9 predicted proteins | sample 1691551 | NCBI WGS metagenome assembly OQWI01 (sample SAMN03418259, study PRJEB22391) | human gut metagenome | biome: human-gut; feature: organic feature; material: feces | host: Homo sapiens | place: Tanzania | collected 2013-01
CGTGCTTACAGCGTATAGCTGCTTAGCACATTATTGAATTATTAACGAACTATTGATACATCAAGTAACCTGATAAAATGAAAAAAAATACCAAAGCATCTGTCAAATAGAGGTTTTGGTTAATGATGTGATAATCTAAGTAGTAGGATTCTGTATGATCTAGCAAGATTGCTAGCATACAGAATCCTCGCATATTATCTATCCAGCCTATTCTTTTTAAAGAATCTGATGTTATTATAGTTCTATTAATAATCTTTCCCATTTTTTGAATATATTTGATTTGGCGTATTTGTCTCCAATTTCCAGTGCATGCGTTCCTAATTGCTTTCTAAGAAGAGGGTTGCCAATTAGTCTGAAGATTGCCTCTGTAAAAGCATTATCGTCGTCTTGTGCTACAATGAGACCATTATATTCATTTTGGATAATGTCACTAGCTCCATATTTGAAGTTAAAGACCACTGATGGCAGACCGCAAGATTGTGCTTCAATCAATACCATGGGTTGTCCTTCGTAGTGTGACGACATCACTTGCAGGCTATATTTAGGGTATATTTCCATCATATTTTCACATCTTCCGCATAGTTTTATCTGATTGTCCAAATTCAGAGCGTTTATCTGTTTTTGAAGGTCTTCATGTTGCGATCCTTCTCCATAGATGTCAAGCTTCCAGTCTGGATATTCCTGTGCAATTTTCTGCCAGCAGCGAATAAGGCGGTCGAATCCTTTCTGTTCTTCCAATCTTCCTACGGCTATGGCTTTCTTGCTATCATATTCTATTACTTTTTGTTGTGGGATGTTGATAAAGTTGGGGATAACACATACTTTGTTTCTAGCGAGATATTCCTTGGCATCATCTTTCGTGAGACAAATGATGGCATCTGCTTTTATTTCCATCCATTTGAAGAATACATGGTATGGATTGTATGTACGTGCCAAATGCGACTCATAGATTTTTTTAGCCTTATGATAGCAAAAAGGGAGTAGTAGGGCACCCAATGTTGTTGCAAAGAATATCACGTCAGGATTAATTTTTCTAATAGCTTTATTGAGGCGGACTGCTGCTGTCATCAATGTCTTGAGTCTGCTGCAGGTAGTCAATCCTGGGATGGTACTCTTTTGGGCAAAAGGCACGTGAAGTAATACTAATGGAATGTTAGAGTCCAGTTGGTAGCGGTGTGGACGATTATCTTGATACACAGAGATGAGTGTAACTTGATGCTGGTATTCACGATAAAGCGTGTTAGCTTTCATGGAAACGATTCTTTCTACGCCTCCATTCTCGGAATAATCTTCTATAACGTAAACTATGTTCATATTTCTTTTCAATAAAAGTACTTAAACAATATGCAACTTAATTTGAGTCCTAGTATATCCAGGAGGATAGCCTTGAGGGTATCACTTTTGGTTCCATATTTCTTGATATTTATTTTTTGTGACCAAAGTTCTATTTTTCTTGTCTTTCGATAAGTATAGAGCTGGGCTGTGTACATGTTGAGATAAAGTCTGTGATATTTCTCTTGTTGAGTATCAATTCCCAGTTGTTGGGTAACTTCCATTTGTGCTCTCAGCAAATTCTTTAGTCCATCAGAATTGTCCTTTGCGGCTATACCGTTTTCATTGTAATAGTATTGGTAGCATCCTACAGAGGTTGTTGCAATGATAGGATTTTTGGCGAATAAGCTTGGAAGAATCAAAATATCCTCATATTTCCGTTTAAGTGAGAAATGTACATTTTTGAAGAGACTTCTTTTGAAGATTTTATTGCAGGCCCAACAATGCTCGAATCCTTTATACGAAAGCCATTCCAAGGGATTTTCGAAAAGATGGTTGCCTGGTGAGAAATAAGTTTCGTTTGGGCAGCCAGGATTCTGTAATACAGGATATTCCAGTATGTCGTATTCTGGGTGTCGTTCCAGTATGTGGATGAGACGATTGTATGTATTTACTTGCACGGTATCATCACTATCAACAAAAGTTATATAGTCGCCACTGGCACGTTCTATACCCCAGTTGCGTGCATCGGAAAGACCGCCATTGTTTTTTTCGTAATAATATATGTTGGCATGATGGCAAGCGTAATCTTTGGCAATGTTTCCACTATTATCAGTTGAACCATCATTAATGAGTATCATCTCACAAGTCGTCATATCTTGTGAGATGATACTGTCGAGACATCTTTTCAAGGTTGTCTCAACATTGTATATAGGTATGATTATACTCAGTTTCATATCGTCTATTTATTTATAGAAACGGGATTTTCTCAATTTTATTTTCAAAAGGTTTTTAATAATGTTCCATCTGAATTTTATCTGTTGCCATTTGCTGAATTTACTACCTTTTCCATTGCAGGAATTTGTGGCAGAATGGCGACGGAACGAAACAAGAATATCGTCAATGAATTTCGCAGAATATGTAAATGCTGCCACATTTCCTATCCAGATATCGTGCATGGGGATGTCTTTTGGAAAGGGTAATACAGCATCTTTTACCCGTCGTGTAAAGGCCATGCAGCAACCTGTGTAACCGTTTTTCCAAAGAGCGTTATATATCTTGTTTTTGCTTACATGTAGAAGCTTGTATAGTGAAGGAAAAACGATGTTCATATGTTCATCGGTCACTTCTGCGTTGCTTATTACGCAATCATATTTCTGCAGCCATTTCATACAAGTTGCTACTTTGTTCGTCTTCCATACGTCATCTTGGTCTGAAAGGAAAATATAGTCTCCTTGTGCATGGTGCAGTACATTCTCGAAATTGAGGGTAGGAGAATTCTTTTGTGGTCCTGGTACAACCCTTATTCTTGCATCTTGAAATTCATTGATAATGGATAGGGTAGCATCAGTGGAGCCATCATCCGAGATGATTACTTCATCATTGGCATCCAGTTGCTTCAATATGGAAGCAAGCTGTTCGCCAATGTATTTTTCACCGTTATATGTAGCGATACATACTGAAATCATTTTCTTATTGTTGTTGTTCTATTTTTAAAGAAAAATATCATATTTTTTATCAATATAAGGAGTTGTGATATCTCCTGCGTCCAAGATAGAGTGGAATAGGAATGCAGAGTTGTACTTTTTGTCTCTGTTGTTTTCCAAGGCTTTCCATTTGTTTGGATGGTTAGCTTTGTATTTATTCGACATCCATATCCAGCAGCCTGGATAATGTAATGCTTCTGCTTCTTCTCCATGTCCGAAGATTCCCTTTTCTCCCAAACTCTCTGCATGATCAGAAAGATAGATGACGATGGCGTTGCGATTTCTAAATCGATTTCTTACTTCGTTCCAAAAGTAGTCGGAATAGAGTACGGAATTGTCATAGGAGTTGAAGAATTCTTCTTTGGTGTTGGACGATAGTACCCTGCTTTTGAGTTCAGGTTTCCAACGTGCATATTGGCGTGGATAATGTATATTATACCACCAGTGGGAGCCTATCGTATGTAATACGAATAAGTTTCTTTTACCATTGTTCTTGCTCAGAATCTGCTTGTCTAGCAGTGGCAAGATGTCTCCGTCCAGCCATTGGTCAAAGATATAAACCGATTTTCCGTTATTTACATAAATAAGCGAATCGCTTTCGTTCATGAAATAAACGAAAGTATCTATACTTTCTTGGTTGGTAATCCATGTGGTATGAAAGCCTGCATTTTTGAAAATGTCGATAAACGATCTTTCTTTATAGGCTACATCCGGATTCTCAGGACATGCTCTAGTGAGCAGATATGGTACACTGGTATGCGTAAAGCCATATTCTGAATAAATATGAGGCATGGATACGATGTTGCTTTCTTTCATCAGGAATGGAGTTGTAGCTCTGTGGTAGCCGTTTATTTGCATGTTTTTAGAGCGAAGGGTTTCGCCTATGATGAAGACTACGTCTATAGAATCACTTTTACAGATTCCTTTCTGCTTGAAAGCCGGTCTGTTCTCTTCTATAATGTTTCTGTTCTCAAAATAGTCATTGATGGAGAAATAGATGACAAAAGGAATACGGCTCTTGATAGGCAGGGATATTCGTGGAATACTGATGTATAGCGTAAGACCAATGAAGGCTAGTATAAACTGGAGCCAAGAATGGTTGAATCTGATGTATTTAAAGCGAATATAGATGATGCCTATACTAACCAATTCTGCTATGAAAACAAATAGTATCAGCGGAATGGACACAACGTCCATGGTTGTTCTTAAATCATTGGTAAGTGATAGGTCTATGGTTGCTGCCGTAAGTGTGATTTGAGCCGTATATCTGAAGTAGGTAGCAACAACGCAAACTAGGGTAAATATGGGATAAAGAAAGGTAAAGACGTATTTGTTGCTAGCCATCCACCACATAAGCAGGAATATTGCAATCTCTATTGTCAGAAATTGAGCAATAAGGATGCAAAGATCTTTCATGTCTCTAAAAGGCATGTTGTAAAAATCTCCCATGGTGTAAGATACCCCTGAAAGGAGAGTCAGTCCTATGAGAAATAGGACTGACTTATAAAGTTGTTTCTGTTTCATTTTTCTGTTATTTGATAATAGCTATTTTGCAAACTACTCCACTTTCTCCTTCAGAAGTAGCTGTTTCTACCATATAAATGCCGCTAGATACTTTTCTGCCTTTTAAGTCGCACTGGTTCCACGTGTAAGTTCCACCGATACTTCTGCCTTGGTTTACAAGTACTCCATTGCTGCTTACGATTTTCACATCTGCATCAAAGCTTAATCCTACAATTTTCACAAGTCCGTTATAATCTGGTTTCACAGGATTTGGATAAGCGTAAACATCATCTTTGTTCATTTCCTGGCTTGGTAAGGTAGCATCACTCATGTATGAGCAGAGTCCTTTTGTAGTTGCAAAATATACTTTTCCCGAAGGCTCTATCAGAATATCAAGTATTGTATTTGATAGCAGCGGAGAGTTCTCGGTAGTAAAGTGTTGTATCTGCGTATTGCAATCGTCACTAATGAGATAAACACCATTGTCATTAGTTCCAAGCCATTTTCTGTTTCCTCCATCTATGGCAATGCTTCTTGTGTCTATTCCATCTAGCAGATAGTCGGCATAATTGGTTCCGTCGTTTCTAGGCACCTTATGTTGTGTTATTTCTTGAGAGCCCGAACGTATGTTGGCAGCCGACAAGTAGAAGGGACCACTGCTAGTACACATCCATATATTTCCTTCTCTATCTTCCTTAATCTTGTAAAAATAGTTAGGAGTAATAGATACTCCATCTTCGTTAGTGTAGGAAGGACCATACGCTTGCAATGTTTGGTTGGTATAGTCATACGCATACAATTGGGTTGTTGTCCAATAGTTGGATAAGAACCACATCTTATTGTTGGATTTGCTGATAAACAGACCTCTTAAATCATCATTATATTTTATCTGTGAACTAATACTTAGGGCATTCCATTGGTTGTTTTTATCTAGAGTCCAAAAGCTATTGGCCACAGAAGAATTGAACACCCATAGTGTTCCGTTCTTATCATACATAAGGTCGGAGACAAGAATGTAGTTGCTACTGTTGATGCAAGATATAAATGGACTATTGTCTCTATTATAACATTTTACGAATTTTGCATCTTGAAATTCATAAAGTCCACTTTTAGCAGCTACCATGACGTGTCCTTCTTTCAATGGGTCAAAATCCATGCTCAGCCAGTCTTCGTTGCGGTGCCCAAGAACATCCTTGGTTGGTTGTTCAAATTCGGTCCAGTTTTCTCCATCCCATACATGTACTTCTCCAGGATATTTTGCATCGTTTTCCTGTGCGTAGAAACCACCTGTTGCGTAGAGTTTCCCGTTGTGAAGGAAGAGATTATAGAAATGATTAGAGGCCGGACCCTTAGGAAGTATCCCTTCTGTCTTATAAATAGGTTCATTATTTGAATCTAATGTATAATAAGTTAGTTTTCCTTCTTTAGTTGTTGTCCACCAAAAACCAGTAGTCTTATCATGTACTAGCTTTTTGTTTTCAGAAAGTTGTTTGTAACTTCCAACTCTTACCCATTCTTTTTTGTCTAATAAATTATCTGTCAGTCTGCCTCTGTATAAACCTGAATTCTTGGAAGCCGCATAGAGATACCCGTTTTCAATGTAGCTATAATCTACATTGAATCCTAACTGGTATGTATCTTGTATCTGTCCTTCTTTTATGTTAAGTTTTATGATACCAAATGAGAGGGAAAGATAGGCATTTGTGCCATAGGTATAGATATGATTAACTTGCTTGTTGTCAGTCATACCTTTTAGATACAAGTCAGGAATATTAAGTACGTTTCCGTTTGCATCCATTAAATCTATGTTTCCGTTTGCATAGGTGATAACCAATTTCTTGCTAGGGTTATTCCAAGCAATGTGATTGATGCCAAAATCTGAAAGTGCGTTTACCTTGTGATAAGTAACCAGGGAACCATCTTTGGTATCATATGAGAATACGCTGTTTGAAGCCAGTACAAAGACTTTAGACCCTGCTGGTTCTATCTCTGTAATGGTATTATAACTAGGATATATTTCCCAACTTCCCTTATCAATGGCTGATAAGGGAAGTGTTAAGAATAGTATTGTAATTAATAATGTAATTGCCTTCATTGTTTATATAATTTGGTCTAATACTATATTAACTACAAATGTGCTCGTTTATTGTGGAATATAGTATTTCTTTCCATTAATAATTTTAAATCCTTTATATGATTTGCCTACCTTTTGTCCCAGCATGTTGTAGATAGGCTTCTGAACAGTGTTCTCCTCTTGATGAATCTCAGAGATATCGGTTGAAAGTGGGAATTGGGTTGTATCAAGATATTTGAGGCGTTCGATAATCCAATTCTTGATGTACTCAATCTCTTCTTTGAAATTCAGAGGATAGCCGCCTATATCAGAATCTTCCGACCATTTGGTCTCCTCTCTGCTGGCTGCGCCACTTTTCACCAGCATATCATAATAGCCCTGATATTTGGATATGAGATTTTCCTCGCTGAAATAAGTCTTTCTTAATTCCTGATATCTGCTAGCCACCTTTTCATTATAGTTATCTACATTCAAGGAGCTGAGCCTATGATATAGGTTGAAACCATCCTTCACTCCCAAATCTGTATTAGGAAAAACTCTGTCTGGATGAAGTGGGGTAGAGCATTGCCAATATTGTCCAACACTGGCGTCTAAGTCCCAGATGGCAAGGGTTAACTTCTTGCTTTCTGCCACATCATAAATTCCCCAATACATGTTTTTACCGTTATTATCCACAGGTTTCAGAGTTTCCTGGAATAGCTGATAGTCTATGAGTACAGGAATATCGAAGTAATCGCCCACTTCTTTCTTGAATGTTTCGTTGTTGCTGTTGGCAACAAAATCAATGGCTTCATAAAGCGGACTGTAATCAGTAGGATTAACATCGTCTATATCAGGATATTTAGTCTCGAATGCATGCCAGGTTTCCTGGGTGTTATCGTAGTCTTTATCGATGTCCCAGAAGGTGGCCTTATCCCACGAACTTACCTTCCAAAGCTGGCCGTGAAACTCCTGATTCTTATCATCGTATTTCTTGAGTTTCAACTCCTTTCTGTCCATGGCTTCGGTCAGCGAATAGATGCCGCGATATTCGTTGTTGAGGATAACCTCTACCACTTTTCCCGTTACGCCACTCTTGGCCTTAGGCTCCTTCGAGGCATAGTATGGCTTGGTGGCAAAGTCGTTCCAAATTTCCGTGGCAATACGGTTTCTCAGGCGGAACAGGTCTATTTGTCCTGCATCCAGAATCCAGTTGTTGTCTTCTCGCATTCCCAAGAGCGAGATTTCCTGCTTCTTGCCTTTTTCGTTGAGGGTCTTAATCTTGTAGTTCCTCTTGTGCTTGTCAGCGGTGTTGGTTGTGCCTCCTCTCCATTTTACTTTCGCAAAAGAGTTGGTTGGCTCGGCTGCATCCGGCGACAATAGTGATATGTTGCCTTGAGCATAACTATATCCGAATGTTCCTTCCATTACCAAGAGTGGCAAGAAGGTGAAGGTGAGTTGGGTGTTGATTTCCTTGTCACCTTCCTGGGCGTGGATCTTGTAGATCTTGTTGCCTTCTACTTGCTTGAATGTATAGTTGTCGGCAATGTCTGTACCCTCAATGCTGAGATTACTCCAGCCTGCTGTAGCATCTAGTGCAATGCTAGCTTCATAGTCTGTTCCGAAAGCATTTTCTGGTATGCTAACCATGTAAGTATCAGATACTTTATCGTAAATGACAGATCTTCCGTTAATTGTAAACTGAGCGAAAGATGGTATGCTTGTTACAAGGCATACAAGTAAGAATAATAAATAATTAAGTTGTTTCATAACGGTTCTTTTTAAAAGTTTATAGAATTAATGTTGTTTATTAAATAAGTCATTGTCTTTCTCTATCTCAGTTTCTGGCAGTTTTACTTCTTCTTCAAGTATTCTGCCAGTTTGGCCACGGCTCTGGCTCTGTGGCTGATGCCGTTCTTGATTTCCTCACCCAACTCGGCAAAGCTCTTATCATAGCCTTCTGGTACGAAGATTGGGTCGTAGCCAAAGCCTTCGGTGCCGTGCTTCTCGGTGGCGATGTGACCATTCACGATGCCGTCAAACTGATGAATCTTCTTGATGCTGGTGCAGCCGCAAGGACATACATCCTGCTTTTCGATGTAGCAGATGACGGTGCGGAAGCGGGCCTGGCGGTTTTCCTTGCCATCCAGTTCTCTCAACAGCTTAGCCATGTTAGCCTCACTGTCGTGGTCGGTTCCCTCGGCATAGCGGGCACTGTGAACGCCAGGGGCACCATCAAGTGCCTCTACCTCCAGACCGGTATCATCGGCAAAGCAACTTACGTGGTAATGGTCATAAACATACTGCGCCTTCTGCAAGGCATTCTCTTCCAATGTATTACCCGTTTCCGGAATATCCACGTCGCATCCTATTTCCTTCAGCGATACTACCTCGTAGTCGCTGCCCAGAATGTCGCGAATCTCCTGGAGCTTATGCTGGTTGTTTGTTGCAAATACTATCTTCATAATAAATAATCACTAATAATTTAATCACTATTCAGTTTCTTAATGTCTTTTTCCTTGATTTTCACTTTCATCTCATCAAATCCCTCGCCATACACACCGATAACGGCACTCTGACTTACAAAGGCATTCGGGTCGATAATCTTGACGATGCGGAAGATGGTGACGCTCTCGTTCTTCTTTGCCAGGATACAGAGCACCTTCATCTCGTCGCCCGTGTACCAGCCATGACCATCCAGAATGGTTACGCCATGGTCCATCTGCGTGCCGATGGCGTTGGCTATCTCCTGATATTTCTTGCTGAATATCATGAACTGCACACTTTCTCGCTTGGCATTCATTACATAGTCGAGTACCAGGTTCTCTATCACCATCGTACAGAGACCGAATACCACCTTTCTAACGGCATCTATCGTCGTGAAGTCGGGCTTGGCATTGAAGACGAAGAATGAACTGCCTACAATTACCAGGTCGACGAAGATGAGCACTCGTCCCAACGAGATGTTGTGATACTTGTTGACGATGGCTGCTATGATGTCCGTGCCTCCTGTGCTACCATTGTGCAAGAATACGATGGCAAGCGATAGACCCGTGAAGCAGCAACCGATGATGAGCGACATGAAGTCCTGTCCTGGTCCTAATATCTGTATCAACTCGCCATGAGGACCCATCAGGGAGTCTTGTGCCAAAGCCAACAGTACCGAGAGCATGCCGATGGCGTAGATGGTTTTCACCATGAACTTAAGTCCCAATATCTTCAGCGCTGCTACCAACAGAATGGCATTGATAATAAAATAAGAAAAGTAGATGGGGATGCCTGTTCCGTAGTAGATGACGGCAGCGACACCGGTGACACCTCCTGTCACGATTTGGTAAGGTAACAGGAAGAGAGTCCATCCGAATGTATACAACATGAGTCCAAGGGTTATGTAAAAATAATCCTTGAACTCATTTTTTATTTTTGGACTGATTGCTATTTGCATATTACTTTTTCAATACGACGTTGACAATCTTCTTGGGTACGACGATAACCTTCAGTACGTTGAATCCTTCCAGGTACTTCTGGCTCTTTTCGTCGGCCAATACTTGTTTCTGTATTTCCTCGTTGTTGGCATCTACGGGGAAAGTCATCTGGAAACGGGCCTTGCCGTTGAAGGAGATGGTGAGCTGCATATCGTTCTCCTTGAGATACTGCTCGTCAAACTGAGGCCATGCTGCGTCGCAGACGCTTCCCTGCTCGCCGAGTGCTGCCCACAACTCTTCTGCGATGTGTGGAGCGAATGGAGCGATGAGGATGA
>OQWI01001442.1_pt1 | contig 10285 bp, 6 predicted proteins | sample 1691551 | NCBI WGS metagenome assembly OQWI01 (sample SAMN03418259, study PRJEB22391) | human gut metagenome | biome: human-gut; feature: organic feature; material: feces | host: Homo sapiens | place: Tanzania | collected 2013-01
GCCTGTAGCTAGCGTTCATCCTGAGCCAGGATCAAACTCTCCATTGTAAAATATCCGTTTGACTTCCCTTACGAAAAGGGAAAGACTTTGTCTCTGTTCTCAAGGACGCTCATCCAGATGTACCGAAGATTGGGCTCAAAGCACCTGTTCCAAAAATTGGACGGCTCTTCTTCTTTACCCGGATGCGACCTGGCCAAAATGATCAGGAAGCACCCGCTTCTTGTACTACTCTCTGTCTTATGTAAATCTCTTCAAAGATCGCTTATCTTTATCGCTCTCCCTTTCTCGGCGTATGCTTTGTTCGGAAAAGCGGGTGCAAAGGTACGGTGTTTTTTAACACCCTCCAAATGTTTCGAAAGAAAAGTTCGCGAAAGTTGGCAGTTTTTCGCGTTATTTTACAAAATAAGGGTAAAAAGAGGGTATTTTTGGGAAAAAGGCAGGAAAAAGGGGATATTCAGGGAACACGACCACCTTGTCATGGAGGCGGCCTTGGAGGCAGAACGGGGCCATATCGTGGGAAAACGATGCCTTGGAGGGGCGAAACAAGGGCAGGAGAACAGAGAAAATGGGGCGAGACGGACGGAAACAAGAGCCTCTTACGACTGGGAAGCTATTTTCTCCTTATTATATATATAGCGCAGGAAAGGCGAAAGTGGCCGTTGCGGGTATGAGCACCCCCCTCCTGCCCTCTTGGGGGAGGCCAAAAACCCATCGCCCATCCTTCGGGATGGTCTCGGGATGGGTTCGGGACGGAAAGCCGCACGCGAACAAGCAAATTTCTCATGCAAGCCAGGCAACAGGACCACCGCCCTCGAATAGGCTCAAAAGTGGGGTAAAAAATGAAGTTAACTTCGTAGCCCTATGAATATAACTTCGTAGGCCAATGAAGTTAACTTCGTAGGCCGATGAAGTTATATTCATTTTTAGGGGCAGTTAGGAAGGGTTATCACCCTCTTTCTCCCACTACAGGCGACAACCACATTTCCATTAAACCAAATGAACCAAAACTATGCTTACCAAAGCGAGAAAAAACACCAAGAGACAGACAGCTTTTCCTACATCTTCACCGAATCAAGTATTTTTTTGTCTAAAATTTGCAACTGGATGATTTTTTTCAGTAACTTTGCATAAGATAACTGGCACCTCAGCAGCACATACTCATAACAACATCTAAAAAAACAAGAACATGGAGATTACGTCTTTTGCGCTTTTCGGGTGGTCTATGGCCCTCGCGAGCATCCTCTTTTTCATTTTCATTTACAAGAAGGTCAGGCGAACAACCGCAACGGGAGCTGGTTTGCGAAGCAATGATGGCAGCGCAGACCCCGATGTAAAGATCGTAGGGCAAGACGAAAAATATAAGAGATCAACTTGTGGCATCTGCATCGGCGCCAGCATCATAGTTGGCCCAATGCTGGGATTTGCGCTTGGCTTGGCACTCAAACTCGTCATCCCGACCTACTATCATATCGAGGACACCACCCCCAACGGCCACTACACATGCTATGTCATCAACGGAAGCGTAGGAAAGGAACTATTCGGGAAATACGTCTTCAATAATACCGACGAAGAATATTATCTTTGCCGGAAGAACTATCAGTACGGAACTCCAGACGACAAGACAACCTACGTCAAGGCCATTGCACCACACAGCGCCACATCTGTCCCCATGGAAATTGACGGATGGTTTCACCCCTTCCCCACCAGGATCTCTTACCATCACGGAAGAGGCACTGATTCCGTAGACGATTACGACAAAAATTTATACTATATTTTCACAAAGTCACAATTTGACGAAATATTCAGGAAATAGTCCTCGTCGCACCTTTATATCGCAAGTAGAAGACCAAAGTCAATTGCATTTCACACGAAAGCAGAATGATATAAGGGGAAAATCGAACGGAGTAGGAATATTTCTTATAAAATATTTGTGATTTTTCGGAATTTATTAGTAACTTTGTCGTGTCGATTAGTTTTCACTCCGACCCACAGACGCGAAACGTCCATGGTAGGAAACCACCGACACGGCGCACGGTCAAACCATGCCGTGCGGGCAAGAAACGATAAAAAACGAACAATATCAGATAACAAAAGACGACTCACCATGCGTATGAGAAGAACAGCATTCATAATGGCATTGATGACGGTCTTCACCGTCTCCCTCTTTGCCCAAAACTCTCGTGGCCGTAACTACATCAAGCAGAACATCTCCGAATGGGGGGGCTGCCGCAACGTGGCCATCACCGACACCGGAGGCGACCTCGCCCTCAACGGAAAGAACGACTATGCCTATACGGCCGGCATCCCACAGGCCCTGGCCGACGCGCTCGAAAAGTATCACGACGATGACGACTACATCGACGACGTGCAGCTGACCGAGGACGGCGAATGGCTCATCCTCGTAGGAAAGAACGGCTGCCAATGGTCCAACATCCCGTCTGAACTGGAGAGCAAGCTCCGCCAGTGGAACGAGGCCGAAGAGACCATCACCTCCGTGACGTTCAACGACGACGGAGACTGGATTGCCGTCTCCACCGACCACGTCGCCTCTTCCAGCACGGATATGGACGACTGGATCAAGGAAGGCATCGAGACTCACGGACAGTTGTGGGCCGCTCACTTGACCAACGACGCCTGCGTGCTCTGCTTCGAGAACGGATACAAGTTTCTCGGCAACGTGCCCCAGAAACTGAAGGATGCCCTCAAGGCCACGAAGTATGACGTGTACCGCATCAAGTTCACGAAGGAAGGATCCTATTTCTTCGCCGACCAAGAGGGACACTACACCTTCTGGATGTAACCACACCCTATCGCAACATTCACCAATCACTACCCTATTATGAACAAAAAACTATTATTCACCCTCACCCTCTCTGCCCTTCTCTTCACATCCTGTGGCCAAAGCGGCAGCAAGCAGGACGCAACCACGACGGACACCACGACCACCGAGGCCGCAGCACCTGAGAAAGTGAAGATAGACGAGAACGACGCCGAATCGCTCGTAGCCGCCTTCGAGCAGTATGCCGACCAGTATGCCGCCATCATCGACAAGCTCAACGCCGCCAAGCCCGGATCCTCAGAGTTTGAGGCAGCCTCCAAGGAGATGACGGAGCTGAGCGAGGAACTGCAGGCCACATCGGAGAAATGTCAGAAACTTGCCCCCAACTTCACCAAGGAGCAGAAGCAGCGATTCCTGAAAGCAGCCATGAAGTTTGCGTCAGCTTCCAAGAAGATCAAGATCGACGTGTAAGCAATGCGTGAGCGTACTGCTCACGGAATAGATTGGAAAATAGAACTCCCTATGACTGACGGCCAAAGGCCGCCTGCCATAGGGAGTTTTCATTTGCGTATCCGATGTATCCTCAGCATGAAGACGCCCATAGATGGCGAGAATTTAGTTAATCCTCCTTCTCTCCGTCCTTTCGCAGAAGTTTTTGATACATGGAGGGAGTCATACCGTTCACCTTCTTGAACGATTGGATGAAGTTTGTCGCCGAGTTGTAGCCCAACTCCTCGTAGATGGTACGCAGGGTCATATTGCCATAATGCTCGGTATCGGACATCCGGCGGCATGCCTCGCGTATGCGATGCTCATTGAGGAGCGTCTTGAAGTTTTTGTTGTATGCGTCGTTGATGACCCAGGAGACGTATTTCGTGTTTGACCCAACCATCGTGGAAAGCGTGGTGAGGTTGAAGTCGGACTGTGAAATGATCTTGATATCGTTGAGCACATTGACGATGCTATTGAGCAGAAGGTTGCGCTGCTCCTCGCTGAGACTGATGTCGGCACGCTTCTTCTCTCCGTCCGCCGTTTCCTCCTGCTGCACCTCCTTGGCGGCATAGCGTTCCTCGTGGGACGTGGCGGCCGCTGGCTCATGGGGCGTCATCTGCTTGCTGGCCATGGAGACATACTGTTCCAACAACAGCTTGTTCTGTCGGTCGTTCTGCATCAGTTCCTCGTTTTTGTCGACGAGCATCCGCTGCGCCTCCAGCAGGGACCGCGTCTTGCGGCGGAGGGCAATGTAAATGAAAGAGAGGATACACATCATGATGACGAAAATGACTACGGCTGTGATCAGGATATTGTTTCTCGACACGAGGTCGTCGATAGTCTCCTTGGTTTGTGTATTCTCATACTCGAAGAGCTTCGAGTTGGCGATATTGAATTGCTGCGCATTGAACACGGAATCGGACATGGCGAGATATTTCGACCGGTATTTCTCCGCCGAATCCTTCTGCCCTGTGCGATCGAAGATACCCGACATCTCCTTGTACACATTAACAAGGTAGTCGGGATTGGCACCAGTATGCTGCAAGCTATCGTAGGCCGTGCGGAAACTCTCCATGGCTCCTTTCAAATCTCCACGCTGCGTCTTCAGTTTTCCGATCTCTATTTCCGGTGCGATGTAGTACTGTGGCGACATCTTTCTTTCGAGCGCAAAGTCACGCGTCTGCCGGAAATAGTACTCCGCCATTTTTGGATTTTCCTCTGCCAGCGAGATATAGGCCTGGTTCTGCAGGAAGTGAAACCGCTTGACGTTCATATCCTTGATGGGGATAGCCATCTGCTGACGGAAAAAAGCCTTGGCGCTCTTGGTATCCTTTAGCATACTATACGCCGACACCATGCAGGTAGAAAACGTCCATTGCATCTTAGTGTCCTTGCGCTCCACGGAGGCTGCATAGCCCATTTTGAAGTAGTAGAGCGCACGCTTGAGGTCGCCCATGCTGCCATAGATATTGCCTATGCTGCCTATGGATGCATAGTAGATATGGGCGTCGGCATTGCGCTTCGCCCCGTCGAGAGCCTTGGTATAAAACTCCAGCGCCTCTGCAAAGCGCCCGGCCTGGAAGCAGGTGTCTCCTTTCTGTTTCCAGTAGGCCGCAGGAAACTGCTTCTCCTCGATGGCGTGGACGGGTAGCGATGCAAGCACGAGGATGGCCATGACATATATGATGAGTGTGGTAAATCTTCTTCTGTCCATAAGTGGTGGCAAAGGTATAAAATTTTTCCCACATTTTGTCATCATTCCCGTACTTTTACCACCTTAGCAAAAATGAGCAAGAAAGAAGTGTCGTGTAGTGAATTCCTCGTAACAATGGGACGTTGCGTGTTTGTGAAAGTATATAATTCTTGAAAGTTGCATGGTTTTGACCATTAATTTTTCCTCTTTCTTGAAAGCGGAAAAAATGGATGCAAAAAACCATGGCAGACTTCCAACCGATTGCTAAATTTGCAAGCAGAGAAATCAAAAACATTCAATAATAACGGTTCCTTAGGGAATAAAACTTTCTGCTTATGAAGAAGAAAACAACTTCACTATTGACGCTTCTCCTTGTGGGCATGATACCTGTCGGGGCACCCGCACAAAACAAGGTGGTGTTTGCTCCGAAAGTAGCACAAAGCGTACAGACGGCCGCTGATATGCAGCAGCGAGTGCAGGTCAAAGCCGAGACCAAAGCCAACGAACCGGCGGTAGCCTCTGCCGACGACTTCAAGTCTCCAGTCCCTCTCTATCCAGAGAGCGACCGACAGATGGCCGTCGACTATGCCGCGGAAACAGGTCAGCAGCCCATACTCACGCCGCAAGCCACATCACCCATTCCGCGCCGCGCAAGCAAGGAACAGAGGGTATGGCAATATACAGGATTCAATGCAGGTGCAGGCACCAAGGAGGACGGAACGGAAACAGGTGGTTTTGTCAATTTCAGTCTTCTTCCGTTCGCTTGCGACACCGTTTCTTCCGACAACGGGACATCGCCTTATTCCTATATGGCCAAGGGCAAGCTCTACTGCTTCCTTCCATTCTACGACCAAAGCACGGGACTATGGTCCTCCATTACTCGCACGACGTATGACGCCAACACACTTGAGCGTCTTGACCAAAAGACGTTCAAACTTCCAGGTGGCAAAGAGCGCGTGCCCTACATCATGACCTACGATGCTGCACGCGACGTAGTGTATGCCATCTCTATCGGAGACAAGCCCGCAGAGGATCGCGAGGCCAATGCTGGCTATTATCTCAATATCCTCGACACCGCCACTTGCCAGTTGCAGCGAGTGGGTTATCTAGGCAGCTATTCGAACAACAAGTCGAAAGGCAATTTTGCACCCAAAGGGCTTGTCGTCACCGAGACGGGAAAGATGTATGTGCAGGTGGCAGACGACGCACTCTACATCGAGGAGATAAACCCCATGACTTGTGAGAGAAAACTCGTCGGGCGCACGGAGATGCCCACCAGGTACGTATTTGGTCTGCAGCCGATGCTCTACGATGTGAATTCTGGAAAACTGATCGTCAACCACTATGATTTCAGCAATGGAACGCAGTACTACAAGGTGTCACTCCGCGCCAAAGACGACAACATCCTTACCACAGAGCTGATGGAGAACCTTCCTACGGGCTACACCTACTTTTTCAAGCGTCCGGAGTCCGAAGTATCTTCCACGAACTTGCAGCTCGCTGACTTGCAGGACATTCAGTGCACGGTCGATGAGAATGGCAAGGCTACGATTTCCTTCACGATCCCCGACACAGACAACAATGGTGAGAAGATCAACGTGCCGACAGGGTATAGCGATATAGCCCGTGCCTATGTGTATGTTGACAATCAATATACGGCAGCAACGGGATTTGACATGCAGTCGAAGTTGGGTAGCAAACAGACGGCGACGTTTGATGTGGCGCAGGGTATGCACATCGTCACCATACAGATAGCCCCGATGTACAGCGACTTGAGAGGTATCAAGAACTCCATCATCGTGTTCAGCGGTTATGACGCGCCAGCCCTGGTAAGTCGTCCGACACTTAGCATCAAGGACAACAAGGCCGTCATTACCTGGGGTGCTCCGACCAAGGGTCTCTATGACGATTTTGGAAGTAAGTTTGACGCCACGGATATCACCTACAAGGTGGTGCGCGACCTTGATGGAAAAGTCATTGCTGACGGAATCAGCGAGCTCAGGGCGGAGGACAACAGCCTCTCTGACGAGATACATACCTATACGTACACCGTCTATGCTACCAGTCACGGGATGAGCAATACGGGGCTCAAGACCAATGCGGTGAGTGCGGGCAAGTATATGGCGATGCCGTACGAAAACAACTGTGACAATTCCGGATGTCTTGACGGATATACCATCCTCAACCTCGACAACAACGGAAGTGCTCGCACGTGGCAGTGGAACTACATCTATAGTTATATCACGACGGGGCTGGGAAGTGCCCTCGACTGGCTTATCACGCCGAAGTTCCATCTCACCTCCGACAACGTCTATGCCTTCCGCTATGTGGTGAAAGGCAATGGCAGCCTTCGTACCACCGTTGGCAATGACAATACGCCCGAGGCACAGAACGTGAACGTGCTTGACGACGTGGACGGATACACTACGGACAGCTTTGAGACACGAGAGTTCTACTTCCGTCCAGGTGTACCCAGCACATTGCCTTGCAGGTCATAGACTACGACCTTGCTGACACTGGTCAGAGCGCTTCCGTTGATAGCCTTGTCGGGGATGTTGAAAGAGAGCGTCGTACCCAAAGCTCCGTCTGCGTCGCAATTGACCTGAACGTCGCGAACGACACCAGGGGCTGAAGCCTTGGCCACGGGCTTGATGGAGATATGGTTCACCGACCACCTTCAAGTTCGTGGCCGTCGGTGCCAATGGCGAAGGCTGGCCTGTAGTGGTCCGCAAGTTTGTAGGACTCGACAAGCCGAAAGCTGTATCAAACTTCAAACTCTCATGGGGCGAGGAGCAGACTGTGGTCAACCTCTCCTGGGATGCACCTACAGAGGGCATGAATGGTGGATATGTCAATCCGTCGGCCTATACCTACAAGATTTACAAGTACGACAAGTCGCAGTATCCTTCCTATATCGAACTGGGATCCACTGACAACGAGACCTCTGTCGAGGTCAACATCCTCGATGCCTCAGAGAATCAGAACCAGTACGTCTTTGGCGTGACTGCCGTCAACACAGAGGGAGAATCAGATTATGCGCGCAGCGGCATCGTGCTTGGCACTCCCTATTCCCTTCCTTTCGACGAGCCGTTCAGCGTAAAGGGCATATACCACTCTCCCTGGATTGTCGCCAAAGGCAAGAACGACCAGTCATGGCTCACCGACGAGGGTCGCTTCAATGCAAAAATACAGCCACAGAACAACGACGGTCTCCAGCTCGCCCTCATCAACACGGGCAAAGAGGATGGCAGCAGCTTGTTCCTTACACCTATCGTCGATTTCACCACGGCCAAGAGCCCAGTCTTCTCCGTCTGGATCCATCATTCTGATGCCATGCCAGAGGATGCCTATGTGAGCGTGCTCGCCTCTACGGACGGCAGCAAGAACTACCAGGAAGTGGCTCCGAAGCAGACCCTCACGGGCAATAATGGCTGGACACAGCACCTCTTCGACCTCTCCGCCTTGAAGGGCAAGAAGGCCCAGGTGGCACTCAATGCTTACCTGCCGAATCCGAGCTTCCGAATCTTCGCCGACAACTGGTCCATCCATGAGGCCGCAGGCAACGACCTGGCCCTTACCGCCATCTCGAAGCCATACATGCCCAAGGTGGGTGAGCAGGCCGACATAGCAGTCACCGTGACCAACATGGGCAAGGAAACTGCCACGAACTACTCTGTGCTCTTCAACCTCAACGGCGAGATCATTGCCGACAAGGAGGCCGACAAGCCCTTGGCGCTGGGTGAGACCGCCACGTTCCACTTCCCACTCGCCATATCAGCAGCACAGAAGGAGATCGTCTATAGTGCCGAGGTCAGCTATGCTGACGACGAGAACGAGGACAACAACCTCAGCACCGAGGTGGAACTGACTCCCCAGCAGCTTGACCTGCCCGCACCAGGAAGCCTTGCCCTGGGTTCCGACAACGCGCTCTCATGGTTCGCTCCCGAGACGATGGACGGACGCGAGGTGCTGCTCGACTTCGAGGATGTACCCACCTTCCAAGCCGACAACATCGACGGTTGGACCACTGCCGACCTTGACGGCTGCCTTACTACGGGATTTGTGCAATACTATAACAACTACTGGCCCTACTTCCAGCAGCCACTCGCATGGATGGTGTGGAACACGGACGAAGCAGGAGCTTCTACAGCTTCCATGTGGAAGGCCTATGACGGCGAGAAGTGCTTGATCACCTGGGGCAACTATGGTGCCGACGCCAATGGCCGTGTCAACACCGACCCCGTGGACGACTGGTTTATCTCGCCCGAGATCAAGGACGGAACGGAACTGTCGTTCTACACGCTGGCCAACGATGTTTCCAACACATTGGAGATCCGTACTTCCGCCACAGACAGACGCCCCGAGTCGTTCACCAATGTTGTCAAGACCGTAAGCTACTCCAGCACGGCCACATGGTCGGAGGTGAAAGCGACCCTGCCTGCTGACGCCAAGTATATAGCCATCCGCTCCAACTGCAACAACTTCGGAACGATGATAGACAACATTCGCTATACCGAGGCCAAGACACCGCAGCTCAAGGGCTACAATGTCTATCTTGGATCTTATCTGGCCGAGACTGTCACTGGCACTTCGTCCAAGGCAACCAGCAACGGAACCTATGCCGTGAGCGCAGTTTATGACTTAGGCGAGTCGGCGTTGTCCAACGAGGTCAATGTGACGACAAGCATCAGCGAGGTCGGAAGCAGCACGACGACGGTTTCTGGTGGCAAGGGTGTCATCAATGTGAATGCAGCCGGAGGCAACAACATCGCAGTCTATGGCACGACGGGGCAGCAAGTTGCCTCTGTAGCAGCGGGCAACGAAACAGCCATCAGCGTTGCACCTGGCATCTACATCGTCAAGGTTGGTACACAGACTTTCAAAGTCAGCGTGAAGTAAGCATTCTTCATTTTGAACATAACAAGTAGAATAGGAGGCGCGGCATTCTCGCCGTAGCCTCCTATTTTTAAAGCAAACTTTATCTGAAAAAGACATGAACAAGAAACATCTCATATCCCTGGCCTTCGCCGCCCTTGCCGTCACCTCGACCGTATGGGGCATCCCTGCCGACCCACAGGCCAAACGGGTGAGACAGCCCGATGGCACATATATCACCGTGATGTTGCGCGGCGACGAACACGCCCATCTGTTGTTTTCCGACGATGGCACGCCACTTTTCTACAACGTCAGCACCGGGGCCTTTGAGTATGCGAGCCTTCAGGGGAAAGCCATTGTGGGCAGCGGTATCATCGCCCGCGACGCCAAGGATCGCGACGCACGGGCCAAAGCCTATGTAGGCAAGATAGACCGCAAGGCCATCG
>OQWI01001443.1_pt1 | contig 10273 bp, 6 predicted proteins | sample 1691551 | NCBI WGS metagenome assembly OQWI01 (sample SAMN03418259, study PRJEB22391) | human gut metagenome | biome: human-gut; feature: organic feature; material: feces | host: Homo sapiens | place: Tanzania | collected 2013-01
GAATTTTGAGTATCAGACAACATTCCTTAAGCTTACTTTGAACTTCCCTGAGACAACAGTTGCAGGTACTGCCGCTTTGTATCTTACAGGCGACAACGTGTATTCTATCTCACGCATGAATACTACAGGTGCTAACGCTGGTCAGCTCGGCAACCAGAATGGCTTTACTATCACCGTTCCTTCTGTAAATGTATCAGCAGGTCAGGCAAAGGATATCTATATCGCAATGTACCCAGGTGCAGTTCAGAACGTTAAGCTCCAGGCTGTAATGGCTGATGGTAAGACCTATGAATTCAACCTTGGTAATGCAACTCTCGCAGCTGGTAAGGTTTATAATATTGCTAAGACTGGTACAGAGGTTGCAACTGAGGCTGCAACTAAGTTGCAAGGTAAAGGAACCATAGCTGAACCATATTTGATTAACAATTTGGCTGATTTGAAGTTTTTGCAGAAAAATGCAGCTACATCATCTGGAAAGAATTATATGTTGACCAATGATATCGTTATCAATGGTGCATGGACTCCAATTGACAACTTCCACGGCACTTTTGATGGCGCAGGTCATTCTATCTTAGGAAATATTGAAGTTTCAACATCCACAAATAATTCGGGTATTGGTTTGTTTGGAAACATGGGTTATAATGCAATAATAAAGAATCTGACTAATAAAGCAAATATTTATGCAAAAACAGACCAAAAAAATGTTTCTGTAGGCGGAATCGTGGGTAAAATATACACCAATAATGTCCAAATTAAAAACTGTGTCAATAAAGGTATAATTAATTCTGAGATACTGAATACCGGTGGTATTGTTGGTGAAATCGTTTCTTATAAATCTTCAAGCTATAAAGATATTATAATAGAAGCATGTAAAAATGAAGGGGATATTATAACAACAGGTACAAGAATTGGAGGTGTTGTAGCAAATATTTCTGGAAATACTACAGGAGAACAGATTATTAGTATAAAGGGCTGTTCTACAACTAATGTTTCATTTGGTGCTCGTAGTACTACTTGTTATACTGGTGGTATTTTGGGAAATCTTCAATCTTTCCAAGATGAAAAAGCTGATATAATAAAAATAACTGCATGTTGGACATCTGATTTGGTATTCCCTACTGTAGGTAACAAATGTGGTATGGTTGGTGCACCTTCAGCCCTAATATATACAATGAATAATTGTTGGACAAATGCTTCTACATTAGTTGTTAATGGCTCTAAGGCAACTTTGAATAATTGCTATTTGAGCACCGTTAAGCCATTTAGCGAGTGGGTAACAGATGCTAACACCGCTTGGGGCTCTACAGAATATCAGTTTAATAATGAAGGTACAATCGTAAAGAAATAACTAAATAAATAAAACAATAGAAATGAAAAAGACATATATCGCTCCTGCTATAACAGAATTGAAGATGGAGAACAATACAATAATGGCAGGTTCAACAGGTTCTGCTACTACACAAGGTGCTAACATCAAGAATCTCGAAGAAGCAACTGATCCATTTGGAGGTGAGGGTGCTAAAAGTGGTAATCTTTGGGAAGAATAATCCAAAGGCTACAGATAGATAATTTGATTTAATAGTTAGTCTCTTCATGTTTGTTTAGTCAAACATGAAGAGACTTTTTTGTTGCCTATTGTTTTAACGACAAAGCGGAGGTTTTCTGCAGATTCCAATAAAACGAAATAAACCGTTGCAAACTTCTACATAAGCAAAAGTTTAGCAACGGTTTATCTTGGTTTATTGCTCTATGTGAGCAACGTATTAGCAAAGAGGATTATTTACCAGACTCTTTCTGGATAATCTCAGGATTGCCTGTAGATACTTTCTTGGCAACCATTATGCAAGGCTTGTCGGCACGTAGGGTAGTGGTGCCTATGGTAAGAGTGCCTGGCTGATAGAATATAGCCTCTACGATGTCGAGCTTCTTGTGGTGTACAGCTTGCAGAGTTGCTGTATTGCTGAGAATCTCTACAGTCTGTGTGTCGTAAGCCTTTAGCATGGCTGGCGATGCGATGCCAGGAACGATGAAGTAGGCATAAGATGCCTGCTGAGGCTTGCTGCCATGAGGAATAGAGAGGTTGAATACAGGCTTTGATACTTCCTCGCCACTCTGGTTGAAGTTGATTTTGCTCCATCGACCAGTCTGATTAGCTGTCTTGAGGTTTACAGAAGTAGACTGTGGAAAATAGTATGCCACCTTGTTGTGCCATACCCAACCACTTATAGGCTGGCTAACAGTAGAACCTGGTGCAACCTTTGCTGCTGCACCATCAGCACCTATCATATATACATCGCCAAGGAGGTTGCATTGGTTAACGGTGGTGTTCACCTTCTTTTCTGTGCCTGGAGCTTCGATGCCTGCACCAAGACAAACTACCTCGTTGTCGAACATAAACCAACCCTTCTGAGCTTTCACACCATAGTCGTTCATGCCGTAAGCCATAGCGCCGTAGCGACCATCAGAGGCTCCGCCTACAAAGTCGGCTACACCTGCTACACCCCAATCATTGTGGTTTTCAACTTCACCAGCAGGAAGTGTGGTGCCAGGAATCTTATCCCATTCCCATACTGGGAAGATGTCGATATATTCATTACCCATTACGCGGATGCTGGTGGCACCCTCGCTGAGGTATGTACCCCAAAGGTTTTCACCATTACCACTCTCAGAGCGACAAGTGCGCTTGCTGACAGCACGTACAGATAGGTCGTAGCGCTTACGGTTTTGAAGCATGTAGTCGCTGGTGTAGTACATCTTGTTGATGTCTGTACGTCCGATGGTAGGATTCTGCGTAGCAAAGCGCTGAGCAGCAGCCTCATATTCGTCGGCATGCTCAGGGTCGAGAGCCTTCATATTCTTAAAGAGCGAAGCATAGTCGCCAAGGTCGAGAGTCTTCTTGCGAGTTACGCTTCGTCCGCATACGCTGAAGTCCATATATCTGCCACGGAAGATGTTGAGATATGTAGAGCGTACGAACTCGCTAAAGAGCTTGAGCTTGTCTTCAGATAGTGCATACTTGGTGCCACGGAAGAGAGGAGCAATCTGCGAGATGTTGTTAACAAATACGGTACCATAACCACCGATATATATCTGAGCATTGTGCTGCTGATATGAGAGGTCTTCACGTATACCTTCGCCACTTGTTATGCAGATTGGTTCGAAGAACTCGCTAACATTAGTGCTCACGATGCTATCGTTCTTGAGGATACATCCACGTATCATGTGGTGCATAGCAATATCCTGCTTGTTGGCACCAGTCCATTTGCGAGGGTCGCTCTTTGCCATCATCTCCATGAGTCCTGCTGTTACGCTTGGAGCAGGCTTCTGTTCGCCAGCAGCAAGCAAGGCAAGGATGTCTGCCATAATCTTTGGTGCCGAGATGTCGTTGTACCACCAGTTGAAAGAAGTTGGCTTATACTCATTCCATGTGCGTAGGGCTTTGTCGATGGCACGGAACAACACCTGATTGCCATATAGCGATGACTCAGGACAGGTGTAAGCAATAGCCATCTGACGGATATTGGTGAGGTGGCGCTGTGGTTCCCAATTGGTACGGAAGAAGCACTTATAGTCGAACTCTGGCCATATACCTTCAGGTGTGAGCATCTTCATAAGACTTGTAGCGCCTTTATCCATACGCTCTACTGTTGTGCCCTCGTAGAGGTTTTGGCGCACACGCTGCAACACCAGCTCGTAGTCGTCTTTAGGTTCTTGTGCCTTATACGTCTTGCGCTCACCCTTGGTAGGGTCGAAGAAGTTTACATAAGAGTGTTTCACAAGGTTTACCTTACCTGTGATGGTGAGAGTAGCAGGCTCCTTGAGGTTTGTGAACACCTCAGAAGGAATGCTGAATTCTGCCATCTTGCGGTTTTCTGGATGATAGCTTATGCGCACTGTTCCCTTAGCGCCAGGAGCGTAGGCTTTGCTGCTCCATTTAGCAGAAGTACATCCGCAACCTGTTATAACCTTATTAATAATAAGCGGTTTGTCGCCAGTATTAGTAAAGGTAAAGTCGAAGTTTGCAGTGCCATCAGCTTCGTCGATGGTGCCGAAGTCGTGGGTGGTTTCATTCCATGTAAACTCCTGGGCATACATAGGCGTAGCTACAAGGGCAGCAAGGGCTACGACGGCATTTACGATAGTTTTTTTCATAGATTCTGTTATTGAGATTTATATACTGCAAATATAGCTAAAATATGTGATATTTCCACCTTTTTAGAGTAAAAAAGAAAGCCGATAGCACTATTTAATATTTAGTGCTATCGGCATGTGGTTTTGTACTAATATTGTCTTGCGTTTTATACCATTATAAATGGTATGAGCATAGCCCCGAATATCAGTTCTGTGTAAGCTTATTTGAATCGATAGTGAAGGCATTGCGCGAACCAGCCTTGAGGCTGATGGCTGCCGACGAAGGAGTATATGCATACTTCTTGCTACCGATGGTGAAGCTTAAGAATGGTGTGCCTGCATTGATAGTCTGAACAGGAACGAAAGCCAAATAAACTTGCTCGGCAGAGTTTGGACAGTACATCTTGATAGATGTCACAGCGTCTGTGCTAACAAGTTCAGGCTCTGTAGCTGTAGCATTCCATTTGATGCTCTTGTGAACATTTGTGATGCTAACATCAGTAATGCTGGCGCCAAGAGAACCCGTGATATTCACATAAACCATAGCCATCTTTGGTGAGAAGGTTAGGCTTACAGGGGTAGTGCTATTTGCAGCATGAGTACCGACACCTACAAGGAAGTTGCTGGCATTGAAATCCTCGGCTTTAGTCTGATCTTCCTTTACGCTGAATGCAACAGTAGCGTCGTTGGCTTCAGCATATGGAGAATAGGCATAGAAAGTGTATGCTTGTGAGCCTATGATGCCGATAGGAGATTCGCTCGACAGTTCGGAAGTTGTAGTGAATGAGTATTTCTTGTTGTTGGCATTGTTGCCATAAATACCTATAGATTCACCAACTACGAACTTGGTCTTGTATACAGAACCTTCCGCATCTGTAGTTGTTCGGGTTGTTACATCTTTTTCTACTTTGAAGCTAACAGTAGACGTACGTTCAGAGTCGTTGAACTCTTCGTCGTTGCTGCAAGCTGTGAATAGAAGCGATGTTGTCAGTGCCGCAAAAATGAACAGTTTGTTCATAGTTGTTGTCGTTTTAAGAGATTTATTCCTTTACTTCTACAAGTTTAACATCCTTGATATAGTAAGTCTCAGCGTCGGTAACAGTCTTTGTAGAGAACGAGATGGTGATACCTGTTGCAAGGTCAGCTGCGGTAGCCGCTGTTGTTGCATTAGTAATCTTAGACAAGTCGATGTTTACAACCTTTGACTCATAGTTCTCTGTTGCGTTCTTTGTTGCAAGAGCCTGACCTGTGAAGCCGTTTGTACCTGTGCAGAAGTAAGCATTTGATGTGAATACATCCTTGGTCTGACCGCGCATTACTCTTACGATGATATCCTTACCATTGGTAGACTTAACTTTGAAGCTGAGCTTATATTTGCCAAGTGAGCCTGCATTGTCAGGAGTGCGATATACCAAAGCCTTCTGATACCAGTTGCCTGTAGCCAAGAGGTCTACCTTCATAGCGCCTTCTGTTTCATCGTAACCGATAGTAGCGTGTGCGGTTTCGCCATTCTTAACAGCAAGAGCATTCCAACCTACAACACAACCCTGATAGCCAGATACTACTTTCAAAGCTGTTTCTGCGGTGAATGTACCATCAGCAGCAGAGATAAGCTCGATAGGAGCAGCTACAATCTCTTCGATTTCGCCATCATTAACAACGATATCGTTTACAGTCCAGTCGTTTACTGAAATGCCAGAGAACTTAATGTTCTCAGTAGTGATTTCTGGAGTGCTTGTGCCAGCAATCTTAACATTTATCTTGTTTACTGCACCAGCTGTGAGGGTGACATCGTTAGCAGGCTTGAAAGCGTAAGTCTTGTCGCCAACAGTCATGATGAGCACCTGTGTGCCACCTGCGATAGTCTGGCTTGGTACGAATGCTGTGAAGACAGCATGAGTTGCGTCGACATCCTCTTTGTGGAAGGTGATAGCAGCAGCATTGCCTGTAGCTGTAACCTCATCAGTAGTAGGATTCCAAGAGATAGTGCTCTTAGCATTAATCTTAACGTCGGTAGTGGTAACACCCTTATCGCCAGTAAGTTCTACGCGAACGAGTGAGAGACGAGGATTGAAAGCAAAAGCTACGTTAGGATTTTCTGCTGTGATATCAGCAACCTTAGCTGTGAGGAAGTTGCTTGCATTGTATGCCTCAGCATCCTGCTGGTTGATAGCTACGCTGTGAGCTACAGCTTCGGCAGTAGCCTCTGCTTTGTAAGGAGCATAAGCAAAGAACTGAGCGTTGCCTGTTTTGTTGATGATGACGGTAGAACCTGTGAGGCCTGCACCATCAGCAGCTACTGTATAGCAAGCGTTTGTTGCTGTTGCAGCACCTGTAGCATAGATACCAATCTGGTCGTTTGCTACGAAAGCTGTAGCATAGCTATTCTCCTTAGGAGTTGTCAATGAACGTGTGATAGCTTCCTGACCATTGATAGTGAAGTTTACAGGAGTTGTTGACTCGTTAACAATCTCATTATCTTCATTTTGGCAAGAGGAGAGAACTACTGCTCCTAATGCGAGGAATAAGGTTAAATGTTTCATAGTTTTATGTGTTTTGATTATCATTATGTTATTTTTTACCTTTTACTTTTTTACTCTTTTATTTTTTTACCTTTTTACCTTTTTACTCTTTCAAAGGTTCCCAGCTGATATCATCAATCCAGAAGTCAGTTCCTGCCTTGTTAGGGCTGAGGTAGAGAACAACCTTCTTGAGCAATTTCTCTGAAGCAACCTGCTTAGATTCTTCTGTTACGTTGGCAGCTGTAGCATTGTGGATGGTAGATACGCGACCAAGGTCGAATACGATAGTATACTCGTCGTAAGCATCAGAAGTGAGAATTTGTTTGTAAACAGTAGTAACCTCTGTCTTGTTGTTTTCGATGATAGCAAAATAGTCCTTGTTCTTTAGCTTGCCATCCTCGCCAGTATAGAACTCCTGCATGTAAGCACCAATGCGAAGCTGGTTAGCCTTCATATTCTCAGAAACTGAAGACTTAGCCTTGAACTTAAGAACGTAGCGGCCCTTGATAACATTCTCAGCACAGTAGTAGAATGTACCGTTGTGCCAAGCAAGGTTGGTACGATTGAAGTGCATTACCTTGCCACGCTCTGCATCTGCAGCATCGTCGGTAACCTCAACAACATCTTCGTCTGGCTTAACAACAAAGCGCCACCATCCAGCTGCGTCGATTTCCTCTTTAGTCTTATTTACAGTATTATAGTTGAAGTTTTCGAAGTTTGTTTCAGCCATAATAGTTTCTGGCTCTACCAATGTTCCTTCGCCCTCAATAACTTCTGAATCTTCCTGCCATGAACCGGCTGTGATATCTGTAGAGAATACTACGAGCTTATCATCGCTACCAATACCAACCTTGAACTTCTTGATATTGTTGGTGCCGAGAGTTACGTCGGCAGAAGTAGTAAATGAATAAGTCTTGTCGCCAATGAATATGCTAAGCAATTTAGACTTTGCAGGTATGGTCTGAGCAGGGATGAGAGCCTTGAAGATAGGGTTACCCTCGTTGCTCTGCTGCCACATCTTAACCTTTGCAGTATTGCCTGTAGTGGTGCATGTGCCCTGGAGATAGTTCCAAGAGATACCAGTCTGGCAGTTGTTTATCAATACAGAGTCTGGCTTTCTTCCATTTTCTCCTACTACCATCTCAAGCTGTATGAGGCTGAGCTGATGCTGGAACTTAAGAGACACATTCTCTTCTGTGGTTACAGGAACATTCAAAGTGGTAGCGGTCATAAAGTCGCTATTGTTGAACATAGCTTCACTATCCTGGTTGGTAGCAACATTGAAGTTGACATTTTCGCCATCGAATGTTGTCTGATAAGGATAATATGCAAAGAAGTTTGCTGTTGCATCAGTACCGATGTAATAGATACCTTCGTCAGAAGTAAGTACGCCATCAGGACCTACAGTATGCTTCACGTTAGAGCCTTCAGCGCCTTTGGTGGCAAAGATGCCAATATTATCGCCTACTACAAACTCAGTAGTGCCGTCGTTGTGAGTTACAACATCAATATCATCACGGGTAGTATGGATCTGGTCTTCGCTACATCCTGCAGCAAGAATCAATAACAGACTGGCTGAAAGAATTGATGTTTTTTTCATAAGGGTAATATATTATTATTGTTGTTTATTTTCTCTCTGGTCGAGCAACACCGCCTATGGCATTATCGTCGTTACCATTCCATTTAAGAATTACAATCTGTGATTTTGCAGCCACCTGGGTAGTGATGTTGTTGCTTGCTGCGTTGAGTTGAACATCAATATCATATTGAGTATTCTCTTCGGCAGGCTGTTCCTCGCTAAGAGCAAGAACCTTACGCAACGATGCTGGCTTGTATGCCTTTAACACCTTTCCCGCTTTGTCTTTCACGGTGATGTCGATAACTGCATCATCTTCCATTATGCCCGATAGCAAAGTGGCTTGCAAGGTGTAAACATCCTCGCCATTGTCGACTTTCTTTGTGGCAGTAAACTGAACAGGAGCATCTTCAACAATACGCTCTGTAAACTTACCTTCTATAATGTCGAATGTAGCACGAGTAGCTGCATTGCGAATAGTGGCTGTAACGGTAGCTGCATCTTCGATTTGACAACGCATATCCAACTTGACAACAGAGAGCATAGACTTAATCTGAACCGTTGGCTTTTTGTCGCCATTAGCACCTTGGCAGTTGTCGGAATAGAGTAGGGCGTCGGCCTTAGTATTGTTCTTAAGAACAATTTCTGTTTGGTTGATTCCTAAGCTACGAGTAGCGATGTTCTCATTGTATGGATAGTAAACTCGGAAGTCTACTTTGCTACCATCGGTAGGGTAGTAGATAGGAATGTTGTTAGCAGGAACAAGATAGCCTGTAGTACCACGGTTGTCGGCAAGGAACTTGATATTGGCATTGTCGCCAATAATCTCGTTGCTACCATTCTTTAGCATGTAGACTCCGAGGCTCTGTCCGCTGCTCCATGTGGCGCCTGCATCATTGCCTGCGGTAAAGACCTCAGCTTTCAAGATGACAGGACGTGGACCGCTTTCATCCTCTGTCTTGTCGTCAGAGCAAGACTGCATGCCAAAGAGCATTAAGCCAAGGGGTAGTGAAAAAATATATTTATAGATACTTTTCATAAGACGATAGTTACTTTTATGATACGTTCTGTTTGTTGTTATTTAAGGTTGGTAAGCCATGAAGGCACTTTGCGTAAGCGTGTCTGCAACTGAGCCTGGTATAGAGATAGAGGTTCTACCATGGTACCATGCGACAAGTCTACCGTTACCTGATCAGGGTTGAAGGTTGTTGCACCCTGGAAGCCAGCTATGATAGGCTTTAAGAAACGGTTGTTGCGAGCCCATAGGTTGAATTCGCCTACCGAAGTTCCTGTCTCGGTATAGTTCCATAGCACAAGGTCGGCTAAATGGTTAGGACCGAATGTTACGTCGCCACCTGCATGGTTAGGCAAGAAACCACCCGAACATTTATCTATAAGAGTGGCACGAGGCTGACTGCTGTGAGATTCGAATGTGCTTGTAGCTGCAGTTGTGCAATTCATGATTACGGTACCGATAGAAGTCTTGGAAACTCCTGTAGAGTGTTCCTGACCTGCCATATCGTTGATGTTTGCCAACAATACATGTGATGAGGCTTCTGAACGTATGGCTGCATGACCCTTTTGCCCCTCTATGCTACAGTCGATAACAGAGACATTAGCGCAAAGCATCACGCTTGCTGCTTCGATGACATTGATGAAGCGGCAACGACGAATCCATCCGTTAGCCTGACGATGGAAAGCAATCATCTTGTATCCGCTATCGTGGATGCCACTTGGCTCATGGTGGATGTATGGTTCGTGGAAGTTGCCACGGAAGGCTATGTCTTCGATACCGCAACCTACATGATGCTGGAATCTGTGAAGAGTCCAGCCCCATGAAGCATCAACGCTATGCATCAATGGCTCCTTGAAACGCAGAGTGTTGCCTTCGATGCGCTCAATGGTAAGATACTCGTTTACCTGTACGCCATCGTTGATGAATGTCTTCCATTCAGAAGTCACTACATCATATGGTGCAACCTCTTGAGCTATAGCGTCAGCTGATTTGCTGCCACCTTTGAGGAGTATACGCTGACCGATATAG
>OQWI01001446.1_pt1 | contig 10271 bp, 12 predicted proteins | sample 1691551 | NCBI WGS metagenome assembly OQWI01 (sample SAMN03418259, study PRJEB22391) | human gut metagenome | biome: human-gut; feature: organic feature; material: feces | host: Homo sapiens | place: Tanzania | collected 2013-01
TAGTATTTACGCACGTTTTATTATCATTTTGAATGTTGCATGAGATTTGACGTTGTATTGGCGTTGTATCAGCGTTGTTCGTTTCGACAGACAGGGCAATGCGAAGGCCTTAATAGCGTGGGACGGGCAGCAGACTGGCTCCGCGCTCTTTTTGTGTCCGTTCGTTTTTGAGGATTTTTCTAAGAAACTAGGAAAATACCATGTCAACATTGATTAATGTGGCACCCGATGGAGGTAGAAAAGTATCTCCCCACGTCGGACTTACCTCCGATGTCCCCCTCAATAATACACAAAATGAGGTGTCGGTAAGATATGCTCCAAACCCAATGAAGAAATGGTACGTGTTGCGAGCCACTTACCATCGTGAGAAGAAAGCCTACGATTATATTCTGAGCAAACGAAATAGCCCCGACGGTAATAGAATAGATGCCGAATGCTATCTCCCTTTGCGGCACGTTGCGAAGATTGTCAAAGGAAAGCGACGATTCAAGATAGAGCCTTTCCTGCCTAATTTCCTCTTTGTGTATGCCACTCTAGAAACAATCTCCCAAATACTCAATAACGACGATTTGAATTTTCTCAATCCTTATTATGATCATTTCAAGCAAGATGAGGCGGGCAAGAATCCACCTCTCACCATCCCCTATGCTGCCATGATGAATTTCATCAAGGTAACGAGTGTGGATATAGATAAGGTGAAGGTGGTGAGCGAAGACCAGTGCCACTTCAAGAGTGGCGACTTGGTGAAGGTGACTGGCGGCGAGTTTAAGGGAGTGGTCGGTAGGGTGGCTAGGCTCGGCGGACAGCAGAGGGTAGTTGTCGAGGTGAAAGGCGTTTGTTTGGTGAGTACGGCGTATGTGCCGACAGGGTTGCTGGAAAAGATAAAATAGTAATATATAATAATGTGTAGCTTATGAAAAAGATTTGTCTCAACAATCGAGACGAAATGATCATGCTATTTGTTGATAACATAGCATATATTATGGCTGATGGCAATTACACCAAGATATGCTACATTGGTGGTATGACAACCGTTCTGTCGTTTGGCATTTCTAAGGTGGAAACTTTGGTATCGGCTTCGTATGCAGATGGAGAAGTCAGTCCTTTTGTGAGATTAGGAAGAAGTGTAATCATCAATCAGTGGTTTCTCTACGACATAAATGTTTTGAAACAGCACCTCGTTTTGTCTGATTGCATAAAAAATACAATAACGCTTAAACTTCCAAAGCCTTTGTTGAAAAAATACAAGGAGTTGGTCAGCATGAGCACCATCAAGAAGAATGAATTATGCTAGAAGTTATTATTGGAAAAGAGGGAACCCAGCGGTTTGCCATCAATGGTTCGAGGGTAAGTAGGCAACATGCCAAGATTACTGTTACGGATAGTGGACAGTGGATTTTGGAAGACCTCAACTCCACGAATGGCACATACATCATCAATGAGAATGATGAGCTAGTCCAGATAAAAAGGGTGAACATTACCGAGTTTACTCGTATCGTTCTTGCCGACCAAACAAGCATGGGATTCACTTTCTATGCCCATCATGTCTTGGAGGAAGACCCTAAGAATTATCAACAGGAGTTTCGGTATGTTCTTGAAATTCATGACAAGGCAATCAGGGAGAAAACGGAGATAGATGCCAAATTGCAGAAAAAGAACATGATGAAGTTCTTGCCAGGATTTATCTCGGCGATGATTGGACTGGTGCTCACCTTGCTGTTGCCGTTGCATCAGAAGGTATATGGAGTGGCGGTGACAGCCGTGTTTACCACTATACTACAGGCTTTCATCAACATATATATAGGTAAAGACTCGAAATTGAAGAATTTCAATAGCAAATATTCGGGTAAGTTGATTTGCCCTTGTTGTGCGAAGCCTCTTTCGGAAATCGAATTCAAGAACCAAATGTGTAGCCGTTGCAAGGCTCACGCTTAAAAACATATAAACATCATGAAAAGATTAGTCCTAACATGCTTGTCTGCTTTTTTGCTGACAACAACTGCGCTTGCACAGAAAACATACGCCATCATTACTGGTGTGTCTAATTATGAAGGGACGGCTAACGACCTCGCCCAGTCTACCAAGGATGCCAAGAGTCTGGCTTCGTTATATAAGTCGAAGGGAGCGACTGTAGTTCTGCTAACCTCTCAGAATGCTACTCGTGCCAATGTCATCGCTGCCATCAGAAAGGTAAGAAATATAGCAACCTCCAATGATAGGATTGTATTTTCCTATAGTGGGCATGGTATGGAGAACATCATTTGTACTTATGCATCCACTTCTTCGCAGATGCTCTCGTATAATGAGCTGTTCCGAGAGTTAGACCTGTGCCCAGCCAAGGATATCGTATGTTATATTGATGCTTGCTACTCTGGAACTGCTGCTAACAATATGCATTCCAAGAATTTTGTCAGTGCCAATGAAAAGGCATGGGAAAACATTATGAAGAGCAATCCTCGGTATATCGTATATCTATCCTCTCGTTCTAGCGAAACTTCTTCAGAGAGTCCTTTGGTTGGTTCGGGATTGATGACCAATGGCATTATGAAGGGCTTGCGTGGGAAGGCGGATAGCGATGGCGACAAGAACATTACCGCCATCGAACTTTTCAAGTATATTCATAAAGATGTACAGCTGCATAACAAGAGACAGCATCCTCAATTGGTGACATCAAAGACACTATATAATAATGTGTTAATGAGTTGGTAAAAATAGCGATGGAAGAAAATAAGAAACCAGTCATTGCGACAAAATGCCCCAAATGTGGACAAGTGGTGAAGTTTTATTCGCCAGGACAGGGAGGCTTGGTCAAGGTAAAATGTCCTCATCTAGAATGTGGACAAACGTTTGGCGTGAAAATCACCGAGAAGCAAATTCGAATGGGTATGGATGGAAACTCGGAAAAGTCATCCCATCCTGCAACAGACCCTATTATTCCTACCAATGGAACTCCTTCGGGTGTGGTAGCCAGGCTCTTGCAGAAAAAGAGGCAATTCTACAACAAAGACAAATATTATGGTTTGCAGTTGGGATCCAATACGATAGGCATGTATGACTCGTCTTCTCCTTCTGATATTATGATAGAGGGAGATAGGACTATTAGCCATCGCTCTGTAACGATTCTTGTCGAGGCAGTGGGACATTCCTACAAATACCTCCTGACCGTTAATCGCTCCAAGAATCCTGTTTATCTTTCAGGAAAGATGATACCTGTAGGCACGTCGGTTTACATCCAGTTAGACCAAGAATTCATATTAGGTAAAACTCACTTTTGTCTTACAAATAAATAAGTTATGATAGAGAACGCATTAGCAATAGGCTCCGTTCTGAAAGGAGCAACGACATATACGATAGATAAACAACTACATCAGGGTGGTTTTGGCATCACTTACCTAGCCAAGGCGCAGATTATGGTAGGCAACATTTCTCAGGTTGCTACATTTACCATCAAGGAATTCTTCATGGGTAAGATTTGTTCTAGGGATGCCAATGGGAACGTACAGGTGGCACAAGAGAACCAACAGCTATTCAAGCAGGCGAAGCAAGATTTCCGAGAAGAGGCAGAGATACTTCATGCCTTGAAACATGCCAATATTGTGCCAGTGAACGAGGTCTTTGAACAGAACAACACGGTTTATTATGTGATGGCATATCTTGGCAAAGTATCGCTTTATCAATATGTTTCCGAACAAGGTGGTTGTTTGTCTGAGAGCCAAGCTCGGGGAATCGTCGGCGCTATATCGGGTGCGCTCTCTTATCTCCATAACCATCATATCTTGCACTTGGACATCAAACCAGATAACATCATGATGGTGTGTGAGGGAGCGTTGATAAAGCCAATGCTGATAGACTTCGGTCAGGCTGTGTATTTCGAGAACGGAAAGCCAAAGAGAAACAAAGGGATTGGTGGATATTCCAAAGGCTATTCTCCTATGGAACTGAGGCAACCTGTTTCGGAGTTCCAACCTTCGTTGGATATTTATTCGCTAGCCGCCACCTTATTATATATGGTAACAGGCAAGGAGCCAAATGATGCCTCGGAGCAGAGCGTTCATAATATATATCGAGCTTTGCCTGAAAACATCTCGCAGAATACGATGGATGCTATTATCTGTGGAATGCAGAAGGATAGCCTTTGCCATCCGCAAACCATTCTTGATTTTCAGAAGATATTGCAGCAAGGCAAATCGCAGATGGGTTCTGGTGTCGGTATGACTGCTGGTGAACCTATCGTTACAGACCCAGTTATTCCTAGCTCTTCCAGTTCGCTGCCTATCGGAAAGGTTGCTGCTCTTGTCATCGGACTCTTGTTGGTGGGTGGCATCGGTTGGTATGCTAAGAACCATTTCGGTGATAAAGGCAAGTCTTCGGAGGTAGCTCAGCAAGATGTAAAGACGGATTCCGTATCCCAAGATACAGTACACATCGCTAAGTTTACGGTTAAGGAAAATGTTGAATCTCCAAAAAGGGATAATTCGCAAGTTGAAAAGCAATCTGCCAAGACCTCTGGTAAGGTGGTTAAACCTGTAGATGTTGATGGAGGCCCAACTTCAGTAAATCCTGCAAAGAAAGAAACGGCAAAGTCTGGAACTGTAAATCTAGGTTATGCTACATGGACAGGTGGTGTTCTCAATGGCAAGCCACATGGCAATGGAAGAATGACATTCCGTAGTTCTCATGCTGTTGCAGGTTGCTCTACGGTTCCAGAAGCAGGAGATTATATCGACGGCTACTGCGAGAATGGGGTTGTGCAGAATGGTGCTCTTTATCGGAATGGAGAGAAGATAGAAACAATTGTTAGATAATAGTGTTGTTAGGTGTAAAATGAGTATGAGACGGATATTTCTGCTTGTGATGTTGTTGCTGCTTAAAGCCTTTTCTGTTTTGGCGCAAAAGCTTATTCCTGAGTTTGAGTTGGCTTCCTCTGATTTGACGGCGCAGCTTCAACCTCGCAAGGATACGAATGACAAAAACTGTGCCTTGGTCAAAGTGCAGTTTGTCGGTGAAGTCTTGGATGTGGAAGGCAATGTGGTTTCGCCATTGGATAAGCACAATAATGAAGTGTGGGTTTACATGCCTCAGAATTCACGACAGATAAAAGTGATAACCAAGAATTTTCTGCCTGTCATGGTTACTTTTGCAGATTTTGGCGTGGAGAAGTTGGAGGGTAATAGGACTTATGTGTTGGTGCTGAATCAGAATGGTAATATGGTACAACCTACTGAACCTATAGCTCAAACAACAGTGCAACAAAGGCCAACTTCTGCTAGTAGCTCCAGTAAAATTTCTGGTAATACGATAACGATTCCTGTAAAGGACGGTATTAGTATTGAAATGGTGAAAGTTGAGGCAGGAACGTTTATGATGGGGGCTACTTCTAAGGTGGGAGAGGATGGAAACAAAGAAAAACCAGTTCATAAAGTAACATTGACAAGAAACTACTATATTGGAAAATATGAGGTAACTCAAGCCCTGTGGCAAGTGATAATGGGTACGAACCCTTCCAAAAATAAAGGGGTTAAATATCCTGTGGGAATGGTAAGTTGGAATGATTGCCAAAAATTTATATCTAAACTTAATGAGATTACAAACTGCCAGTTTCGTCTTCCTACAGAAGCGGAGTGGGAATATGCTGCTATTGGCGGAAAAAATAGTAAGGATTATATGTATAGTGGTAGTAGTAAATTTGATGATGTAGGTTGGAAAGATGGGAAAGTTCATGAAGTAGGAATGAAACGACCGAATGAATTAGGGCTTTATGATATGTCAGGCAATGTATATGAATGGTGTGAAGATTGGTACGGAGATTATTCTAGTTCTGCGTCAGTAGATCCAAAAGGTCCTGTAGATGGAGCAAGACGAGTTTTGCGAGGTGGCAGTTGGCGGTGGTTTTTTACAGGCAGTCAATTTTGCAGTGTGAAAAGTCGTAATGCAACGGGGGCTATTGTTAAGTCTGATGATATTGGCTTTCGTTTGGTTCTCACAGAATAATAGGGAGAATTAGAATTCAAGATGTTTGAAAATATAATTAATAAGAGACTTTTTTAAGCAAAGATGAGACATAATTATAAATTTCTGCCTGTTTCTAGAAAAAGAATTAAAGCATTGACTCTGCATCAGTTTAGAAATAACGACTTTGGCCATGCTTTGGAAAAAGTGCGTTATAGTCGGGAAAAACTACAAAGTCGTGGTGATGAAGATGAAAGTGGTAAAGTCCCAATGGATTCTTTGAAAGATAATGTAAAATGTAAAGGGGTTATTATTGTTCCTTAGAGTTCTTGCCAATTGTAACGATAAGGGGTAGGGGGGTGCAATATGCAAATGATAAATAATATTCAAGATATTCGGAAAAAATATAACGAACGTATGAAAAATGCGGTCTTGTTTTCTGACAGAATATCGACTTATATTAGATATTTGGCAATTACAGGGTTAGGACTGATTTGGCTCTTGGTTGAAAAAGGTGAGTATAAGTTGGATGAGTTGTTGCATAATCATTATGCACAAGTCATAATAATATCTTGCTTGTTGGTTATACTTTTAGAACTTACTCATTTGATTCTGAATGTTATTGTGAATCTATTGTATGCAAGTTACAGGCTTAAAAAGCCATTATCATATGTGGCCAGTCCTAAAAGAACTGAATATGTTGCAACAGATTTTCCGAAAGCGATAATAAAAGTAGAATGGGGACTTTGGTTCGCAAAGATACTTTGCCTAATCGTGGCTTTGTTTTTCTTTGTATGTTGTTTGTTAGTAAAAATGTTTAGCTAAAGAATGAAATATATTACTTTTATAGTAGGGAAAATAATGAAAGCATTTACATTCTTTGTATTATTGCTTTTTTCCATTTCGGTTTGTTCACAGGAATTACATGTAAAATCCTTTGGAATTGCAGAAAGCGACCTTTCTGCCCAAATTCAATCTCGCAAAGATTTGAACGACAAGAATTGTGCATTGGTGAAAGTAGGCATTGGATTGCAAGGTGTGCAATTTGAAGGGAATGTTGTAGGGCAGGTTGTAAATAATGTGGGTGAATATTGGGTATATATGCCACAAGGCAGCCGTATGCTGAAAGTTAAGCATCCATATTATCCTCCGATAATTGTTACATTTGCAAACTATAGCATGGAGAAGTTGGAGAGTAATAGAACTTATGAATTAATGCTAACTGTTTCCGGTGGAATTCAATCCAGCCAAACACAAACTCTTACGATTAAATATACTCCAATAGAAGCTACGGTTCTAGTGGATAATAAACGAATAAAGGGTAGTGATGGAGTCGCAATGGCAAATTTTCCTATAGGTCAGCATTCTTTTGTTGTATTTTGTGACGGCTATGAATCTGAGGAGGGTATGGTGAAATTGAAGTCTTCTGCTCCAAGTAATCTTCAGATAACATTGTCAAAAGAAGCAAAAACTGCTCTTGCATCTACAATGGGTAAGGAAGCTACAAATCAAAATTCTGTCAATTCGCAAAATGTAAAATTCTTTGGCAAGGTTGTAGATGTTAATGGTGAGCCAATTATTGGTGCCGCAATTAAAGAAAATGGGACGGACAATTGGGCGATAACAGATATGGAAGGAAACTTCTTTATTGATGCTAAATCACCAACAGTAACTATAACTGTATTATATGTTGGGTGGCAATCTAAGCAAGTAGAACTAACCGCAGGACATAAAGAACAAATAACTTTAATAGAGAATAAAAAGAAAGAATCTGAAACGGCAAATTCTATTTCAATTCCAGTAAAAGATGGCATTAACATAGAGATGATAAAGGTTGAGGCTGGTACGTTTATGATGGGGGCAACAAAAGAGGTAAAAGAACCTTATAAAATTGAACTTCCTGCACATGAGGTTTTGTTGACAGAAGATTATTATATAGGTAAATATGAAGTGACACAAGCTTTATGGAATGTAGTGATGGATAGTAAACATTCAACAAATGATGGAGACCTGTTACCCAAAAATTATGTAAGTTGGAATGATTGTCAAGAGTTTATTGAAAAACTGAATAAAATAACAGGATTAAAATTTCGTTTACCAACCGAAGCGGAATGGGAATATGCTGCTCGTGGAGGCAAAAAAAGTAAAAGATACCTTTATAGTGGGAGTAATAATGTTTTGGATGTAGCTTGGTATGATGGTAATAGTTCAAATAAACGACATCCTGTTGGCACTAAACAGGCGAACGAATTAGGTATTTTTGATATGGGAGGGAATGTTTCGGAGTGGTGTCAAGATTTGTGGGGACAATATCAGAATGATTCTCAAATTAATCCTCTTGGCTCTTCTGCTGGTACTAAGCACGTACTTCGTGGTGGAAACTATTTTTTTGATATTAGGATTTGCTATTTATCTTATCGTATGTTTGCAGAATCTAATTATAAAGATGCATTCGGTGGGTTTCGCTTAGCCCTTTCTGAATAATTTAAAATAAAGACTTATGAGACGATATTTGTTGATAATTATTTTATTTTTATTATTAATACCATCAAGCTTTGCTCAAAAGCTGAAGGTTGAATCTTTCGCCATTTCTGAGGGTGACTTATCGGCAGTAACTCCTGCAAGGCTAGATGAAAATGATAGAAATTGTGCTTTGATAAAGGTCGGAATAGCTCTTGATGGAGTACAGTTTGAGGGTAATGTCATGGGAAATGTGATACCGAAGTTAGGGGGAATATTGGGTGTATATGCCACAAGGTTCGAGACAAATGAAAGTGCTTACTCAAAGTTTTCTTCCTGTAATGGTGACTTTCGCTGACTATGGAATCGAAAAATTGGAGAGCAATCGAACGTATGTTTTGATATTGACAAAACCAATGTCGATTATTGAACAAAAGAAGCAAGCCCTTATCATCAAGTATTCTCCATCTTCCGCAACTGTGCTTGTTGACAATAAGATGGTTAGGGGAACTAATGGTGTTGCCAAGGTTGTCTTGCCAGTAGGTCAGCATTCTTATATTGTGGCTAGTGATGGTTATGAATCAGAGGAGGGGACTGTAAAGTTGAAAGCAGCAGCACCGAGCAACCTTCAAATTACATTGTCAAAAGAAACAAATACTATCTCGACTTCTACAAACGATGTAGCGACGCAGCATATTGTTAGTAATCAAATTGTAAAATTCTCTGGTAAGGTTGTTGATATAAATGGACAACCTGTAATTGGTGCCGTTGTTGAGGAAACAGGGACGAAAAATATTTCTGTAACAGATATAGATGGTAACTTTATAATCAAGGCAAAATCCTCTTCTATAACAGTAACTGTGACATTTTTAGGTTGCGTTCCTAAGCAAGTAAAGCTTACTGAAGGAACAAAAGAAGAAATAACTTTGATAGAAGAAACGTACTAGAAACAACCATCATCGTCTGCTAGTTCTATTACAATTCCAGTTAAAGACGGCATTAGCATAAAGATGGTTAAAGTAGAGGGTGGTACATTTATGATGGGAGCAACCCCAGAAATGGAAAAATCAAATAAATGGGAACTACCTGTACATGAGGTTACATTGTATAATTATTATATAGCTCAATATGAGGTAAGACAATCTTTATGGGAAAAAGTAATGGGTAATAATCCTTCTTTTTTCAAAGGCGAAAATTTGCCTGTAGAAAATGTAAGTTGGGATGATTGCCAAGTTTTTATTAGTAAGTTGAATGAGTTAACAGGCCGAAAGTTTCGTTTGCCAACAGAGGCAGAGTGGGAATTTGCAGCTCGTGGAGGCAATAAAAGACAGGGGCTTCAGTATAGTGGTAGTGCCAACTTATCTGATGTGGCTTGGTATAAAGCAAATAGTGATTTAAAAACTCATCCTGTTGGTTCTAAGCGAGCGAATGAGTTGGGACTATATGATATGAGTGGTAATGTGTTGGAATGGTGCCAAGATTTTTATTTATATTACTCAAAATCATCACAGTTAAATCCAAATGTTGTGTCTTGTGGAAAACAGCGTATAGTGCGAGGTGGTTGTTGGGGATATGAGCCTAGAAATTGCCGCTCATCTTATCGTAACGCATGCCTTCCTGAATATCGTTGTGCTGATTTGGGCTTTCGTTTGGTTCTTACAGATTAATAATAATTTTTTAGTTTATAAAAATGAAGAATAAGGTATTTGTAATCTGCATTTTATATCAGATGCTATGCATTCAGCTAACATTTGCGCAAGTTAAGTTTAGATTTAGTGATGGTATTTATGACCAAGCACTAAAAAAACAAGTAGAAAACAATGTTTCAGCATTGTTGACGGAGATAAATCGTGCCGACAGTG
>OQWI01001448.1_pt1 | contig 10266 bp, 4 predicted proteins | sample 1691551 | NCBI WGS metagenome assembly OQWI01 (sample SAMN03418259, study PRJEB22391) | human gut metagenome | biome: human-gut; feature: organic feature; material: feces | host: Homo sapiens | place: Tanzania | collected 2013-01
CTTTAATTATACATGATAAAAATTTTGAGAATTTTGATTAGTGCCATTTAATGCTGGTAAATCGTTATTAAAAGATTTTTTGTTGAATTTTGAAAAAAACTCATGCTCTGCAAAAGTGTTTTGTGAATATATGTTCCGCTTCTGTGAAGTTAAAACGATCTTCCAAAACGAAGATAAGCGTACTCACTCATTGCATCAAGGACTTACAGATAAGTAGTTCTTAAAATTTCCTCAATCAGAACACATCTAGATAAACCTGTTTTGCTAATGACAAGTTGCAGGTAGCTAATGTGCCTAGTCCCTGAGTTTTCTTAATACCTAAGGCAAAGTCTGGGTTATAAGGGATTTTATGTAAGATCTCTTTTGCTCTTTTAAGTTTCCCCTTTTTAAACTCTTGCTCCATAAGCTCAAGCCAAAACTCAATTTCATCTAGTGACATTTCTATATCGCGCTCTTTGCGATATTGAACGTACTCTCTCCACTCTTCTTTTGAAAAGTTGTTTTTTGGCAATTGATAGCCTTTTGGTAAATGCTTCAGATCTGACATAGAAACTCCTTGAACTGCTTGATTTCAAGTCTTTATAGTGAAGGCTTAAAGCCTTCACTTATACTTACTAGATAAAACCTGCTCTTTTATGAGTTGTTTCACGATAGGAGTAGTTATCCTCAATCCAGGTGAGATTTAGATGTAATAAAGCTTCATCGACATCGCATTGCTCTATCTTATTAGAATCACGCCAGGCTGCTTCCTTACAAACAGAATCTAAAAAGGATTTGGTATCACAAAGAGGATGACCTGACAATTTTGATGCAGCCTTAATTAAGGAGAGAGCATTACTTACTGGTTTATCTTTTAAATACTCCTCCATTACAGCTAAAACGCCTTTAGTATCAGCATAGCTAATCTCGATTTTGTTTGAGAATCTGCCATTACGTAAGATAGCCTCATCCATATCATCAATACGATTGGTAGCTGCAATTACTAAGACTCTGTCTTTAGCTGTATCTGAAATTGAGCGTAAGAACTGGGAAATACCTTCGTTGTTATTACAACTTCTTCTTTTAGCAAACATGGAGTCAGCTTCATCTATAAAGACAATAGAAGGAGCAGCATCTTTGGCCTTGTTAAAGATCTCAGTTATCTTTTTTGCTGATCCTACTGAATTCTGTTCATATTGAGTGGCATCAATGGTAAAGAATTTCCAGCATAAAAACTTTGCTAAGGCATTAGCAGCATAGGTTTTACCAGTGCCTGGAGCTCCATAGAGCATGATAGGATCCAGCATTTTAAGCTTAAAGCGCTGATACTTTTCTGGATACTTAATGTAATCAATAAAGTTATCATTGATAAAATTTTCAAGTTCTGTCTGTCCAGGTAGAGAGAAAAAGGCATCTTTATCTAAGGTAAAGCCTAAGAACTTCTTTAAAAGAGCATTTAAAGTATCTTGAAGATCAAAATTAAATCTGCCTTTTTTATTCTTGTCCAAAGCTAGCTCTGCATTTACCATCTTTATGAATTTAAAGACTGAGTTTAAAGACATACCTTCCAACTGAGTTGAGAGATTCTTAATACAAGACAGGCTCAACTCTTGCCTTGAAAAGCTTGAGGTAAAACAATCTACAATATCATCTGCATCAGGTCTTGAGATATCAAAGGTATTTGGGAATAAATCTAAAAGACCTGAGTCAATCTTTTCTCTATAATTTGCTGTCATGATGACAAAGCAATTTTTCTTTTCAAGATCTTCAATTGCCTGTTTTGCAGCATTAACCTCTTCTATGGTCCAATCGTTGCCATCACGTACATAGCGCACATCAGAGAAATAGGCATCAACGTTTTCCATAACCACAACTGTTGGTTTTCTAGGGGCAATATTTTCGAGCTTTTCTGTAATGTTTTTAGCAAAGTCATGGATCCCTGAGTTTGAGAGACTCGCAAGATTTATCTTATGCTCCTTTATATTCAGTGCTTTTAATAAAATCTCTACAGCTTTAGTTTTACCAAAGCCATGCTCACCAAACAACACTAAATTTGCTCTCTTATGAGCAATACTAAAACGCTTCATGGAAGAACTGCCGTTATCATTTATTTTTTCTCCATACTCTTTGGCTAAACAAGAGACTGAGTGTAAGCTCTTGCAGTCTTCAAAGTCTTTAAGATAGTGGTCATAAAGGTAATCTTGAAGTTTCCTATTACCTGTAATATGAAAGCTGCAATCGTCCATACTCTTTGAGTTTGTTAAAGTGGCGTGAGTTTTACCATCATCTCTTTTCAGGTAATCACTGTTCTTAGGATCAATTCCATGAGAGCGCATCTTCTCTTCAAGTCTAGATCTTTGCTTTTGACGCTCTTTTTCTGTCATTTTTTCTGCAAAAAGATCATGAGTATAGCGAGAGCTTAATCTTAATGAAAAGTTGTTTTCATCTGAACCAGCTTTAAAGTAAGCAGGCACAGCTCCTAAATAATCAGGCTTAGGATTAAAAAATGACTGTGAGTATGCATTGGGGTATGAAGCACAGTTTACTGAGCCAAAAGTGAACAGGAGGGAATACTCATTAAAAAACTCACCATCAAAACAGCAAGGACAATAATGATGAAGAGCTGAATGCACGGACAGATAGTTCTTATAAGGCATATAAAAGCTGTTAAAAAAGGTTCTCTTAAGGTAACTTACATCATAGTTAACAGTTTCAAGTGAAAATCTGTCATATCTCGAATTGTAAAAGACGACGATCTGGAAAATAAATGATGGTGGAACATTACCGTATTTACCACGTCTAAGATCGTAAATTACTGAAGAATCATTAAATAAAGATGTACCATCTGATAATAAGAGCTCAGACTCTTTACTGCTGCTATTATTTAAGTTCTTATCATGAGTTATGAGCTCCTTACTGTCATTCTCCTTTACAAGAGCCTTAATATAAGACTTCATAAAGGTATAGCCTGGCAGATATGGTAAAAGCTCAAGTGTATACAAGGCATCTTTTACATCATGCTCACAAAGTGCTTTTACAAGATAAGCGACATTAGCTGCATCCTCAGTTACGGGTAGCTGATAGCGCTGTAAAGACAGGTTCTTTACACTTTGCATTGCACAAAAGACATACTGATGAGTAAAGTAAAAGTAAGACAAACGTGAGTTTAAAAGCTCTGAGATTTCCTCACCTTTATAAGATCTAAAGGCATAGCAGTTACTCCTGTAAATGCCGTTGTTATCATGACTGCATACTTGAGCGCTCTCAATACAGAAGGATAGAGCGATACTTATTAAGTTAATCTCTTTAGCATAGTCATCATCAGATTGAGACGTAACTTTTGTTTTTAAATAGTTGTCACAGTAGATATGAAGACAATCTAACAGCATTAGAACATCTTCACAGTTACCAACCTTATAGTGCTTATCAATAAACTCACAGATTACCTCCATTGATCCTGTTGCACACAGATACTTTAAAAAGGCGCTTTTATAAAGGCTTTGATAAAACTGCTTATCATAGACTGTCATTAAAGGATCTAAAGAGATCACTTTGCCCTTAGGTGCCACATTACTCTTTGAAGACAGACAACTCTCAGGCAATCTGATTAAATAAGATGGTGTTTCATACTCATAATTAGAGCTCAGAGACTTTGGCAAATTAGTTTCTAACAGATCTTTGTAAAGTGCATTGATTGCTGACTTATTATGGTTGATTACATAGGATGGATAGAGAGACTCTTTACCTTTATAACCATCAATTCTCATAAGTGGAAGCTTATGAGCTACCATGCAGTAGACAAGCTTTTTATAAGCATTAGAGCTTGCAGCATCATATGGCAGGTAATGTGCTCTCATGAAAGCTGCGATACTCATAAGAGCATCACTGACAGCTTTTTCTTTACGTTGAGCAATTTTGAATTCAGCTTTTTCTTTTCTTGCTGTTTCTATATTCTCATTTTCAAAAATCTCACTGTAATAACCATCATGGTTATGAGCTAAACCATCATCAATGGTATTGTCTTTAAAGATATCTACTGTATGCTCAATTAATTTATAGAAGCTCTTTAAGGTTGTAATCAAATTCTCATACTGAGCTAATAGTAAGTTTTTGCCCTGATTTTTATCTAAAAGTACCTTTTCATCTTTATTGTAAGCACCGTTCTTTACTAAGATGTCATTTGTGATCTTCCCAAAATCAGGATCATTGAAGATAAAATCAAAACCTGAAAGTTCATTTATGAAGCATTCAAATTCAGGATCACCTGTTTCATGAACACTTAAGAAGAGGTCAAGGCAGTCTTTAAATACAGGTGACAAAAGCACCATTTTTTTTAAGACAAAGGCTCTAAAAACAGGGATATCATACAAAGCATCAGCTAAGTGCCTGCATCCAGACTCAGGTGGATTTTGGCTGTTTATTACATTCACTAAAGACACTTCAGTACTGTCTTGAAGTTTTGTAAAAGCTACATCATCAGCATTTACAGCTGTTGACTCAATACAGCTATTGTCGGGATTTAATGAAGTACTTTCTCTTATATAGTCTTTTGCTAAACTGATACCAAAGGTACGGTCATAGCTCTTGCGTACTGAGGAGTAACGTGCCTTCAGGCTTTGATCTTTCAGATAGTTATAAAGGCGATTTGCTTTTAAAGAGGCATCATTACCCTGTAAGAGATAAGTAAGTAAAAGGCAGTCACGAACTAATCTTAAGACATAGAGAGTATGACGGGGAATTTCTTTTCTGTGTGATAAAAGGTTATTTAAAAGCAGGAGCTTTTTTGAGTTTATAAGATCAGATAACTCACTCTCACTTTTGCCATCTTCAATTGCGCTCTTAATCTCATTTACAAGGATAATAATGCCATGTATGGCTTTGGAGTTAAAAAGATATTTTTCAAGATAAATGTAGGAGTCTTCAACAAACTTATCCAAATCTGATTTATTAGATGAGTTCTTAGCTAAAGCTATTTCATTTCTTGCATAAGAACCAAAATGATCTTCAAATTTTCCATGAAGACTGTTCTCTTCAATCACATCATGAGTAAATAAGCGATTTGAAAAGATATACAAAAACTGCAGATAAGCTTTAAGACTATCTTCAGACAAACCATAGTCATCAACTGAAAGCTTACATGGGTCATATTTAACATCAGTGTCCTGATTTTGCTTGTCTGTTTTTAAGATTGAGTCTTTTTCTGGAATTAGAGCACTTCCATTATCATCATTTACGCTCCTTTCTGTATTATTACTGTCTTTAACACAGTGATTATAGTACAGAGTAAAAAGATCAATTAAAGGAGTCTCCTGTAAAAGATGAGAGACTAAGATCACTGCTAAGGCACTATCATCAGCACTGTCAGCATTATTTTTTGCAAAGTCATAACGAGCAGATAATGGTGTAAAGTCTCCATTATCTAACATAAAATGAGCAAAGTTACAGATTAGCTCTGTCTTTAAAGTACCTTTACCTTTGCAGCAATCTAATACCTTAAAACAAAAGCTTTCATCAAAAGAAGAAGGACGAAAGTCATCATTTGAGAACTTTTCGTAGCATTCAAAGGCTTCATTATCGCAATTTATCTCAGTGCATTTTTGTCTGTAAAGCAACTTTGTAAAGTAGTTATAAGCAAACTTATCATAAGAGAGAGCACTATTATCTTTGATAAGTTTTGATGTCACCTCTTCTAACAACTCACCTTTAAACTGCAAAGAGCCTGATTTTTTACATCTTAAAGCATTATTTACAAGTGTATAAGGATTAAGGGTGAAACCTAACTTATCCTTAAGTCTTGCATTAAAGTTTTGGTTTAATGATCTGATTTTGTTTGAACCGTTTACTTTGGTATTTTTATTCTCAAGAGATAACATAGCTCTCTCCTTAAAAGTGTTTTTATAAAAAAAATAGGTGTAGTCTATACCTATTTATTACTTGTTAAAAAAATTTAGTTTTGCCATTCTGTCTGTTTTGACTCAAGCGCTTGAAAATAGTCTGCAACCTCAGTGTATAGATCTGGGAACTTCACTTTTGTAAACTCCACAGGATCATAGTGATTAGGTTTATAGTCAACACAGCAGTTATAACGAGTAATCCCGTCATCCTCATCTACTCTTTGAGTATGAGTGTGACCGTGAATAATCCTGGTACAGAAACCTGTTTTTTCACCAATAAAGCCACGTGTAGCCTTTACAAACTTGCAGTACTCTTCATCCATGAGTCTTCCATTAAAATCTGCCTTGCCTGTTACAGGAAAGTGACATAGAAAGTAATCCCCAAAGATTAAATATCTGTTAACTGACAAAAAGCCGCACTTTCTGTAAAACGAGTCTTTATACCAGTCATGATTGCCTTTAATTAAAACCTTACGGCCTGGCAGCTTTGTAATGATCTCAGTCATCTTTTGACCTTTGTGATTCTTTTTGAAGGTTAAATCTCCTAAAAAGATCACCATGTCATTCTCTTTTACAGTATCTCTGTATTGAGCTAATAGAAAATCATCAGACTCTTCAATCCCCTGATCTGTAAAGTCAAAAGGACGGTTACAATATTGGATGATGGCTTTATGCCCTAAATGAAGATCACTTGTGATAAATAAACGTGGCTCTGTTACTTTGTCAGCTGTTACTCTCATATGATGATCTCCTTTAGGATTAACAAATTTCAAATATCATCCTTTGATGATATTTCAGTATATACGATACCTAATTATTATCAAGCAAATTTTTAGGTATTTTTTATATCTAAATCACTTAAGGTTATGTTTTTCGTTTTACAATTCTGTACACTATCTTTAATACAGATTGATGAGATATTCAGTAAATAAGAGACAAAAGCATGAAAGAGCTAACAGATAAAGTAAACATGGATAACTTAAGTTTGATTATTAAGACATTAAGATCTAAAGCTACATCTTCAACTTTCTTTAATAAGTCAAACAATAAACTGTTACTAAAGCTTGCTGTTGCCTTTTATCAGTTTAAAGATAAAAGTTTAGAAGAACTTATTTTTACTGATGCTAAATATGATGAAAGCGGATGTCATGACTCTTTTTTGGACGATTTAATCAAATGTATTAACTCAGATGAGATTAAAAACAGCAATAATCAGTATGTAAAAAACTTTTTAGAGAGGATTGGTGCTAAAAAAACTGATTTAAATGAAACTTACTTAAAAGAGGCTGATGACAAAGATAACAATAAAAAACTAAATATTGACAGCTCTTATAACTTAACACTAAACACTGATGCTTTAAATAAGTTAGGTATCAGTATTTATGACTCATACCCATACACTGAACTTAAAGCCAATCTGTGCAGTTTCATCAATAAGTTAAACATAGAACATCTAAAAGATTCAGTACAGGATACGCCTTCAGCTAATGGTAAAGCTGACAGTAATAACGCTTTAAGCCCTGCCAAAAGAAACAAAGGTACAGTTTTAGATACTGATACTGTAATTTTTGATAATTTCTTTAATGCAGCAGATGAGCTCTTCTCAAATACTTTTTTCCATGAACAGAGACTTGTAAAAGTACTTTGTGATTATCTTACTAAGACCTCCTGTAAAGATAATGATAAAGTGCTCTTTTTATCTAATGTACTGCCTTATGCTGAATACTCACTTTTAAATGATCATAACTGCAGCATTGACAGTTTTGTCAATGTTGACAGTAAGATGAGTATTGATGCTAAAGTTAACTTTGAAGCTTTAAAGAGATTTGATGAAAACTTAAAAAAAACTAGCTCTCATGCTCAAGGCTTAAAATCAGACTCTTTAAACCTAAATGAAAAGACTGTCTTCCTACGTGATTATGAAGCTAATTTAGTCCCTGAAGAATGCAAAAAACAGGTCGATGCTGCAGGTAATGCAGATATTGATGACACTTCATATTTACACACTCCATCGCTGGAACTTAACTTTGTAAGAGCACTGCTCTTACAAATTAACAGTCCATTAAAACCTTATGTTTCAAGACAGGAGTTAATCGACAATCCTCATAGTGCAGCTTTTGTCTGTCAGCCACTCTTTAAAGGTGACATACAGAATCTGTGCAAGTACTATTACTCTTTATATAACCTTTTAAAGAGAACAGTACAAAAGCGTTTTGTGCTCTTTATACCTCATGTAATTACTTACACTAATGCTAATGAAGGCATTCTTTTCAGAAAGACCTTATTAGACGATAATTACTTAAATGCTGTCTTAAGATTGCCACGTTTCTTTTCAGAGAATAAAGATCTTTTAATTGATGTTTTAGTCTTTGATAAAGAGAATGCAGAAAATGCAGCAACTGGAATTTACGGTGATTCTTTTAGCGCTACTAGTTCAGACAGTAAAAAAGCTGAAACAAAGGTTGAAAATAAGAAACTGTTATTGTGCAACCTCTCTTCAGCAAACTGCATTGATGAGAAACTCTCATCAAGAGCTCACAGTGTCTTAGCTTTAAAGGCTGTAAATGAGGTATCTCATGCCCTATCCTGTTTAGGAGCAGACACTTTTCAAAAGAATTCAGAGCACTGTAAGTTTGTCTCAATTAGCTCAATAAAATCAAATGCAGATAAACTATGTAAATTAGATCCTACAGCTTATGTATCTCCAACTGATGTCTTAGACAGTGTTGCCTACATAAAAAAAGGTACTGTAGAGTTAGATAAGATAGTCACTATCTATAAGGCTTTAACCTGTAAGGCACCAGCAGATACCGATTTTAAAGAGAAACTGTGTGAGTTAAATTTAAATGATGTCCCCGAAAGTGGCATCATTACCTCAGTACCTAAAGAGGTTGAGGTTGAACTTGGCTTAAAACAGGCTAAACGAAACCTTTTAATTGATGGTGATGTTGTGATCTCTGTAAAAGGTGCTGTAGGTAAAGTAGGTTTCTATAAAGAAGGACAAAAGAAAGTCATGGCAGGTCAGTGCTTTGCCATCATCAGATCAAAAGATCCTGATCTTTATTCTCAGGAACTTATCTTTGCCTTATTAAGAAATGACGATATGCAGGACTATATTAAAACTAAGATCACAGGAGATAAGTTAAAGGTTTTGCAGTTATCCGAGTTAAAGGCTATTCCCCTACCTGCGGCTACTGAGAGTATGAAAGCAAAAGCCTGCAAGATAACAAAAGAGCTCTATGACTCACAAATTAAATTGATAGAAATAAAAGAGAGCATTAGAGCATTAGGACAAGTAAGACTTGATTAGTAAGTCTTCTTTTTAAAAGACTCTCTTTAAAGGGCTGTTACAATCTTACTTACATGAGTAGCAAAATCTTAAAATTAAAAATCATGGCACTATAAGAGCTTTAACAGAACGACTGTAGCGCCTAAGAGAAAGAGAGAAACTACTTAAGCTTTTTACAGGTTATAAAACAGTTTTTACCTGCAAAGGCAATTCCGTAAGCATAGATACTTTGAACCATTTTGTTAGCTTTAAAAGGATCTGCGTAATGCTTTTCTTCGATTTGCTCGACAGCCTCTTGGCTAAGATCAATTAAATCTGAAACAACAGTTGTTGTTTTTATTTCAATTATTGCTGCCTTTTCTGAAAATGTATCTGTAAAGGCAATATCTGCATAACCATCGCCAGCTTCAAAATTTGAATGATATTCAGAGAAGAAATTTTCAGAGCAGTTAGTGAAAAGACCATTTAGATAACCATGATAGTAGTTCTCATGAGGTACTTTTGTGGCATTATCTCTTAACGAGATAAAGTTCATTAAGATAGTGCGAAGCTTTAATTGAGCAAAAGTACTATCACCATTTAAAAGAGCGTTAGCTATTTCATCTGCAACAGTGTTAGGTACAATCTCTGTATTAAATCTGTTTTGAATGTTATGTTCAAAACATTCAAGTATTTCTAAATTCGGAATTCTTGCAAAGACTTCTTTATTGGTTTTACTGTCTTTAGACAACTCTTCCTTTTTAGTCTTATCCCAATCAAGAGTTAAATAGCCAGTGTGTAGTAATAAAGACCAGAAATCATCTGAATTGTGCTCTGACAGTGTGTCATAGTTCATAGATTCATTTAGAATGAAGTTAACTGACTTACCATCAACCAAGTTCTGCATCTTTTGGTTGTCATTATCAGTTAAATAACCAAGGTAACCTGATAAGGATTTATCAGAGGTAGTGCCTTCCCAATAGTTTTCTAACCTGTTTAACTTTAAGGTTACCTTTAGATTCTTTTTGTAATAATCACTAATGAAACTTACTATATCCCATGGACAGAACATCTCTTTGTCATAGAACTTGTATCCGTCATAATGCTCTTTTACTTTTTGAGCAA
>OQWI01001449.1_pt1 | contig 10263 bp, 6 predicted proteins | sample 1691551 | NCBI WGS metagenome assembly OQWI01 (sample SAMN03418259, study PRJEB22391) | human gut metagenome | biome: human-gut; feature: organic feature; material: feces | host: Homo sapiens | place: Tanzania | collected 2013-01
GCTGCTTATTGCGGGTACGACCTAACCCAACACCATAATGCCCTGGCTGACGCAGGGGCTTGTGCTTGGATTGCCAGAGAACTACTATAACTACTGCAGCAAAGTGTTATATTGTGTCTAAAATGAATCTTGCCGCATGGAGTATAGAAACATCATCGGCAAAAGTAAAACAAATGCCATTTCCTGTTGGAAGCCTATCAGAAATCTGTAGTTCTGATAAAATTTATGGTAGTATGAACAAAAAAGGCACACCATGGCAATATCTTTGCAGTCGAAACGTTATCAATAGGAAGAATAGGAAGATGAGCCGGTATGCGCAAAAATTGCGATACCCAAGAAATATGGTAGGAAATAGGGATATTCCCAGATACAGAAAATAGATTACTATAATCTTGATATGATTGTTTCTGTGGGGTATAGAGTTAAAAGCCGGAAGGATATTGCTTTCAAAAATGGGCTAACAGCATATTGAAACAATAACTCATCAAAGGCTATGCCATAGACAAGCGTCGCCTCCATTACCATGATGATTTAAAGGATGTGGTTCGGTTGATGTCACGAGCTCTTATCCTCCAAGACAAAGTATCTGAAGGAGAATACGCAGGACTGTTCTGTATTATCTAGAGTTACTCCTCGTTAGCAGATACGGAGATCTATACATGGTAAACAACAAGATATTATATTAATTAAATTATGTAAAATATGGCTTGGATTGACTCACATTTAGAAAAGTTTATAATAGAAAACTTTCCAGACAGAAAAGTATATGCCTACCATGAATATCGTACATGGCAGTCAAGCAGATATATATATGTAACAACCGTATTAAAAGATGATTGTGCTCTTCATTATGAATATATAGGTGGCTTTGTAGAGTTACATCTTGAGGGGAAATATCAAAGTGCGGACTATAAGTATTTTGCAAAGGAATTGAGATTTCAATCCTCACGATATCCAAGATTGCATTGGCTAGGTTGGCAAGGGAGAAATCAGTGTAGATGCAAACTAGATGCTCCAACTGATGACTGGGAACAGCTTTTGGCTGCTTTCAAAGAAATAATGAGCATTTTCGACCCAATCATTGAGAAGATAATGAATAGAACAACTATCAATTCAAGTGTTGAACCATTTATGGGTGAAACCGTTTTTTCGGAAGAGGGACTAAATAATGATGAAGTCTGTCTTTCCAGGTGTTCTTTGGGGAAATTATTCGGAAACAATCTTGTCATACCAGATTACCAAAGAAACTATTGCTGGGAGGACAAACAGGTCAAAGCGCTTTGGGAAAGTCTGAAAGAGATACCCAATGAAAGCGAATATCACTTAGGGACTATCATCTTGCAGAAAGACCACAATGGCAATTATGCTGTAATTGATGGACAACAAAGATTGGTTACACTGACCCTTATTGTTCGTGAGTTGCATTATCAGGGCTGTATGCCTTTGTTGAAACAAAAATTCCTATCAGAAAACTCCAAGAAACATGTTGCAAACAGCAGATGGTTGATTAAGCAATTGGCATCAAGGTCGTATGATGAAAAGTTATGCAGCAGAATCATTAACAAACTAATTTTTACTGTACTCATTCTGAAAGAAAATCGCTTGGATTTGGCATATACGTTCTTTTCAAATGAAAATTCCAAAGGTGTACCTCTATCCGACTATGATTTGCTAAAAGCTCATCATCTACGCTATATCTTCATAGAAAAGCAAGCGGAGCATCTTGCGAGTAAATGGAATAATCTGATTGAAAATGAATATTTCTATCTGGAGAAAACTCTGGCTACACATTTGTTCCGACTAAGAAAATGGATGAGGAAAAACGACTTTAATCCTGAAGAACGTTTCTGCGTTAAGGAGGAATTTTCTTCTGCTCTCATTCTCCCAGAGATACCTCCTTTTGGAGAACAATTCGATTTTTACGAGAAGATTCAAGGAGGCTCTCACTTTTTTGCATATGCCGAGCATTTCGTGGGAAGATTCAAGCATTTCTCCCAAACGCACCAAGTTCAAGCTTTGCGAAATCATCTTAAATGGGAGAGTCATTGGAAATACGCCGATATTATTGAAACACTACTATTTGGTTATTATCTGAAATTTGGTGAACTGTATTTGACGGAGGCCTTGTTCTGCATATCTGGATATATTGCCCAACATAGATATGAAGCAACTCGTGCATTGGCTTATAAGATAAGGGAATATGCTAAAGATTCAGAAATAATAATGATGATTGATCAGGCTTCTTCGCCTACGTTCTTCCTAGCCGAGTGCGTTTCTTCTATCAAGAATAATGGAAGGGACATTGAAGAACAAGGTATAGCCATGAGATTCTATCAGCGTTTACAAGACTTGTTCTCTGAACTGTATAATGATTTTACTGATTTGACAATTATTGATAAGTACAACAATGAATACCTATAGATATACTCCTGAAAAGATAGTAGAGGAAAAACTGATTTTCTCAATTCCCCTTTATCAGCGTTTGTTCTCCTGGGGAGAAGAACAGGTCAAAGGTCTGCTTTATGATCTAAAAAATCATTTTGATCCAGACCTTGACAATGGAACTCCATATTATCTGGGGATGTTGTCATGTATTAAGTCTGGCAATCACTATGATTTAATAGACGGACAACAAAGATTTACCGTGATGATCCTTTTGGCTATTGTCTTACGAAACTATTATGAGAAATGGAACGGTTTTCTAGATGGCGGCAAAAGACTGAGGTTTATGTCTAGAACTAAAGATAACGAATATCTAACTGCCGTAATTAACAGACAGGTTGAAATTTTGGACCCAAACAGAAAAATGGAGGATGGTAAAAAAATAATATTTGACTTCATGGTATCTCAATTTTCTTCCGATGATATGCGAGAGTCCTTTGCAAAAAGTGCTTATACCAGAATGTCTTTCTTCTTTTCTGAGCTACCTTTATCATACGCCAGTAACCCTGCTTCATTAAATAAGTATTTTGAAGCAATGAACGCAGGAGGTAAAGGTTTGGAACAGCATGAGATATTGAAAGTGAAACTTATGCAGGGTGAAGAAAACAAAGTACATCTTACCCAGATATGGAACGCTGTGTGTGACTTGAATCGCCCTGTAATAAAGCGCAACGAGAAAGATTTGGAAGAAGGTTATCGTTCCAAGTATATGCAAGCCATCGAGTTATGCAGAAATCACAGATTCAATGAAGCATTTGAACTGTGTGAAAGCTCTTACGATACTGAAGACAACAATGAAATAGGCGATATAGAAGCAAAACAACAGGACTTCAGACAGTCATTTATCGAAACCGGAGAACGGAGTTTTATAACTTTCCCAGAATTCCTAATGATGGTTATTGATATATACTTGAACTTGTCTGGCTCATATTCGTTCTATAGGAAAGAGCTATTGAAAATATACGAGTCACATCCCATTCCTGACAAACAAGACTTTTATAACCAGCTTCTTTTCTACCGATTGCTGCTTGATTATTACATTGTCTATAAAGAAGGTGACGAAAATACAAATAAGTATGATATCGTCTTCAAGGAAGGGGCATCAGCAGAGGCGTTGAAACAATACCAGTCAATGCTTTATGTATCTCAGTCTCCTTTCTACAATTGGCTGAAGCCTGTTTTAGAAAGACTACATAATGAGACGGTGCGAGATACAGACGAACTATTATTGTGGATTAAAGAGATAGACAACTCTCTCCACCCACTTCCAAGAGACGTAAATGAAATGACTTACGATAATAGCATTGACAGATATTGGTTCTGGAGGCTGGACTACTATTTATGGGAACGAAAAGAAGATTACTTCAAAACAGAGGAAGAGAAACAAATAGTGGAAGAATATGTATTCAGAGCAAACCGATCCATCGAACATCTCCATCCTCAACATCAAGAAAACAACGATATCTGGGGCGATGATGATATTCATTCTTTTGGAAATCTTGCAATGATCTCAGAGAGTTTTAATTCTCAGCAAAGCGATGATCCTGTGACGGTCAAATTTGCAAGAATTAAAGATCAGGCCCATAATCATACACTTCAAAGTATTAAAATGTACCTGATGTATCTAGATGCAGAGAAATCTCCTTTAGGATGGAAAGTTGATATAAAAAATAAACATCAAGATAAGATGTATGACTTACTGAAAAAATCTTATCCAGATGTTTCCTGCAGTAAAAATAGAAATATGCTTTAAATGCAGAAATACATATTCAATACCGACCACTACAAGGGAGTTGCTTTCACGGGTTCATACCGTGAAGCACTCTCTTTGAATTGGTACATCTCTCATTATCCAATAAAATAATGTGTATAAAGAAAATAATTTTTCTCGATTTTGACGGTGTACTGAATACTGAGTACAACCAGATCTGAACAACAGGTAAATTGGAATATCTGAATTATTGAGCAATGAAAGGCTGCTAAGGACAATTGAGACCCTCCTGGCCTGATAACATAACAGAAAGTCCCTCATAAAAGTGTATATGTAGCCCCAAAAGTCCCTCATAAAAGTGTGTTAATCTTTCACCAGTCCGCTTAAATCAATGGAATATTTGGTAGGCAGCTTCTGTTCTTTCTTGATAAACATCAGCATATAAATAGGAAGATAAGTGATTTTTCCCACCTTCTTCACATTATCATTACACAGCACATAGGCTTTAGGAATCTGATAAGTTGTTGAGCTTACTACAAGTGTATATTGCTGAAAGGCACGAAGGATTGCCTCTGCCCATCGGGGCTTCCTGTATGGGTATAGACGTTACAAAGATAAAACTTTTATCTTGGAAACCACTTTGTTTTGCCGGTAAAGTATGGTTTTAAGGTCTGATTTAACATTATTAAACATAAATATATCAAAGAATTCCACTTTTGCGTAATTTTTCCTGCTAAAAAGTTTGTATTATCAATGATTATTCGTATCTTTGCAGCACGAGAACCCGCCAAGCCTCTCAACGATGCTCAAATGTGCGGGTCGTTTTTGTTTTTATGGGTATATGGCAACAAGAATTCCGTTTATAAAAACATATTCCACGCCCCATGAGTTAGTGCAGCTACTCAAAACAAGAGGTATGGAGATAACCGATGAGGAAAAGGCTCAGCATTATCTTTCCCACATCGGTTACTATCGTTTGTCTGCCTATATGTACCCATTGCTTTCCATTCCCAAGGAGCAACATCTATTCAAGCGAGGAGTATCATTCGGTAAGGTTATGATGTTGTATCGCTTTGACAAGAAACTGCGACTACTCCTATTCAATGAGATAGAAAAGATTGAGGTTGCAGTACGTTGTGCTATTGTAAACTTTGGAACTGAAATGACAAACAATCCATTTTGGATGACAGACAGAAATAATTATTCAAATCCATTCAAGTTTAATCGCTCTTTACATCTTATCGAAGAAGAATTGAGCCACACTAAAGAAGATTTCATTAACCATTTCAAGGGGACCTATACTAATCGGTATCCTCCATCATGGATGCTGACAGAGATATTGCCGTTTGGAGTAATTACCAACATTTATTCCAACATCAAGGACAAGAAGATAAAGAAGCGTATCGCCCAGTCGTTTGGTTTACAAGTAGCCCCTTTTGAGTCTTGGCTTACTGTAATCACGATGACACGAAATTCTTGTTGCCATCATGTTCGCATGTGGAACAGAGTTTTTTCTATTCGCGCTACTATGCCAAATAAAATGTCACGTCCGTGGATTACATTGCCAACAGACCAATTGAAAGTGTATTTTGATATGTGTATCATCAAGTATTTCCTTGACATCATATCTCCAAACAACGATATGCTTGACAAGATAATCAAACTTTTCGCTATTTTTCCTGAGATAGATAAAGCTGCTCTTGGTTTTCCTGTCGGTTGGGAGAGAGAACCACTATGGCAGTAATGGATGACATGATAGTAATTGAAATAGTGCGTTCTTATTATGAAAGGCTTGTACCTGTGTCTCAATGGTCTAATTATTCACTAATTAAGATATGGTATGATTAGCAAAAAGATTGCCATATGTGTCGCTTGTGATCTTACAAAAACAATACCGAATGATATTGAGAGGTTTGATGAAAAAGGTATAGCTAATTTTGGGATGAGTTAGAAGAAAAAAAGTGTGGAATACTTTTAAAAGAATGGAATGAAACTATTCGGTGTTGAAAATTAATTCCTCAGGTTGAAGGTTAAAAGACGCCTAATGGAGCAGGACGATTAATATGCTTCTTTTGGCTGCACCAATATAAATAGGAGACAACTGAAAGAATAAAACTCACTTTCAAATTGAAAGATAATGACGGAGACAGAGTTGTTTTATCCTTATTTTTCAGTCTATTATAGCCTTATTATGACGAGTTGCGGAAATAGATGTTATATATCATAAGCATTTTAGATGTGGCCTTTTTTAGTGTCCTCAAATAGGTTAGGATATAATATCCATTGCACAGCAAATAAATCGAAGAAATTGTTGAAACTGCTTGCTTTCGCATCGTGAGCAATCCATTGACCAGCTGCCCGCAGGCATTTCACGCCTGCATCGTCTTCCCATACCCCCATTTTTGTAGAACGCATATTTCTGAGGCATACACATACCTGCTCCTGATGCGTCTATTTCTGATAATCAAATCATGAATTATGTGAATGTATGTCTGCAACCATTGTTTCAGCCTTTTAATCGGCTATTTCACGTCGCCATTTGTGCCCAGAATGGCCAGTTCTGATGAAATTTGTCATGCGCGTGTCAATTTCTTTGCCGATTTCAGCCGCAATATAGAAAATATCGCTATCTTTGTCGTCGGCGTTTGCCGTCCGTAGGCTATTGACAGTAAGCATATATGCCTTACGGCGGTTTCCGCCGGCATCATAATCGTCTACCACCTATATTTACATCGACTAAACAGGAATTGACACATGAAGACTATTACCGTTTTTCTTGCCTCAAGCAATGAGTTGAATTACGACCGCAACAGTTTCCAGGCTTTGATAGCCAAACTTGACGACATATACGAGCCACGGGGTATCCGCATCAAATGCCGCAGATGGGAGGACTTCCCCGCTTATTGCACAGGTGAAAGGACGCAGGATGTCTACAATAAGACCATACGCTCCTGCGATATGTGCATCTGTATGTTCCATAAAGAGGCTGGACAGTATACCATCGAGGAGTTTGAACAGGCTCTGGATGAATACAGAACCAATCACAGTCATCCCAAGACCTTCGTTTATATACGCGCTCTTGTAGAAGGTGAGGTCGAAACCGACGAACTCAAGGCCTTCAAGGACCAACTCTTCAAGAGCATTGGCCATTATTGGTGCAACTATGCCTGTGATGACAGCATGAATCTCCATTTTGTCATGCAACTTGAGCGTCTCATACCTGACATGGGGCTGTCTGCAGGCGACAGCAGCCAGTTGAAGGTGGAAGAGGGCAATGTCACGCTGCAGGGCATCAAGATAGCCGATTATACCAATCTGCCTTTTGCGGCAGCCAATCCCGAGTACTGCAATCTGAAGGAGAAATATGCCCAGCTCGACAAGGACATCACCCAACTGCGCGCATTGGGAATAGACGACACCCACGACCTGCTCAGAGAAAAGGTAATAGACCGACAGAAATGTCATGAGCAAATCATCAATATGGAGAAGCAGTTGCTTGACATGGCCTTCCAGGTAAACAAGTCAATCAGCAGCAATAGCCCCATGAGCGAACGCAAGCGTCTTGCCATCGAGATGTTTGAGCAGGGCAACATCAAGGGTGTCATCAATGTCCTCAACGAGGAAGACATGGCTTCTGAAGCCAAGCAGGCAGAGCTGGAGATAGCCCGAGGCCGTCAACTGGTGCAGAGCGGCAATGATCTGATAGAGAAAGGTATACAGACTATCCAAGCACAGGTCGAAGAATACATCCTGCGAGCCAAAGCCTTGATGCTGGACTTTGACAATGCCGATAGATTCTCATTCGCCTGCAATGCCTACGAACGGGCTGTCGAACTGACGCGAACTCATTTGTCACAGGCAGAGCTTGCTGACCAGTTGAATGATTATTACTGTTTTTTGTCTGCTAATAACCAATTCTCCAAGTGCGAAACATATATCGAAGAGAGTGTGTCTATCTGGGTGGAGTTATGTCACGACCACCCCGAGATTTATGAGCCGGCCTTGGCGGATTCATATAACAACCTGGCTAATCTATATAGCAATACTCTGCGGTTCCAGGAAAGTGAATCTATGCACAAATCGGCAATAGCTATACGTGAACGCTTGGCGAAGGCAAATCCGCAGGCATACGAGCCGGACTTGGCAACCTCATATAATAACTTGGCTGTTCTATATAGCGATACCCAGCGGTTCCAGGATAGCGAAGCGATGCACAAGTCGGCATTGACGATATATGAACGCTTGGCGAAGGCAAATCCGCAGGCATATGAGCCGGACTTGGCTCGCTCGTATAACAACCTGGGTATTATGTATTTCTCCGTTCAACGGATTAAGGAATGTGAAGAGTTGTTCAAGTCGGCCTTGGCGATACGTGAACGCTTGGCAAAGGATAATCTGCAGGTATATGGGCCGGCCTTGGCGGATTCATATAACAACTTGGGTGATCTATATCGCGAAACCCAACGGTTCCAGGAAAGCGAATCGATGCACAAATCGGCATTGACGATATATGAACGCTTGGCTAAGGCAAATCCGCAGACATACGAGCCGGACTTGGCTGATTCATATAACAACTTGGCTAATCTATATGGCGCTAACCAACGGCTCCAGGAAAGCGAAGTGATGCACAAATCGGCCTTGGCGATATATGAACGCTTGGCGAAGGCAAATCCGCAGGCATACGAGCCAGCCTTGGCCCAATCATATCACAACCTGGCTAATCTATTTGGCGCTCCCCAGCGTTTCCATGAAAGCGAAGTGATGTACAAGTCTGCATTGGCGATATATGAACGCTTGGCAAAGGCAAATCCGCAGACATTCGAGCCGACCTTGGCAGTTTCATATAACAACCTGGCCATTCTATATTACAATACCCAGCGTTACGATGAAAGCGAAGCGATGTATAAATCGGCATTGGCTATATATGAGCGTCTGGTAAATGATAATCCTCAGACATACGAGTCTGATTTGGCTGGCTCATATAACAATTCGGCCATTCTATATAGCGATACCCAACGTTACGATGAAAGCGAAGCGATGCACAAAACGGCATTGGCGATATATGAACGCTTGGCAAAGGCAAATCCTCAGGCATACGAACCGGACTTGGCTGATTCGTATTACAACCTGGCTATTCTATATAGCGTTACCCAACGTTACGATGCAAGCGAATCGATGTACAAGTCGGCGATAGCTATACGTGAACGCTTGGCAAAGGCAAATCCACAGACATACGAGCCGGCCTTGGCTGATTCATATTACAACCTGGCCAATCTATATATCGAAAGTCAGCAATTCCATGAAAGCGAGGCGATGTACAAATTGGCAATAGCTATACGTGAACGCTTGGCGAAGGCAAATCCGCAGGCATATGAGCCGGACTTGGCTCGCTCGTATAACAACCTGGGTATTATGTATTTCTCCGTTCAACGGATTAAGGAATGTGAAGAGTTGTTCAAGTCGGCCTTGGCGATACGTGAACGCTTGGCAAAGGATAATCTGCAGGTATATGGGCCGGCCTTGGCTGATTCATATAACAACTTGGCTATTCTGTACGATGAACCCCAACGGCTCGCGGAAAGCAAAGAGATGTATAACGCTGCCTTGGCGATACGTGAACGTTTGGGCATAGAATAACCACGCGGCTTCACTACTCTGGAAGTAAGACTCAGCAACCCATTAAGAGGCTACGATCCATATCGCGTCACCCTGTCTTGGGTGGCGCAAAGGGTATATACCCCGTGGTGGTCATAAAGGATAGTGTTTGCTTCTGCGGCATAGAGATGGGATGCTCGGGGAGTACTGGCCATGACACGGGACGGAAGGGAGAGATACTGACAGGTGCCACCTGCGTCAGCCCCTTTGGATAGATGCGCCTGCTTGCGCAAATGAAAAGCCCGAAGTCCGGTCTTGCCGGTCTTCGGGCTGGTTATATCTTTGCGTTGTAGCTTTCGGAAAGCGACAATTCCGTTTCCCGCCGCTCAATATCTCTGTCGGGGCACCTCACTCCAACTCGTAGAACTTTACCCAGTCTACCTCCATTTCCACGGGCAGCTGCTTGGGGTCGGCCTTGCCTACCCACGAGCCCTCTATCTGCATGTCTATGAGCA
>OQWI01001450.1_pt1 | contig 10261 bp, 10 predicted proteins | sample 1691551 | NCBI WGS metagenome assembly OQWI01 (sample SAMN03418259, study PRJEB22391) | human gut metagenome | biome: human-gut; feature: organic feature; material: feces | host: Homo sapiens | place: Tanzania | collected 2013-01
ACACATCGATGTGCGTATGAGGCGAATGGGCGGCTACCGAGAAGACTGTGCTCACAGCCAATGTGGTGCGCAAGGCGAGCATCAATCTGGCTGACGGAACGGTCAAGCCGGCTGGTGCAGTGGAATCTACCGCCACCATTCCCTCGCAGGTGGGCGATGTATGGCGCACCATAGTAGTGCCGCAGACCGTGCAAGCAGGCACTACGCTGTTCAGCATAACAATAGGCGGAGTGCCGTATAAGTTCACCAAGAACACGGCGCTCACCTATGTGGCAGGCAAGATGATGAAGTTCAGCATACGTGTCGACAAGAAGAAGGAAGACGGCAAGTATCGTCTGACGCTCATTAGCGAGAGTATTGCGCCATGGGAGAACGACCTCGTGAGCCATGACGCTACCGCCAAGGAGTATGTTGTGGTGAATTCTACAGCCGGACATCTTAAGGAAGCCATCGCAGCAGCCAACAAAGACCTCACCAAACTGAAGCACATGAAGGTGACGGGTACCCTCAACGCCTACGATTTCCGTATAATGCGCGACAGTATGTTTGCGCTTGCAGCTCTCAATCTGAAGGAAGCTCGCATCAAGAAGGGTGCCTGCATCAGTGACGTAGACCGTGCTTACATAGCCGGTGACGATGATGAAATGCCTTCATGCAGTTTTGAAAACAAGCGGTTGCTTGCCAATTTTGTATTCCCCGATACCTTGAAGGCTATCAAGCAGTCGGCTTTTCATGCAAGCGGACTGACTGGTTCGCTCAACATTCCTGAAGGAGTGGTAGAGATAGAGAACGGAGCTTTTGAGAACATTCGCACGCTCAACGGCACGTTGTCGCTGCCCTCGACGTTGAAGAAGATAACGGGTGTCAATACATTCCTTTACACCAACTTCGTCTGCGAACTCAAACTGCCCGACGCTCTTGAAGAGATAGGCGACCAATGCTTCCTGGATTGCAAGGGATTTTATGGCGAACTGAAGCTGCCCGGACATCTGAAGAAGCTGGGTTTGGGCGCTTTCAAGGGCTGCAGCAACCTTACAGGCAATCTCGTGATACCGCAATCGCTCACCTACATACCCACATCGGCATTCGAAGGATGCTGGTTTGGCGGCAACCTCCAGTTGCACAACGGCATCGGAGCGATAGGCGAGAGCGCCTTTGCCAACAATGGATTCAAAGGCGAGATAATCCTTCCTAAGGATTTGCACAGCATTCCCAACCGTTGTTTCTATAACAACGACTTCTCTGGACAGCTCAAGCTGCCCGAGTTTCTGGGCAGTATCGGCGAACGTGCATTCGCTTACAACTGGCGTTTGATGGGAGTTCTGAAGATTCCCGAAGGCGTAGAGAACATCGCACCGGGTGCATTCGCCCAATGCCGTAGCCTTGAGGGAGTGATAATACCCTCAAGTATGGAGAGCATCGGAGCCGAATCGGGCAATCAGACCGATGGCGGTGCATTCCAGAACTGTTCGGGCATAGGCTCGATAGTATGCGAAGGCACCATGCCGGCATACGTTCAGAGTGGCGCCTTTGACGGAGTTTCCAAGGACAACTTCACGTTAGAGGTGCCCGAATCTGCCGTACATCAGTATCAGGCAGCAAGCGGATGGTGCGACTTCAAGCGTATTGCCGCCCATCACGAGCTGGTATGCCGTCCGTCGGTGGCTTGCGCTCTCAACAGCCAGCACAACCAGACGCTCACCATAAATGCCGAAGGCGAATGGGAAGTGGCAAGCAAGCCCGACTGGTGTGACGTTTCGCCGTCGAGCGGAACGCATAAGACGGAGGTGACGCTGACCATTAAGTCTATGGCAAATGGCAGCACCGACCGTGAGGGCAAGGTGGTGTTCCGCCTCAAGAAGAAGGACTATACACACGAGTGCAGCGTCAGCCAGTACAATTACGAATACGCCGAAGACCAGTGGCTGACCCTTCAGAAAGCCACGAAGGGCAACAACGGCGGCATAAACATCGTGTTCTTGGGCGACGGATTCAACGCCAAGGACATTGCCGACGGTTCCTATCTGCGGAGTGTGAAGCAGGAGGTGGAGTGCTTCTTCGGCATTGAGCCGTACAAGACCTATCGCAATTACTTCAATGTCTATACCGCTTTCCCGCTCTCAACGGAAACGGGCATCGGCACAGTGAACACAATACGCTACAACCGCTTTAACACTACCTTTACAGGAGGAGTGGGGCTGAAGGCCGATTATGACGAAGTGTTCGACTACGCATTGGGTGCTCCCACGGTGAACAGCGCCAATCTCAATCAGACATTGATAATCGTTGTGCCCAATTCTACCGACTATGGCGGCATCTGCCAGATGTGGGAGAGTGGTGCAGCAATAGCATTCTGTCCGCTGAGCACCTACGAGTATCCGTTCGACACGCGTGGAGTGGTACAGCACGAAGCAGGCGGACACGGCTTTGGCAAGCTTGGCGACGAGTATATCTATCACAATGCGTTCATTGACGCTTGTGGTTGTTCGTGCTGTCCGCATGCCGACGAGCTGCGAGCCTACCTCGCTATGGGATGGTATGAGAATCTGTCGCTCACCGGCAAGATGCACAGCGTGGGCTGGAGTCATTTAATCTACGACGACCGCTACAGCGACATTGTCGACATATTCGAGGGTGGATACATGCACAGCCGTGGCGTATTCCGCTCTGAACAGAACTCGTGCATGAACAACGACATTCCCTATTACAGTACGATAAGCCGCCAGAGCATCGTGAAACGCATAAAGCGATACGCCGGCGAGACATTCAGTTTTGAGGATTTTGTCAAGAACGACAAGCGCGATGTAGCCACAGCCACACGCAGCACGATGCGCAATGATTCGCGCACAGCCCACACCTATCAGCATGCGCCAGTCGTACACAAGGGCAGTCCGCTCAAGAAGAGAATGGCCAAGCGAAAGAAGTGAACCGTGTAATGAGTAGAAAGTATGAAGACTTTTTTATATATGATAAGGTGTATGTGCATGGCTCTGTGTGCTGTAGCTGTGGCATTGTTGACGGCTTGTGCCGAAGATGATGCGCCACAGTACAAGGATGCCAAGTCCACTCCGATGACATTCGTGGTGGACCATCCCTCGATGGTGCGCGCCACCGACAGCAATTTTGAGACGGGCGACCGCATCGGACTGTACGTTTCGGCTGCCGGTGCCCCCCTGGAGATAGGCGGCAACCTCGTCAACAACGAAGCCTTGACATTTGACGGAAGCCAGTGGAAAGCCGCCCGCACGCTCTATTGGGACGAAGGTACATACAATGCCTACGCCTATTATCCTTATATCAAGAACGTAAGCAGCGTTGAGTCGGTGCGGCTCACGCCCACTATCTCACGGCAAATGCGATAGAAGAAAATGGCTGCGTAGAAAGCCGAGAACAGCTGTATGGCTGTGACGATGAATATGGCGCAGTTGATGCCCGTAGCCCATATCAGCGCCTGATTGATGAGGTAGGGCACGTACATGTAGAACGCCAGCAGCGGATGGCGGTAGACATTGTAGCCTGCCGTCCAATCGCTCACCACCGAATAGGTGATGGGGTCGAAGCCCGAAATGTGGAACTTGGATATGAACAGATGCCAATAGTGGGCGTTGAGCGGTGTGAACACGTCGTAATACTTGCACACGACGAGCGCATCCAATGCCAAAAACACCAGCAACAGCACTATTGCCAGCGCGCGTTCCTCACGCTTTATGCGGAAGAGCGACGTGAAAATCCTAACCAGGGGGTTGTCTTTTATATTCATTATATTATATTTCTTGATTTAGAAATGATTATTTTTCCATATCTTCAAAGGGCAACATATTGCTGAACTTATCAAAGTCTGAACAGAATAGTTTGTCTTGTACTACCCTATATTTTTCAAATTCGGTCTCTGCAAAAGCCTTGGCATACTCTGCCGTTATCTTTCCGGCATCATTCAAGACTGCATCACCACCAGCTTCAAGAATAATATCAATGCGTTTTGCCCAATCTTCCATCGTCATTGGAATATGACGTTTCGCCATACGCTCTGCCATATCTAAAACAGAGTTAACAAGTCGTCCCATATCTTCAAGTTCCAATTGCTTCAGATAGTTTTTTGCTATGCTTACGTCTGGTTTAACGATTTTACCATCTGGAGCATTTTCCCATGTTACCAACCCCATGTGTTCTTTTTCAGCATTGGCACGCTCAATTATAAGTTCTGCCGCAGTATGACCATGTACGGCATAATGTATCTTATTCTGAACCTTTGAATAAAACTTTCGAGTAGTTGGAGCATTCTTATTATAATCGAGTGAAGTAGCATATATATCAGTAAGTTTTTGGTAAAACCGTCGTTCACTCAACCGTATCTCACGTATTTCAGCTAAAAGATGTTCAAAATAGTCTTCACCAATAAAAGAACCATTCTCCATACGTTTTTTATCAATAACGTAACCACGCAATGAAAACTGCCGAATTACATAAGTACACCATTGACGAAACTGTGTAGCTCGTATGGAGTTAACACGATAACCGACTGAAATTATGGCATCCAGATTATAAAACTGAGTGTCATATGTCTTACCATCATCGGCAGTATGTGCAAAAATTGCACATACTGAATCTTTTTGAAGTTCTTCTGTCTCAAAGATATTCTTCAGATGTTTAGTTATGACCGACCTATCAATGTTGAATAGTGTTGCCATTGCTTTTTGTGTGGCCCACACAGTCTCATCTTTATATATAACCTGTATGCCCTGTTCCGCACCTTCAACAACAAAGGTTAGAAATTCTGCTGTACTGTTACGTATTTCATATTTCATAGCCAAACTATCTTTTTTATATTATAATTTATTGAAACTGCAAATTGGTCAAGCTACTTCCTTCCCTTCAAAAAGAACCTTACCAGCACGAAGTTGACGGGCACGCAGACGGCAAACATCGGTATGGGTGCCCATTGCTTGGACATTCCCAGCCAGATGAACAGATTGAGCGTGAGCATCTGCAGCACATAGTTGACGGCATGGCTCAGGGCGAAACCGGCTCCACGACGTGCCGAAGCCTTAACACGGAACGTGTAGCGTGTGGAGGCAACGAAGTTGAAAGCGAAGCTGACGGCATAGGCTATTGTCATGGCAAGCGTGGGGATGAGCCACAGCACCAGCGCAAAATACACACCATACTGGATTAGCGTGGCTACTACGCCTACAATGGCAAAGCGCAACACCTCCCCCATCTTTCCGTCAAATCGATCTTGTATTCCTGTATGCATTGTCTTGTTTTTTCTCTATGCATTATATTGTTATTCTATATGCATTGTCTTGATTCTCAGCATGTTTTGTCTTGCTAAAACATCAATGTTGCGGAGTTGATTTTCCGATGCAAAACCTCCGTTTTTCAAAAGGAGTCCTTTTGCTGTTCAAAAGGGGTACTTTTGCTGTCAAAAAGGAGTCCTTTTGCCGTCCAAAAGGGGTCCTTTTGCAATGCAAAACGAGTCCTTTCGGAAAACATGAGAAATCAAGGTGCTGTAAACGTCTATTTCTTTTTGCCTGGAGGGGTATTCCGTTTGTTGAAAAAACGATAAAACGAGGTGTGGGCATAGGCAAGGAGTTCGCGGTCGCCACGGCTGTCGCCGTATGCTACAATGTCGCATTTCAACCGGCTTTCGCCTATTATCGGGAACTCAGCCATAACGCGTCGCAACTTCTCGTAGCCGTAGCAGTTGAACGTAAGAAACCGTCCGGTGAGCCGTCCGTCGCCGTCTACCTCTATCTTTGTGCCTATCACACGAAAATCGGAGTCGCTATCCACCCGCAGTTCGTCGAAGAAGGGGATCACCCAGTTCTCGATGCTGGCAGTGACTATTGCAATAGTCTGGTTCCAAAGAAACAGCTCGTCAAGCTTCTTGTAAGCGTCCGGACGGATAAGATACTTGTTGTCGGCTGCAAAACGACGGCATAGGTCGTCGAATTCGGTGAGCTTCATTCCACGGAAAAACCACGAGAATATCTGCTGCTTTACACGCCAGTTGGCATACAGATGCAGTTTCATAAGCAGGATGAGCGGACTGAACAGCGCAAACCCCAACAGGAAGCGCCGCTTGCCGCAAGCATAGCGTATGAAACAGAGCATAGTGTCGGCGGAAGTAATGGTTCCGTCGAAATCGAATAAGAAAAAACGGGGCGTCATATCACGTATATCATTAGGAGGAACGACAATATCCACGCCACTACGATAATCTGCGAGAAGTGGTCGTGAAGGATTATCTTGGTCGGGTCGCCGCTCTTCTCGTCAACCACGGCTATCTGTATGTAGCGCAACAGACCCAAGAGCACGAATACAAACGTGAGGTATAGGTAGGGCGTATCAAAACGCTCGGTCACCTCGGGCGACACGCAGTACATGATGTAGCACACGAGCGTGACTGAGGCGGTGATGGTTATCGCCTGGTTGATGAACGTGAGATTGTAGCGCACGGTGTTCTTGCGCGGTGCCTCACCGGTGGAGTTCATGCGCAATACATCGTCGCGTCGCTTGGCAAACGACATGAACAGCGTGAGCAGGAAGGTCATTATGACTATCCAATTGCTCAGAGCAAGCTCGCAGGCAAAGCCTCCCGCCAGTATGCGCAGCACAAATCCGAAGGCTACGATGCACACGTCGAGTATGGCAAACTGCTTCAGCTTGGAGCAATAAGCGAGGTTGAGCACATAGTAGAACACTATGACTGCCATGACCTGACTCATCACTTCGGGCGGCAGCAGGAGCAATATGCCCATGCCGAGGCAGAACGTCAGCGTCATGAGTATATAACCCAGGCGTATGCTAACTTCGCCCGATGCTATCGGACGCAGGCACTTCACGGGATGATGGCGGTCGGCATCTACATCGACTATGTCGTTGTAGCAGTATATGGACGATGCAACCAGACTGAAGGCGAAGAACGTCAGCACGGCAAGCCACACGCTGTGCAGGTCGAACAGTTCGCCGCCGAAAAACATTGGGATAAAGACGAACATGTTCTTTATCCATTGCTTGGGGCGCGTTAGGCGCAGGATGCTCTTTATCATATATGTTAGTTTTTTAAATTGTTTGTCTATAAGAGTGACTGTTGTTGTCTATAGGCGTGACAGTCAGTATCTATAACCGTGCCGTCACCAGCCCTATGAGTCGCTGCAAGAGCCATGCTATGGGCAGCGTTATGGCTACGGTGACGAGGAAGGTGAGCCAATAGCCCAGATGATAGGGCTGCACATACACCAGCACGAAGTGGATATGTATGAGATAAGCTTCCAGACTCAATGCTCCTACGAACCGGAACGAGCGGTTGACCCATTGCGGCGTGCGGCGGAAGATGCGGTTCATCACCAGAACTGTACACACCGTGAAGGGTATGTAGAGCATGCGCTCTACGAAGAGGGGAAACTGTCCGTGGCGCACTTGCTCAAGATAGAGACACGTGCCGAACGTCATAAGGAACGTAACGAGCAGCAGCCACACGGCATCGGAGGACAACTGCCTGCGCGTACGAACCATTTCGCCGAAGTTGATGCCTATAAAGAAGATGGGCACACGGCTCCAGAATATCTCTATATGGCCCACGGCATGGTGTATGGGCAGCACCCATTGCACCATGACACACCATATCACCATCAGCAACGGCAACCATCGGTAGACGGGACGGCTCTGCACGAGCCGCATATACCACGGTGCCACAAGGTAAAGTGCCATTATTGCGGGCACATACCAGAACGTCAGCTCGTCGTGAAGCCAGAAATCCCAGTTGATAGTGATGTCGCCTATGAGGTCGACTATGCTATGCGAGAAACGGCGCGCACCGAGATAGTCGGGCAAATAGAACGCCGTGGCAACGACAATCCATGTCGGCACGATGCGCAGAAGGCGACGACGGTAGAACCGAAGTACGTCGGGCGTCTTCACCCACGAGAACCACAGCCCCACTCCACTTAAAAAAAGGAATATGTCGACACCCACATTGCCACACCGGCGCAATCCGTAGAACGGGTCGCCACGGTCGAGTGCAACGTGAAAGAGTATGACGAAGAGCATCGCGGCTCCCATCTGCTCAGCGCGAAAGCGTGATATGTTGGCTAATTCAATGCTTGGTATCTTCATTGCGCAACTTGAAGTTATGATAGAACCACGCCAATGCTACCGACGCAACTATATACAGCAGCAAGCCGGTATATACGTCGCCGTGGCGCGATATGGGTATGAATATCTTGCGGGTGATGGGGTGAAGCACGAAGAGGGCGGCTGATATGCCTCCCATCCAGGCTATCCACTTGTTGATTTTGGCTGGTGTCAGCTTGGCTATTCCTACCGATGCGGAGCACACAAAGAGCGGTGCCCAGAGCCACAACTGGAAGTTGAAACTGAAGAAGAAGACGAGTACTACGCTTATTATGGTCTGCGTCACCCAAAAGGCGTGGCTCATCGGCTTGCCATGACGGGCATAGAGCAGTCCGGCACAGAACGGAAGCACTCCACCCATGAAGTTGTAACGCACGCGGTTGAGGGTGTCGCCCTCGGGGTCGCAGAATGCCTGCATTGCCCAACATGCCACAATCAGCAGCAAAGGGAAGATGTCGCCCTTGCGCCAAAGCAGCAGACGATAGACTATGTAGAGCTGCATCATGAGTCCGAAGAACCAATATGGTCCGGGCCAGATGACGTGATCGGGATCGGGCATCATATTGTTGAACATGAACAACTGACCCAATATGTCCATCAACTGATAGTTGTGACGGCCCGGAGTGATAGCGTCTACCATGGTGAAGATGACGAATCCTACTATCATCATCTTGAAAAGCTTCGCGTAATGATGGCCTACGAAGGGCAGGAAAGCGGTCTGCTTGGCTGACGGTTTGCGTCCGCCACGGTTCTCATACTTCATCACGAGTCCGTAGGCTGACAAGAACAGAAACACGGGCACGCCATAATGGCCGAAGAACGAGATCAGATGGACAGGCAGATTCCAGTCGGGCGACGTCAGAATCTGAATGAGTCGGGAGCTCTTAGCCATTGTAAACGTGTACTCGTTCTCCTTCACGGCAAAGCCAAGCCAATGGCAATAGTTGTGAAGGAAGATCCCTATGATGGCGAGTCCACGTAATGCGGAACATTCAGTACGAGTGAGCATGGTCTTGAATTTTGAGTTTTGAGTTTTGAATTTTGAATTGGGGGCTGCGCCGATTCCATCCGATGGACAAGCCGCTTGTATCCGACAGATACAGCTGTTTTAATTCAACTTGTCGTAATCGGCAGAATTCTTGAGTATTCGCGGACGTGATTCGTCGTAGTGAGGCGACAGCAAATTGAGCCGTTCCTGATATTCGGGACATGATATTCCGGCAAGATAGAGTAGCATGTGGGGCAACGCGTCGGTCATATAACGACGATTGCGCGACGACATTATCTCCCGGAATATTTCCGGACGGCGGCGTATGTACTTGCGCGAACACCATATCCACATAGGTATATCGAATTCGGCGTGAGCCAGACGGGCGTCTACCTTGGCTGAGTGCATGCGACAGAAGAAGTGCATATCGCCCTCATAACACTCCTCGCCGTGGTCGGGAACGTAGATGACGATGGCGTCGTCGTTCTCAAACTTCTTCACTATCTCGGTCACGACAGAGTCGTTGTAGAGTATGGCATTGTCGTAGTCGGCAAGTATCTGGCGCTCGCGGGCGTTGAGATTGGGCTTCAGTTCCTTGTAATCGTCGCCGTGGAAGTGCTTGCGATTCTTAGGTGAGCGCTGGCGATATGCCACATGCTGACCCAAAAGGTGGAAAATGATGAGGTTGTTGTCGCCGTTCTGCCCCTTAAGTTCGTCGTAATCCTTGAGCAAATCTTCGTCAAACTCGTGCAACTTGGTGTTGCGGGTGTCGAACTGTGCCGCACTCAGCTTCGGATTGTTCAAGAAGAATCCGCCACTGAAGTCGTACACGGCTTCACCGGCTTTCGGTAGGAACTGGTTTGTGATGAATGTGACATGATAACCTGCCTTGCGGAACACGGCCGGGAACAACGGATAGTCGCACCACTCGCCCTTGTCGCCTACCGTATAGAGCGAGAAGATGTGCTTGAAGACGAAGCTCGTGAGGTTCCAGGGACTCACTACGTCGGTGTATTTCACCAGTCGGCCCTGCTTCTCGAGCTTCTGCTGACGTGGCGTTGTAGGCATGCAGTAGCCATACTGTGCCGAGTGGTGGCGGTTGGGACGTATTGTTCAGCAACGTAGGTTGGGTGGTGC
>OQWI01001455.1_pt1 | contig 10246 bp, 8 predicted proteins | sample 1691551 | NCBI WGS metagenome assembly OQWI01 (sample SAMN03418259, study PRJEB22391) | human gut metagenome | biome: human-gut; feature: organic feature; material: feces | host: Homo sapiens | place: Tanzania | collected 2013-01
TTGCGACTCTAGTGGTTGCAAGGGATTTTTTCTCTTTCTAATGCCCTTGAAATTACATGGCGACGCAGGAGTTTCTGTGTCAGGACGTAGGAAAGATTACGTCGCCATGTAGGAAAAAGGCACTTTTATTCCTAATCCTGCTTGTTAGCAGACTATTAACGGCTTCTCAATAGGGATAATGCATAGAGAGGCAGTATGGTGACATGCCTTATGGCATTATCGTCCTGCTTGTCAATGTAATTAAATGATCCAAAATTCTCTAAGGAACAACGGAATGCTTCGGTGAGCTTTTTCTCTCTCATGAATAGCCAGAGACTCTTCATGCCGCCCTGGGTGCCCGATTTGATTTCGATAGGGGTAATCTTCATGTTGTGGATTTCCAGATAGTCTATCTCGGCAACACTCTTCCCCTTCTGCTCCCAATAAAACATCTTCTGGCGCTGGATGCATGGTTTGTAACGCATCATCTCGAGTCCGGCAACCATTTCTGTTACGCCTCCCTTATTGACAAGTTCCTGAGGAGTGCCGGCTAAAATAAGTTCTATGAGCTGCTGAGACAGGTCGCCTTCCAGTTGAAGCACGGCTAACAGTAATCCTGGGTCCAGAAAGAGGACCTTCATGCTTTTCTCGTCAGCTTCCGCATCCAGCGGAATACCATTGCCCGAGGTAGCGACCACAGGAGTAACGATTCCTGCAAGTGTCAACAGGCGGAGGGCTTCTCTGATTTGTGAACTCTGATAATCTGCTGATATTTGCTTGTATGTCAACTTCTCTCCTGCCTGATGACAGATGCCACGCATCGTTGTGCGCAGTAAATCTGGGTTGACTCTCTTTTTATACTTGCTGAAATCATCTTCGTATGTCAGAATGATGTCTTCCTGGATGTTTCTGCATCGGTTGAAATCGTGTGTCTTGGTCCATGCCAGAACAGATTCCGGCATGCCTCCAACAAGTAGGTAGGTGCGGAAGTATTCCACGAGTTTATCATGGAAGGCTTGATCTAAAGACTGGTTTCCGTATGCTTCATTACGGAGAAGAATGAGTCCTTCTTCGTGATTGGCATACAGGAATTCATCGAAAGTCATCGGATACATGAAGAGCGAGTGAATCCTTCCTACCCCAAAAGTAGGGAGTTCCTGAAGCGTAAATTCCAGAAGTGATCCTGCGGCTATGACATGCAGTTCAGGATAATCTTCCTTGAAGAAGCGTAGTGCCATGATGGCTTCAGGGCATTCCTGGATTTCGTCGAGAAAGAGGAGCGTCTTACCTGCTTCTATAGGGACATTGATATAGCTACTGATTTTTTTAGCAATCAATCGTACGTCAATATCCCCCTGAAAGAAGGTTTTGATTGCCTTGTTACGTTCGAAGTTTACCTCGGCGAAATACTCGAATTGCTTTCCCAAGTTTTTAACTGCTGATGACTTCCCAACCTGACGGGCACCACGAAGCAGCAAGGGTTTCCGCATGGAATCTTCCTTCCAGGCGATGAGTTCTGAATCTATGTTTCTATGTATATATTCTGTCATAATCGTAACTGTTTGAATAACAGGTGCAAATATAGCGAAAATACTCAAATCCGAGAAATAAATCGCGTTAAAATACTCAAATCCGAGAAATAATTGACGATAAAATACTCAAATCCGAGAAATAAATCGCGTGAATTGTCTTATCTTTTGCAGGCTAAGAATAAGAAAAGTTTGAATTTTGCATAAAAAATACGCTCAAACGCTAGCAATTTGCTCATTTTTTCGTAACTTTGCACCCGCAAACTTATAATTAATAATAAAAGAAAGAATGGCTAATTTGAGATTTGAGGTTGTAGCCGAGGCCTTTAAGAAAAGACCTGTAGAGGTAGAGGCTCCCAAGGTGCGCCCTTCGGAGTACTTCGCCAAGTATGTATTCAACCGCCAGAAGATGTACAAGTATCTGCCATCTGATGTGTACGAGAAACTCATCGATGTGATAGATAACGGCAGTCGTCTGGACCGTTCCATCGCTGATGCCGTGGCTGCCGGCATGAAGCTCTGGGCTGAGGAAAACGGGGTAACACATTATACTCACTGGTTCCAGCCATTGACAGAAGGTACTGCCGAGAAGCATGATGCCTTCGTGGAGCATGACGGAAAGGGTGGTATGATTGAGGAATTCTCTGGCAAATTGCTTGTCCAGCAGGAACCTGATGCCGCTCGAGGCGATAGACTGGGTGGGCCGCAACATCTTCGAGGCTCCGCTGTGGCTGTACCCCGCCACCCTCACCGAGAAGACTGGCATCGACCCGTCGGCCGACATCGCCAACCAGCAGAACATCGTGCTCTCGCGCGCCCTCTCTGCCGACATCATCGTCAAGATATACAACGACTCTTACCTCTCGCCATCGGCGCTGAAGCTCGACACCTATCTCTCGGCGCTGAAGAGCGCGGTGTGGAAGCCTCTGGCTGGCGACAACGGCATGAGCGACAAAATCAGACGCAGTCTGGAGCGCAGCTACCTGAACCGCGTCAACTCGCTGCTCAACCCCAAGGACGACAAGCCTGCCCAGTCGTCACTGATGCAGCTGCTCTTTGCCTCGCGCAGTGGCGACAGCAACAAGGACTCTGATGCGCTGCTCTACCTCGTCCAGCACCTCGACGACATCGCCCAGTTTGTAGACAGCCAGGAGGCTGGCGCCAAGGGCATCGACAAGCTCCACTATCAGGACCTGCAACGCCAGATCAAGCTCATCCGCGAGCGCCGCACCACTGTCAAATAACGCAAGCGCAATGGTACTCAACTATATCTGGATAGGCTTCATCATCATCGCCTTTGTCATCGCCCTGGTCAAGCTCATCTTCCTGGGCGATGTCACGGTGTTTCCGGCGCTCATAGACTCAACCTTCGCCTCGTCCAAGACCGCCTTTGAAATCTCACTGGGCCTAACGGGCGTGCTCTCGCTCTGGTTGGGCATCATGAAGATAGGCGAGCGCGGCGGGGTGGTCAACGTGCTGGCCAGGGCGCTGTCCCCGGTGTTCACCCGGCTTTTCCCCGACATTCCCAAGGGTCACCCTGTGACCGGCGCGATATTCATGAACATCGCCGCCAATATGTTGGGACTCGACAATGCCGCCACGCCGCTCGGGCTGAAGGCGATGGAGCAGCTGCAGACGCTCAACCCGAACAAGGAGACTGCCACCAACCCCATGATTATGTTCCTGGTGCTCAATACGTCGGGCCTCACGCTCATCCCCATATCCATCATGGTGTATAGGGCGCAGTTGGGAGCCACCCAGCCCACAGATGTGTTTATCCCCATACTGCTTGCCACCTTCTTCTCGACCGTGGCGGGCATCATCATTACCTCGATATACCAGCGCATCAACCTGCTCAACCGCACCATGCTCCTCACCCTGGGCGGCATGGCTCTCGTGGTGGGCGCCATCATCTGGGGCTTCGGCCAGTTGGACAAGGACCAGATGAACATTGTGAGCACATCGGTGGCCAATATCCTGCTGATGACTATCATCGTGGCGTTTGTGCTGGCAGGCATGAAGCACCGCATCAATGTCTATGATGCATTTGTCGAGGGTGCCAAGGAAGGGTTTACCACCGCCGTGCGCATCATACCCTATCTCGTGGCGATACTCGTGGCCATCGGCCTGTTTCGCGCGTCGGGCGCCATGGACATGCTCATCAACGGCGTGGCAACTCTGGTCAAGGCCCTGGGCGGCAACAGCGACTTTGTGGGCGCGCTGCCTACTGCGCTGATGAAGCCGCTTTCCGGCTCGGGAGCCCGAGGCATGATGGTCGACGCCATGACCACCTACGGCGCCGACTCGTTTGTGGGCAGACTGAGCTGCATCTTCCAGGGCTCGACCGACACCACCTTCTACATCCTCGCCGTCTACTTCGGCAGCGTGGGCATCCGCAACATGCGTCATGCCGTGCCATGCGGACTGCTGGCCGACCTCGCCGGAGTCATCGCCGCCATCGGCATCGCTTATTTATTCTTCTAAAACTCTACAGAAATGGCTAATTTAAGGAGTCTGGTCAAAGATACCGCCATCTATGGCATCAGTAGCATCGCCGGACGTTTCATCAATTATCTCCTGGTACCCATCCAGACGGCAGCCTTTGCCGCGGGCGGTGGCGAGTATGGCGTGGTGACCAACATCTATGCCTACACGGCGCTGCTGATGGTGATACTCACCTACGGCATGGAGACCACCTTCTTCCGGTTTATCAACAAGACCGAGGACGACCCCATGCGGGTCTATTCCACCGTGCTGGTATCGGTGGGAGTATCATCGCTGCTGTTTGTCATCGCTGTCTTTGCGCTGCTGCCCCAGATAGCGGGATTTATGAAATACCCCGACCACCCCGACTGGGTGGCGGTGATGTTTGTGTGTGTCGCCATCGACGCCTTCAAGTGCATCCCGTTCGCCTACCTGCGCTACCAGAAGCGCGCCATCAAGTTTGCCTGCCTGCAGCTGGTCAACATCATCCTCAACATTATCCTCAACCTCACCTACCTCATCGTGCTGCCGGCTCTGAGGCTCAACCCCTTCGGGCTGTACGACGACAAGTTCACGCTCAATGTGGGCATGGTCTTCTACATCAACCTGGTGTGCACCGCCGTGGTAGTGGTGTGCTTCTGGCATGAGCTTACGGGCTTCCGCTACCGCTTTGACCGCGCACTTTGGGGCAAGATGATGCGCTACGCATGGCCGCTGCTCATCCTGGGCATAGCCGGAATACTCAACCAGACGCTCGACAAGATTATTTTCCCCTACCTCTATACCGGCACCGATGAGAAGGCGCAACTGGGCATCTATGGTGCAGCCACCAAGATAGCCATGATTATGGCCATGATTACCCAGGCATTCCGCTATGCCTACGAGCCGTTTGTTTTCGGCAAAGCCAAAGACCGCGACAGCCGCGACACCTACGCCAAAGCCATGAAGTACTTCGTCATCTTCACCCTGTTGGCGTTTTTGGCTGTGATTGGATATATGGACATTCTGCGTTACGTCATCCGCGACCGCAGTTACTGGCCGGGTCTGCGCGTTGTACCTATCGTGATGGCTGCCGAGATAATGATGGGCATCTACTTCAACCTCTCTTTCTGGTACAAGCTCATCGACAAGACCATCTATGGCGCCTGGTTCTCGGGCGCGGGCTGTCTGGTGCTGGTCATGGTCAACGTGGTCTTCGTGCCGCGCTACAGCTACATGGCGTGTGCGTGGGGCGGAGTGGCAGGCTACGGCACGGCGATGTTCCTGTCCTACTTTGTGGGTCAGAAGAAATATCCCATCGACTATCCCGTCAAGGAGATGATGGTCTATGTGGCTCTTACCGCCGTGCTCACCGTCGGAATGACTGCTGCCAACAGACAGCTGCCTATGGGTGCGTCGCTGGCTGTCAACACCCTGCTCATCCTGGTCTTTGTGGCCTATCTCGTGAAGAGAGACTTCCCGCTCAGCGGGCTCCCCGTAATCGGTAAATACTTTAATAAACGATAATATGAGAAAGTTATTTGTCATCTTAGCCGCCTTTGCGGCTACCATCTCGGCCAAGGCCGACGAGGGAATGTGGACGCTCTACAACCTGCCCAACGCGGTGTACGAGCAGATGAAGGGCTACGGATTTGCTCTGCCCTACAGCAGCCTGTATCAGAGCGACGACGCCATCAAGAACTCAGTGGTAAACTTCTCGGGCTACTGCTCTGGAGTAGTGGTTTCGCCCGACGGACTGGTGTTCACCAACCACCACTGCGGATTTGAGGCCATACGCAGCCACTCTACCGTGGAGCACGACTACATGCTCAACGGTTTTTTCGCCAAGACCTATGCCGACGAGCTGCCCAACAAGGGCATGTTTGTGCGTTTCATGGTCGACCAGCGCGACATCACCCAGCTGCTCGAGAAGCGGGGCATACGCACCATGACCGCCAAGGAGCAGGCCAAGCTGCTCGACGAGGTCGAGAACGAGATGCTCAAGGAGGTACACGCCAAGGATGCCAACCTGGAGCTTGAGATCAAGCCTTTCTATGAGGGCAACAAGTATTATGCCACTACCTACCAGGAGTTCAGAGACCTGCGTCTCGTCTTTACTATCCCCAAATCGATGGGTAAATTTGGCGGTGAGACCGACAACTGGATGTGGCCACGACAGACGTGCGACTTTTCAGTGTTCCGAATCTATGCCGACCCGAAGACCAACGGCCCTGCTGACTACTCCAAGGACAACGTGCCATACCGCCCCAAGCACTGGGCGCCCGTCTCGCTTGACGGCTACAAGGAGGGAGACTTCGCCATGACCGTGGGATACCCCGGCTCTACCGAGCGCTACCTCTCCTCATACGGTATACGTGAGATGCGCGACGCCGACAATGCTCCCCGGGCACAGATACGTGGTGTGAAGCAGGAGGTGATGATTCGCCACATGCGCGCCGACGAAGCCGTGCGCATCAAGTACGACTCCAAGTACGCGCAGAGCTCCAACTACTGGAAGAACTCTCTCGGCATGAACAAGTGCATCGACTCTGTAGGCATTATCCGCCAGAAAGCCGACTTTGAAGACCGCATTGTCGACTACCAGAAGTGGACGGGATACCTCAAAGGCAAGCTCGACATGGACAAGCTCGCCAAGTTCTACGCCCAGCGTTTCGACGCTTCACGCATGCTCACCGTCTGGGGCGAGACCTTCCACCGCACCGCCGAGCTCAACAGCCGCGCCATGCGCATAGCCAACAACCCCACCGCTGCCAACCCCACCGCTGCCAAGAAGAAGCAGTACTATGTGTTCAAGGACAACAGCGCCGAGTGGGATGAAGCGCTCGACCGAGACGTGATGGCTACGCTGATAGACAACTACCGCCAGTATGTGGCTGCCGACAAGCTGCCCGCCTTCTACCAGACCATCCTGCTCCATGCGCACCTTGGCGTCGCGGCGGCGACACACGCAAGTATGTAGACTGGCTGTGGGACAATACCATCCTCATGAAGAGCGGCAAGAAGATTATGCTCAACAGCAAGCAGCTCCTCAAAGACCCCGGATACCAGTATGGCAAGCAACTCATGGACATCCGCGCCGAGATATTGAAGTCGTACCTCCAGAATGCTGACTCCATCGACCTGCAGGAGCAGTATCTCTGCGACGCCAAGGTGCGCATGGAGCAGGAACTGCCCCACTACTCCGACGCCAACTTCACCATGCGCCTCAGCTATGGCCAGGTGGGTGGATACATGCTCGGCGGCAAGCCCTCGGGCTACTACACCGAGGCAGAGAGCATCGTCAAGAAGATGGAAGCTGGCGACCGCGGCACCATCGACTACCAGGTAGAGCCTGTGATGAAGCAACTGCTCGGCGCCAAGGACTTTGGCAGCTATACCGACAAGACCACGGGCAAGATGCAGCTCTGCTTCCTCACCAACAACGACATTACCGGCGGCAACTCGGGTTCTCCGATGTTTGATGGCAAGGGACGCCTCATCGGTCTTGCCTTCGACGGCAACTGGGACTCGCTCTCCAGCGACATCTGGTTCGACAAGCGCCTCGCTCGTTGCATCGGCGTCGACATCCGTTTCGTCCTCTACATGATGGATCGTTGGGGCCACGCCGACCGCCTGCTCAAGGAGATGGGAGTGAAGTGATAAGGGGATTGGGATAAAACCGAGCCCCTCCCCGGCCCTCCCCAGGGGGCGGGAGTCCATTGCGAGCCCCTCCCCAACCTTCCCCAAGGGACGGGAGTCCATTCTTGCTGTTTTTTAGAGAGTTAGGATGACGCCCGTGATTGGCTTTTGGACTTTTGAACCCTATATTAGCAACGCTGTAGGTGTTGTGATTAGCTTTAGCGTCAAAGATAGCTGGTCTGTTGTGACCTGCATCTGCGAGTAACGCTTGGCTAAACGCAAGACTTACAGCGTTGCTTCTTTTTATGCCCGTTCTCCGGGGTTGGGAGTTCGCCATAGGGCGCTATCATCCACCTTTCGATTATCTGATTTGCGCATCGGGATACCAACGACTACCATGGCGCCAATCGAGAGAAGACACGAGCCGCCAACAACGAGCATCCCATCGTCAGGACAACCAAATTCATCACACCTTATTATATATATAATGGCGGTACGTACACCTCTGAGCATGGTATGAGTACGTGGGAGATACACTCGTATCAGCAGCGGCAACTCCAGAGGAGTTGCGATTACACAGCCCAGGGTTGCGGGCGAAGCACGCTACCCTGGGTAGCTGTACTACTAATATAGCTACTCTGTAAGAGTTGCGATTAGCCGTAGGCGTTACCCGCCGAAGGTCTGGAGGATACACCCCACTCCCGCAATTACGCATGGTGGTGCCGCAGCCAGCGAGGTGGTTTCCGCCCCATCCTCCACCGCGCTGCGGGGCAAAGATAAAAAACTGAGAGATTTTCTTTGCGTTGTCTGCGGTTTGCTGTAACTTTGCACTCAGAAACTAAAGAATATCAAAATATTAAGACAATTATGGCAAAGAAAGCTTTATTGATGATTCTCGATGGATGGGGAATCGGACAGCATGGTAAGGGAGACGTTATCTTCAACACCCCGACACCTTATTTGGATTATCTCACCGCTATTTCCGCCCACTCAGAGCTCGCAGCTTCGGGCGAGGATGTGGGACTGCCCGACGGACAGATGGGCAACTCAGAGGTGGGTCACCTCAATATCGGCGCCGGCCGCGTGGTCTATCAGGACCTGGTCAAGATTAACCGCGCCTGCAAGGACGGCTCTATCCTGAAGAACCCCGGCATCGTGGCTGCCTACAGCTATGCCAAGGAGAATGGCAAGAAGCTCCACCTGATGGGTCTGACCTCAACTGGCGGCGTACACTCTTCGCTCGACCACCTCTTCAAGCTGATTGAAATCTCCAAGGAGTATGGCCTGGACAAGACCTTCGTACACTGCTTCATGGACGGTCGCGACACCGACCCCAAGAGCGGAGCCGGATTTATCCAGCAGATTGCTGACACCTGCGCAGCCAACGGCGCCCACATCGCCAGCATCATCGGCCGCTTCTACGCCATGGACCGCGACAAGCGATGGAACCGCGTGAAAGAGGCTTACGACCTGCTCGTCGAGGGCAAGGGCAAGGAAGCCACCGACATGGTTAAGGCCATGGAGGAGAGCTACGCCGACGGCGTGACCGACGAGTTTGTAAAGCCTATCGTCAACTCGACCGTAAACGGTACCATCGAGGAGGGCGACGTGGTAATCTTCATCAACTTCCGCAACGACCGCGCCAAGGAGCTCACCCAGGTGCTCACCCAGCAGGATATGCCCGAAGAGGGTATGCACACCATCAAGGGTCTGCAGTATTACTGCATGACTCCCTATGATGCCAACTTCAAGGGCGTGAACATACTCTTCCCCAAGGAGAACGTGGAAGACACTCTCGGCGAGTATCTCAGCAAGCACGGCAAGCGCCAGCTGCACACCGCAGAGACAGAGAAATATGCCCACGTGACATTCTTCTTCAACGGCGGTCGCGAGGCTCCATACGAGGGCGAAGACCGCATACTGGTGCCCTCTCCCAAGGTGGCTACTTATGACCTCAAGCCCGAGATGAGCGCATACGAGGTGAAGGACAAGCTGGTGGGTGCCATCAACACCCAGGAGTATGACTTCATCGTGGTCAACTTCGCCAACGGCGACATGGTGGGCCACACCGGTGTCTACAACGCCATAGCCAAGGCTGTGCATGCCGTAGACTGCTGCGTGCGCGACGTCATCGAGGCTGCCAAGGCCAACGACTACGAGGCCATCATCATAGCCGACCACGGCAACGCCGACAACGCTATTAACGCTGATGGTACGCCCAACACCGCACACTCGCTCAACCACGTGCCCTTCATCTACGTCACCGACAACAACAGCGCCACCGTCAAGAACGGACGCCTGGCCGACGTGGCTCCCTCTATCCTCCACATCATGGGACTGGAGCAGCCTGCCGACATGACCGGTGAGAACCTGATAGAAGACAACAAGTAATCACATACAGCGAAAGCTACAATAGCCCTGAGAGCCGCGACTGACAACAGCCGCGGCTCTCTTGTTATTATGCCCGCAGCGGAGCTTGCCACCGACGCGCAGCACCAGCCCACCGACGGCAAGGCCATCAGCCCAGGCGCAGAGCGGGCTGCAGCCACCGTGCCGACCACCATCGTCGGCTCGTAACGGAAGGCACGAGCCCACGCTGTGGCTCACTCTCGGCTCTGACAACAAGTCGCTCAAGT
>OQWI01001456.1_pt1 | contig 10245 bp, 8 predicted proteins | sample 1691551 | NCBI WGS metagenome assembly OQWI01 (sample SAMN03418259, study PRJEB22391) | human gut metagenome | biome: human-gut; feature: organic feature; material: feces | host: Homo sapiens | place: Tanzania | collected 2013-01
TAGAGCACGACCTTTACTATATTGAAAACTGGAGCATTGGTTTCGATTTTAAAATTATGTTTTTAACTGTGTTTAAAGGATTTATCAATAAAAATGCATACTAAATACAATAAGGGGAAATAAGATGGCATAGAGGGATCATACATAAACAGGTAGTTCGCGCTTACATGGTTGGAGAACATATAGTTCATATTCACGTTGGCCTTGAAGCGCGACGCATTCATCACATAACCATTGTTTTTGTTATGGTCGCTTTGAAAAGCCAAATTCGCGCCAATATTAAATTTATTGAATCGGCCATAAAGCTGGGTATATATCGATAGATGGTTCTGGTCGATTTTGTCGGTAGCCACGGCAGAGTCGTTTGTCTGCAAATTGTCGGTAGAGTTATAGTAGTCCTGTACACCGAAGTTAGTGGTGAATCTGCTACTGAAAGCCTTGGAATACATCACTTCTGCACTTCCTCTCCATGCCTTGTTTTTGGTGATGTTGTCCCAATGTTTATTCAGTTCCTCATCGTCAAACACATCATTTGAGTTTCTGGCGAAGTTGCCCGATGAGTATGCGCCATTGGCAGTAGCTTCAATGCTCTGGCTGTCGTCGATTTGTTTTTTAAAAAACAGGCCAAAGTTCGGAGATGTGTAATCTGACTTACGGTGCAGGAGCCGGCTGTAGTTTTTCGTCACCACACTTTCCATTTCTGTGTTCAACGAATTGTCGTCAGTAACATTGTTATAGAAAGTCACATTTGTGCTGAGGGTCAGTAAGGTGTTGGGATTGTGCATATAGGTGTATTCAAAGCCCAAGTTATGCGTCAAATAGTTGAAGTATGATGGAATGCCCTTACTTTCACGCACAATATCGTTCTCTCTACCAATAAACCGCTCTGTGGTATTGATGTAGCGCTTATCGTAGTCGCGCCAGCTCACCCCATAGTTCAAATCAAACTCTGATTTTTTATAGTGATAATTTACGCCAAGGTTGCCATCCATTTTACCAGTTGTGAATGCAGTATTGTAATCAGCAAGCACATAGCCACCGTCGTTACGGGGCTTCAGAATAAAGTTAATCACTTGCACATTGCCATATCGAATGTCGGGATTGTCATGGTATTCCACCCGAAGCACCTCATCAGGATTGATTGAAAGCACGTGGTTCATATTGGTCGGCTTTCCATTGATTTTAAATACTGGCGTTTTATCGTCCACCTTAACCTCTCTCAGCGACTCATTCACCATCACGCCCGGCATTTTAAACTGAAGTTTGTTCAGCAGCGACAAGCCGTTGTTAGCACGCTCCACTTCGCCTGATGTGGGAATGATAATATATCTGTCGGCTTTTTGTGTTACCGAATGGGCTGTGACGGTCACCTCGTCAAGGCTCACCGATTTCTGGCTAAGATATACGGAGCCAAGGTCAAGATAAGCGTCAGAGGTACCCACCACATCCATATACACTGGCATAAGCCCCTCTTTTGAAATCTCCAATGAAAGTGTAGAGTCACTCACATTTGCCGACCAGAACTGCCCATTTTGGTCCGACTCAATGCCTACACGCACCACACCGTCCTTGTTTTTACCTAATATGATAGCTTTCCTGATAGGTTTGCCCGATGCATCAACTATCTTTCCTGTTATCACGTAGCCAAACATCGGGAAAGGCAACGCCACAATGACAAACGCCACTAAAAATCGCAATAATAATTTATACATTGTCATCTATTTCCGTTTTAATTGTTCTGTTATTGTTTTGTCAAGCTGCTCACATAGATAAAGCTTTTCGGCCTGAATTTATGCTAAGTTTGCAACCGTCTGAAAGGTTTTATTCCAAATCGGTCATTACGGTAATGACCGATTTGGGTTAATTAGTTCTGTGCAACAAAGATAGTCAAAATTGTCAACAATTCAAAAAAAAACAAATTTATGCAAACACCTTTAGGTTCAGTGGAAAATTTCAGGGGATAGATTATGCATGGTAGGGACGCGATACTTCGAAAGCACAGAAAAACTATAAATGGTGAATAAAGTAAAGATTTTATTGAGGCTTGTAGCCGTTGGAAACGGCTGATTATGGTTAACTCCATGCAAGCGAATGAAGCTCCGCAGGAGCGAATGAGCGCAGCTTGGAGATTGCACAAAAGAGGGTATGAGCCTCGTAGAGGGTCGGTTATGGTCAAAACTATTGATGCTACCACGACCGACCGTCTCCGACGCTCGCCACTATATTTGGACCTGTCTCCAAGCTGCGCTCGCAAGCGAGCTTGCATGGAGTTAACCACAATATGCCGTTTCCAACGGCTCTAAAATCTCTCTTTTCGACTTTTTCAGTGCTTTCGAGACTTCGCGACCGCGCCAAATAATTGATATTCAATATGATATTACAATTATGGGCGGACGTGAAGTATCACGTCCCTACCGGGTTTTGTTTTTTCGCCGAAGGCGAGCGGTTTTTGCCCTTTTGACGATGCCACCGACCTCGTAAGAGGGCGGCGTTAGAGGTGTGGGGTGGCTGATTCAAGCTTCAGCTTGAAATCAGACATACCGCAGCACTAACGACAGGTGCGAAGCACTGGCATTGGCAAAAGGATGTTTTTTATGTTTTTTGTTTCGGTGCCCCCAGCATTTATCCACTGACCCGGAATCCTCACTTCCATTGCTGTTTTTGCTAAACCGTTGTGGGATTTAGATAAAAATAAAATGGCGGGAATTGCTTTTTTGCAATTCTCGCCATCACCTTTTCAGGAGATATGTGTCATATTTATTGTCCTTCTTCAAATTTGAGCGCATTGCGTTCGGCGCTCTCAATTCGGCGATTACGCCAGCAGCGGCGGCAAAGCGCCACATACTTGTCATCGCCCCCAATCTCCACCTGGTCGCCGTCGGTCACCACATCGCCATTTGCATCGATTCGGGCATTGATGATGGTTTTACGGCCACACGAACATGTGGATTTAATTTCGTCGATGGTGTCGGCCAACTCAAACAAGCGGAGCGAACCTTCAAACACGTGCGACTGGAAGTCGGTGCGCAAACCGTAGCATATCACGTTCACACCATAATCATCCACTATGCGAGCCAACTGGTCAACTTGTGCTTTGGAAAGGAATTGCGCCTCATCCACAAGCACCCACGCCTTCACTTCAAGCGTGCGTTCAAATTCGCCTTTGAGGTATTCGTAGAGGTCCATTTCGGGATAAATCCAAGAGCACGCACGCTCTATGCCAATGCGAGAGCGAATCACGTTAGCACTCTCACGATTGTCGATAATGGGCTTCATGCACAAATATTGCATATTGCGCTCCTCAAAATTATAGGCTTGGGTGAGCAGCAAAGCAGTCTTTGCCGAACCCATAGTGCCATAGCGAAAATATAGTTTCCCTTGTCCGTTCATAATGATGAGTAATTGGTAGTACAAAGATAGCAATTTTAGCACGCCCCACCCAAAATTCACCCAACTAAAGTTATTAACAACCTATCAACACCAACCACTAAATCGCACACAAAAAATACCCTAAAAGATTGCGCTATAGCGAAATCTTCACCACCAAACAGCCCCAAAGAAGTTACAATAGAAAATCACCTGTCACGAAACTACCGTCTTAACTTCTTTAACTTCTTAACTCCTAAATATTTTCAAGACCGCCTTAATGAAAAATTACCAGTCACGAAACTATCGTCTTAACTTCTTTAACTTCTTAACTTCTAATTCTTAACTTCTGAAAAGTTAATATCCACACCCCACCTTCATGCAAATCTTTTTCACCTCGCCTTCGCCTATGATTGGGGCGTGGGCATCTTCGGGGGTGACGATGGCAAATTCGCCGGGCTGTATGGTGACATACGCCATGGGCGCATCGGTGTAGAATGCTATGTCGCGGTTAGCATCGTAAGCTTCGCGCACTTGCTTCAGACTGCTGGTGGGCAGATAGCCCATCACTTCCACCTTGTCCACCGGCACATGAATGTCAATATACTTGCGGTGCACTTCCAGCACCTGCTCCTCGCGCGCCTTCATCTGGGGAGTTTCCACATTTGCCCACAGTTTGCCCTCTTTCAGCACCACAGGACTGATGCCGGCGGCGTGGGCTGTAGCGGCATTGGCAAGAAGCCACTCGAATGCCTCACGAAACAGCGGATGCAAACGCTCCACCGATTGCGTGTCGCTCAATTTTCCTATAATCATAATCGTGAAAATAAAAATGGGTGTGTCAAGATTCTTTCAATCACCTCAACACACCCTAAATATTTTTTTTACTACTGATATTAATCAGCCTTTACGCCTACGATTTCTGGGTCGATAAGAATACGGCCGCAGTATTCGCACACAATCACCTTCTTGTGCATCTTGATTTCGCTCTGACGTTGTGCAGGAATGCGGTTGAAGCAACCACCGCAAGCGTTACGCGACACATACACGATGCCAAGACCGTTGCGAGCATTCTTACGAGTGCGCTTGAATGCGTTGAGCAAACGCTCGTCGTTGAATTTAGCTTCGAGTTTCTTCGCTTTTTCACGAAGTTTTTCTTCGTCTTGCTTGGTCTCAGAGATGATTTCGTCGAGTTCACCCTTCTTTTCAGCCAGCACGTGAGTGCAGTCTTCCAGTTGAGTCTTTGCGGTGTCCATGTTGGCGTTAGTCACCTCGATAGCGTGCTTAGCGTCGTTGATTTTCTTTTCAGCGAGCTCGATATTGAGCTGTTGGTATTCGATTTCCTTGGTGAGGAAGTCGTATTCACGGTTGTTGCGCACATTGTCCTGATCCTTGGTGTACTTAGCAACCATAGCGTCGGCCTTGTCGGCTGCTTCCGACTGCTCCTTGATGGTGGCATTAAGTGCGGCAATTTCCTCGTCGTATTTAGAAATGCGAGTTTGAAGACCTTCAATTTCATCTTCCAAGTCTTGAACTTCGAGAGGGAGTTCACCACGGAGAGTTTTGATGCGGTCCACTTCAGAGAGAATGGTCTGCAATTCGTAGAGTGCTTTCAAGCGTTCTTCTACATTGAGTTCTTTTTCTTTTGCCATAATGTAATTAAATGTATTTTACTTGATTTTGTTCTTCGTTTGCGTATTTCACTTCAAAGTCGGGGTGGAGCGATGCGATGATGTCGGCAAAAATTTCCTTTGTGTACTGTTCGCTCTCATAATGCCCGATGTCAGCCAAGATGATGCGTTCCTCGTTGCCCTGAAATTCGTGATACTTCATGTCGCCGGTCACATACACATCTGCGCCCATGCTCATGGCCTTGCCTGCCAAAAACGAGCCAGCACCGCCACACAGTGCCACACGCTTCACTTTTCGGTCGAGATTGCCGCTAAAGCGAACGGTGTCCACACCAAATGCCTCCTTCAAACGGTGCATAAAGTCGGCTCCACCTATTTCCTCGATGTCGCCAATCACGCCCGAACCGCTGTATCGGTCGGCATTCTCAAGCGGTATCACATCGAAAGCGGGTTCTTCGTAGGGGTGGGCGGCAAGCATCGCCGCAATCACCGCCGAGCAGCGGGCCTTATTCACCAGCACCTCCACTCGCACCTCGTTTTCCACATGGTCCTCGCCCACTTCGCCAGCGAATGGATTAGCACCATCAAGGGCATGGAAGCGGCCTTCGCCTTCCACACGGTAACTGCAGCGGTCGTAGTCGCCCAGCGTGCCAGCGCCTGCGCGCCACATCGCCTGTTCCACATCGGCCGCCTGGGCTTGAGGCACAAACACCACAATCTTACGCTGTGTGCCCACTTGTGGATCAAGCACCTCCACGTTTTTCATGCCCAACTTCTCCGCCATCTTGTAACTCACGCCGCCACGAGCGTTGTCGAGATTGGTGTGCGCGCAATAGATGCTCACACCATGCCGAATAGCTTTCAGCACCGTGCGCTCCACATAGTTGCGTCCTGTGAGTTTTTTAAGACCGTGAAAAATGAGTGGGTGATGTGAGATAATGAGATTTGCACCACAGGCTATTGCCTCATCTACAATACATTCTCTGACGTCGGTACAGAGCACCACGCCTGTTATCACGCTATCGGGGTCGCCTACTTGCATTCCGGCATTATCATAACTTTCTTGAAGATAAAGCGGTGCAACCCTCTCAATAGCGGAAGCTATTTCCTTAACTTTCATGAATTACGCTGCAAAGTTACAAAATTTCCCCCATTCCCACAAACACATTATTAAAAGACAAAAGATGTTAGAAATAAGAAATTAGAAGTCAAAAGAAGTGAAGTGAAGTTCAAGCGAAGCCATCCGAGTGCTCCGAGTTGCTCCGAGTGCTCCCCACCCTACTTATCCGCTTTCCTCGTAAGCAATAGCACTTGTTCGCCATTAGCCAATGTGGTCGCGAAAAGGTAGCAGTCGCCGCCGTCACGCACTTTTAGGCGTTTTTTCAGTTCGTCGGGACTTAGGCGGAAATTTCGGGTGGCAATGTTCAGTTGCTTGTGCTGTTTGCCCACGGTTTTCGCCTCTTTTCCCGAAAATGGAATGATGCTGTCGATCACGAATTTGCGGCCGGGGAAATCTTCCACAAAATCGTCGCTATAATATAAGTGTGAATTTTTGGCTATTTGCTGGATTGGAAATTGGCGAGTCAAGGCGGCAAACGCGCCAATCTTCATCACGCTCGCATTGGGCTCGTAAAGATATTGCCCTGCTGATGGCGAACCATAACTGCCCTCCACCGCAAGCGCAGCACTATCCACCGCAAAATCCTGCGTGCCTCCTGCCTCGAAGTTGAGCGCATGGAGCTGCACATCAGCACATTCCACACCGAAATCCACCTCGAAAAACAGTTCCTTACACTCGTTTTTCACGCTCACCGCCCACACATCGGTAAGGTGTGGAGCGAGGTCGCGCATCGACTGCGTAACGTCGATCATCGGCGACGCCTTGATGTAGAGCCGCTTGGCGTGTGCCTTGATGGTGGGAAGAATGTCCAGCACATCGGGCGCACAGTCGGCAAGCCCGTAAAGACGCGTTCCGCCATCGCCGCGGCGTGCAGGGTCGATAAACACTGCATCAAAACGCTCATCGGTCTGCGTGAGCCACGCCACCGAATCGGCATTCACCACCGTGAAGGCATAGTTGTGCGCACCAGCCGCCGCTATTTCCTCGTCGAGTTCGATAGCCTTGAGCGACGCCACTCGCTGTGAAATGTAGTAGGAGTCAACGCCAAGCCCCATCGTCATATCGAGCACGCTGTCGGTGGACTGAAATAGCGAGGCATGGAACTGCGCCACTTGCTGGTGGGTGCATTGCTCTGCGCTGATAGCCTTTGGAAAGAGGAAGCGCTCGTTTGCCAGCAGTTCGGGAATTTTGCTTTTCGCTTTCTTGCGACATTCAATCTGCATGACGGCAAACCGCTTGTCGAAGGGCAAATCCGGTTCGCTCTTCAACATCAACTTCAGGGTATCGGCTCCAGTATTCGCCGCCACATACCCCCACATCGCCTCCAAATCCATCCTCTCCATCATATTTTCACATCTTAATAATTAGGTTCACCACCAATAACTTGTTTTTTAAACCACAAATCTCACGAATTTCACGAAAAAGTTGGATTTCGCATTAATATAAAATTCGTGTGATTCGTGCAATTCGTGGTTAATTAATTGAAAGATGGGGGAGCTATTGTGATAGTTCCCCCATGGCTTTTATTGAGTGTGGATATGTTTACTTTTTGGTTACGGCATCAACGCGCGCTTGGTCAACGCTGAGGTAAAGTTCATCGAGCTGACCAGGTTCGAGGGTGCCAGGAGCATCGAGCATCACATCGCGTCCGCTGTTGTTCTTAGGGAATGCGATGCAGTCGCGAATACTGTCAAGGCCAGCCAAAATCGACACGAAGCGGTCCAAACCGAATGCCAAACCAGCGTGAGGTGGTGCACCATACTTAAACGCATTGATCAAGAAGCCAAATTGAGCCTCGGCACGCTCTGGAGTGAAGCCAAGAATCTTGAACATCTTTTCCTGCAACTTGCCATCGTGGATACGGAGGCTACCGCCACCAACTTCCACACCGTTGCACACAAAGTCGTAAGCCACGGCACGCACTTGCTCTGGGTGCTCGTCGAGCAATGGAATATCATCAGGATTTGGCAAGGTGAATGGGTGGTGGGTTGCCATCAGGCGCTGTTCCTCATCGCTCCATTCAAAGAGAGGGAAGTCAACAATCCAAAGGCACTTGAAGGTGTCTTTGTCGCGCAGACCAAGACGGTCGCCCATCTCCAGACGCAAGGTGCAGAGTTGGGTGCGAGTCTTGTTTGCCTTATCGCCACTGAGAATCAACACGAGGTCGCCGTCATTTGCGCCCATCGCTGCCTTCACTTCGGCAAGGTCTTCTGGAGTGTAGAATTTGTCGATGCTGCTCTTCACAGTGCCGTCTTCGTTATACTTTATATATACCAGACCCTTAGCACCCACTTGTGGACGCTTCACGAAGTCGGTGAGTTGGTCGAGTTGTTTGCGGGTGTAGTTGGCGCAACCTGGCACGCAAATACCACCAATGTATTCTGCGCTGTCGAACACTGCGAACTTGCCCTTCTTGAGCACGTCCATCAGTTCCACAAACTCCATACCGAAACGCAAGTCGGGCTTGTCGCTACCGTAGCGGCGCATAGCGTCGTGCCATGTCATTTGTTCGAGTTTTGGAATTTCCACGCCACGGATTTCCTTAAACAAGTGGCGAGCCATCGATTCAAACACTTCAAGCACGTCTTCCTGATCCACAAAACTCATTTCGCAGTCGATTTGGGTAAACTCAGGTTGACGGTCGGCACGCAAGTCCTCGTCGCGGAAGCACTTCGCAATTTGGAAATAGCGGTCGAAACCTGCCACCATCAGCAGTTGCTTCAAGGTTTGAGGGCTTTGAGGCAGTGCGTAGAACTGACCGGGGTTCATGCGTGATGGCACCACGAAGTCGCGCGCACCCTCTGGAGTGGAGCCAATCAAGATTGGAGTTTCCACCTCGATGAAGTCGCGTGAGTCGAGGAAGTTGCGAATAAGAATAGTCATACGGTGACGCAATTCAAGATTTGCACGCACAGAATTGCGGCGCAAGTCGAGATAGCGATATTTCATGCGAATGTCGTCGCCACCATCGGTGTTGTCTTCAATAGTGAATGGAGGGGTGAGGCTCTCGCTGAGCACATTCAGCTCTGAGGCGATAATTTCAATGTCGCCAGTAGGCATCTTGGCATTCTTGCTTGAGCGTTCTGCCACTTCACCCTTCACCTGAATCACAAATTCACGGCCAAGACGGTTGGCGCGCTCTGTGAGTTCAGAGTCGTTTTCGTTGTTAAACACAATTTGTGTGATACCGTAACGGTCGCGCAGGTCAACGAAGGTCATGCCACCCATCTTGCGAGTGCGCTGCACCCAGCCTGCCAAAGTCACCACTTCGCCCACGTTTTCGATGCGAAGTTCACCACATTTCTTAGTTCTGTACATATTCGAGAAATATATAGTTGTTTTTATCTTCTTTTAGCCCGTGAAACCGACCATAGTTTTACCTATATATATAAGCCCAATTTTCACAAATACAAAATTAATACTTTCCTCGCAGAATTAGCCGTAAAAAAGCAAAAAACTGCACGATTTCGGGCGTTTCAAGCCCAAAAACAGGAAAATTTCAAAAAAAATGCACTTTTTCAGCCAAAAGATTTGTGGATTCAAAAAAAAGCTGTACCTTTGCATCGCAATTCCGATAAGGATATGCACTTCGGGGTGTAGCGCAGTTGGTTAGCGCACCTGCTTTGGGAGCAGGGGGTCCCCAGTTCGAGTCCGGGTACCCCGACAAAAGCCACTCTCTACGAGTGGCTTTTTTTGTTATTCTGCCCTTCAACTTTTTCTCGATATGACCATCGCCCAACTTCCAATCCACATCATGTTCATCACCCCCATTGCGGTGGCGCTATTCGTTTTGGGAATACTGGTTGCTGCAGGCAAAGCCGACAGGTGGATAGCCGGCTACAACACCGCCAGCGAAGAAGATCGCGCTAAGGTGAACATCAAGAGGGTGCGATGGATCTCAGCCATCATACTGTGGATTTCCGATATCTACCTCGTGTTTCTCGCTATCGCCAATCTCTCCGCCATTGGCATGATCATCACCACGCTGGCTTTCATCGTCGTCTGCATCATCTTCACCATCCTTGCCGCCACCAGCACAAAAAAGGGTTCAGTGGAAAAATACTGGGGGACTAAAACAAAAACATAAAAAACAGCCTTTTAGCGATGCCAGTGCTTCGCACCTGTCGT
>OQWI01001457.1_pt1 | contig 10242 bp, 5 predicted proteins | sample 1691551 | NCBI WGS metagenome assembly OQWI01 (sample SAMN03418259, study PRJEB22391) | human gut metagenome | biome: human-gut; feature: organic feature; material: feces | host: Homo sapiens | place: Tanzania | collected 2013-01
TAAGTTCGTCCAAAAGTGTTGCAATATCTTCTTCAAGACCGTACCTGAATGTATCGCTGCATTCCTTTACATAAGAGTCACTCTCATCTGCCTGGGCCAAAAATGATTCTGACTTTACAGAAGGACGCTTTGGTTCAGGGTATATTTTTTCTATCTTGTACTTGAATTCCGCATCTTCTTTCTTCGGCTGAACAGTCTGTTCTGTCACATCAGAAGCTGTTCTTTCACTCTGTTCAAAAGAAGAATCTACTGTCTGTTCAGAAGGCGTCGCAGGAAGCTCCTGCGCATACACGTGCACTGCGGAAACAACAAAAATCAAAATAAAAAAAATATTTTTCATAGGCGTTAAATATTTCCTGAATGGAATTTTTCAAGGAAAGACTTTCTGTATTCCTCAAACCTGTCATTGTTTATTGCATCCCTTATTTCAAGCATCATATTGTGAAGGAAATAAAGGTTGTGATAGCTTGCCAGCATAGAAGAAAGAATTTCCTGCTCGCGGAAAATATGTCTCAGGTAAGCGCGCGAATATGTTCTGCAGACCTTGCAGTTGCATTCAGGATCGAGCGGACCAAAATCCCTTTCAAAGCGTTTCTGTTTTATAGAAACCATTCCGTGCCTTGAAAAATAAAGTCCGTGTCGCGCAATTCTTGTAGGTTGAACACAGTCAAACATATCAATTCCGTCGGCAACAGCTTCAAGAATATATTCAGGCGTTCCTATTCCCATGACATATCTTGGCTTTGAACGCGTTACAAACTGAAACGCACTATCTCCTGTTCAAAATATTTAAAGACAACTGTTTTGAAAAGGAGATTTTTTATGCGTAAATTTAATATTAAAGCACAGATACATAAATTGTACACGCTGACCACAGTAGGATATTTCAGGATAGCAGGGGCTTCATGGGTTGCACTTCTTGCGCTCAGAGGTTTTTCAATGTTTGAGATAGGAATGTTAGAAAGTATATTTCACATAGTAAGCAGCAGCTTTGAGATACCATCAGGGGTTGTTGCGGATGTGTTTGGTAGAAAGAAAACCATGGTGCTTGCAAGTCTGGTAAGTCTTATATCGGGACTTTTTATGATATTGTCTAACAATTTCTGGTCAGTTGCATTTGCTATAGGATTTAGTGCCTTAAGCTACAATCTCGAATCGGGCACACGTGAGGCTTTGGCATATGATAGTTTAAAATTTGCCGGTCAGGAGGAAAAATACAATAAATTTGCATCAACTGAAATGATGCTGTATAGGATAACAAGCTCAACGGCTACTTTGTGCGCAGGGTTTGCGCTGTGGCTTGGTTACAGAAAGGCATATGCATTTGATATTGTATTCAGCCTCATAGCAATAGGAATTGCGTGCAGTCTGAATGAAGTATCTGTGTCAAATGATGAAAATACGGATAACAAAGAAAACAATAACCCAAATGCAAATAAAAATGCGAAAATAGGATACCGGCTCAAAAATGTCATTACAGAAAGCTGGCATTTCATGATTACGAATAAAAAGGCCAGAAGTATCATGGCTATAAATGCACTTATAGGGGCGGTTTCAACATTGGTACTATTCTTTTTACAGGCGAAGCTTCCCCTTGCAGGATTAAATGATGCGCTGCTTGGACCGGCACTTTTTGTGATGGGACTTGGAGCGGCATTTGGTGCAAAAGCAGCAGGATTTTTTCCAAAATTGAAATATAAAAAATACATTATTATCAGTAGTATAGGTGTTATATTTGCATTTGCAATGGTATTTACGGAACTGCCATATATTATGATACTGGGTGGATTTGCGGGCTCTTTTTTCGATGATTTTATAGAAGTGCGCACGGATATTATACTCAATGAAATGATACCGTCAGAGCAGAGAGCCACACTCATTTCAGTTAATTCATTTATGTTTTCGCTCGTTATGATTGTAATGTCAACACTTATGGGAAGCATTATGTAGCAGCATCACCGTTTAAGCTTCACGGATTCATATGCACAGCATACCTCCTTCGTGCATACAATAGCATGAAGGAGGTATGTTTGTATTATGAATCCATTTAAAATGAGGCCGGAGAGAACTGGCGATTTATTTGTTGACTGGGAGAAATTCTGGGTAAAACCATATAACAAAAATGAGGTAAATCCGTATACAAGGACGAGAATCATATTGATGAATGGTACAGAATTTGAAAACGTGTGGTTTTCGCATCAGTTTTCAAGAAGCGTAGGTGATGATGAGCTTAGACGAAAGCTTGCATACATCAGGAAAAGTGAGCAACAGCAGCAGAAAATACTCACACATTTAAAGCCGGCAGATGAGTCGGCATTGGAACACACCATAGGCTACGAGCAGCTTGCAGTTGATCTGACTGCGCATCTTGCAAAACGGGTAAATGACAAAAATATTAAGTCGGCGCTCGATTTTGCGCTGCTTGAGGACTTTGATCATTTGTACCGCTATGCAGATTATCTTGATTTTACCACAGGTGAGCATGCAGAGAAGCTGGGATGTCCATATTATGAGCTGAAACGGGAAGATACAGAGATCCATAAGATCACAAAGGACGGAATCCGATTTTCTCTTAAGGACAAGACATATGGCGATACCGTATTTGACATACCGTGTATCGCCCGTTATCAGGTTATGAATGCAGCTCTTGCGGTAAAAACCATTCAGGTACTGGAAGATCAGATCCCGGTATCTCTGGAGGCTCTGAAGGCCGGTATGGCCAAAACACGCTGGCAGGGAAGGATGGAAACGGTTCTTCCGGGTGTGATCGTGGATGGCGCACATAACGAAGACGGTGTTGAGAAGTTTGTGGAGACAGCAGAACATTTTCAGAAAGAGTATCCTCTTACTCTGCTGTTTTCTGCTGTGGATGATAAGGATTATACGGATATGATTCGCACCATCCTGGACAAGCTCCAGTTCAGACATGTAGTGGTCACTCAGGTAGGCGGCTATCGTAAAGTACCGGCTGTATTTCGCAAACCGCGACGAAAACGCGACGTTCACGCTTTTAATCGACCTTAAAAGAAGTAAGACCGAAACCGACGAAAGCGACGCTGCCGTACTGTCCGCGCTGAACGAAAAACTGCCGCCGTATCTTCGCGCGGCTGTCCGAAAACGGGTGAAACGCGGCGATTGTTTTATGGGGCGCGAAAGAAAAAGGGGAGCGGTTGAGGACTACGCGAACTTTTTGTATAGCGGTTGCGACAAGGATTTTTCGCGACTTTTCAATTTCGACGGTTTTGAAAAACCGAAATATTTCATAACGCTCGACGCGGACAGCGTGTTGCAGCCCAAAGGCGTTTTGCGCGCCGTGAACGTGTTCTCGCACGAAGAAAACGAAAAGTACGACCTTCTTGCTTTTGACGGGAAAACGAACGCTTTTTCGCTGAAAACGGCGTACGCAAGGCTGTTTCACGGCGGCGACGGGTACGAAATTTATCCCGCGTATTCCAACTTGTTTTATAACCTTACCGGCAAAAGTATTTTCACGGGGAAAGGCATTTTCAACCTTGAAAGATACGTTGAAAAACTGTCGGGCGCATTGCCTGAAAACCGTGTTTTGTCGCACGATATAATCGAGGGCGCGATACTGAACACCGGGGCTTCGGGCGTTCCCGTGTACGAAGACGCGCCGCTTTGTTTTTCCTCGGACGAGAACCGAAGACTCAGATGGAAACGCGGCGACGTGCAACTTTTGCCGTTTGTAAATTTTACAAATCCGAAAGAAAATAACAAAAAAATCGACAAATTTTACAAGTTTTTAATGGTTTTCAATGGGTTATCGGTATTATCCGCGCCGTGTTTTCTCGCGCTGTTTATATTGTCTTTTCTGTCGGCAAGCCCGACTTTTTTCGCCTTAATAATCGCGGTATTTTTCATAAACACGATATTCGTCGGGGCGACGGGGTTTTTCGACGTGTTCGTAAATCTTTCTGTTTCGGCGTACGTCAAAAGGCTTACGAAAGAGTTTATAAAAGACTTTTTCGGGCTTGTCATGCTGCCGTATTTTGCGGTTGTCGATTTTTACGTCTTTACCGTTTCCGTTGCAAGGTCTCTTACGAAAAAGAACCTGCTTTTATGGAAGCCGTTTTTTGCGGGGCGCGTCAGGGAAAAGAAAAAAAGGAAAATTAAGGGAGCGGATTATCTTTTGTCCCACGCAAAACTTATGTACAAATATTTCATATCCCAAAAAAATCCGCTTGTGCCCGACAATTTCACCGTGCTGCCGAAAGGGGATTATCAGAACTATACCTCGCCGACGAATATCGGGTTTTCGATACTTTCCGACGTGTCGGCAAGCATTCTTGAAATCACCGACTTCGAAACGGCAAAAAACAGGGTGGAAAACACGCTGGACACGGCGTTGTCGCTGGAAAAATTCAAGGGGCATTTGTTCAACTGGTACGACGTGAACACGAAAAGCCCGCTTGAACCTTGTTTCGTGTCAAGCGTTGACAGTGCGAATTTTATAACCGCGCTTATCGTCGCGCGCGAGTATTTTTCGGGCGATATAAAAAGGGCTGTCGACGAATATCTGAAAACCGTCGATTTTTCGGCGTTGTACGATAAGTCGCGGGATCTTTTTTATATCGGCTACGACAAGCGGAAAAACACCTTTTCGGGGCATTACGACAACGTGGTTTCGGAGTCAAGGCTTCTTTCGTATCTCGGCGTGTGTTTCGGTATGCCGCCCGCGTCGTGGGAAAAACTTTCAAGGAAGTTCGCACGAAATCTCGGAAATTATCTGCTGTCGTATTCCGGCACGACTTTTGAATACAAAATGCCCGACTTGTTTCTGGACGTGCCAAAGGGCGGTCTTTTTGACAAAACGAGTAAAATCGCGGCAAAAATCATAAAAAACACGAAAAAACGCGGGATTTTCGGCATTTCGGAAAGCGGATACTTTGACCTTGACGCGGCAAATAATTTCAGATATTACGCTTTCGGCGTGAAAGAAATTTCCGTGCGCGGCGAAGAAACTTCGTGCGTTTTCTCGCCTTATTCGACGTATTTGTTGCTGGATACTCTCAAAGGCAAGTCAATTAAAAACCTGAAAAGATTTGAAAAGTTTGAAATGCTTGGCGACTTCGGGCTGTACGAAGCGTTGGACGCGCGCGGCGCAATACGAATCGTCCCCGAGTTTATGGCGCATCATCTCGGCATGAGTATGGTCGCGGTCGCAAATTATCTGAAAGACGGCGCGGTAAAGAAACTGTTTTCAAACGCCGACGTCGTGAAAAGCGCGGAAATACTGCTTTCCGAAAAACAAAACGAAAGCAAGGTGAAAAACGTCAGACGCACGAAATTTTTAAAAGGCGACGACTTTTCCGATTTTTCGCGAGGGATAACGCCCGGTGCATTTCCGTTTTCCGCGATACTTTCGGGGAGCGACTACGCCGTGACGATTTCCGACGGGGGCGAAGGGTACTCGACGTGGCGCGGCGTACTTGTAAACAGGTTTTCAAAAAATATCGACGACGTGTCGGGCGGATTCTTTTTCGTGACCGACGAAAACGGGAAAGCAACAACGCCGACGTTTGCGCCGTTTTACGAAAACAAGGAATACAAAACGACGTTTGAAACCGGCAAAGTCCGCTTTGAAAACGCAAGCGATAACGTGAGCGCGGAAGTTTACGCGCCGTACGTGTTTTCGGGTGAAGTCAGGCGGCTGTATATTAAAAACGACGGGGAAGAAACGAAAAAGTATCACGTCGTATTTTACGAAGACCTTGCGCTGAATTTTGCAAATAATTTTGTTTCTCACCCCGTTTTCTCAAATTTATTTGTCGAAACCGCAAAAATCGACAACGATTTTGTCGCAACGCGGAAAGGCGGAAAAGGGAAAAACGATATGTGTTTTGTAATGCGGGCGACGGGCGCGGACTTTTCGTACGCGGGGAATCGTTATGAATTTTTGGGGCGCGGAAACACTGTGAAAAACCCGTCGGGGCTTCTGAAAAAGAAATACGACTTGCCGTTCGGCGCTGTGCTCGATCCCGCCGCAATCGCTTTTGCCGACGTTGAAGTACCGCCGTTTTCGACAAAGGAAATCGACGTGTTTATCGTGCTGAAAGACGACGTAAAAAGCGCGCTTGACGAAATGAGAAAAACCGAAACGCCGTCATTTTTCACCCTTATCGAAAACTCGAAACGCAAAAACGATTTGGGCAAACGGTTTTCGGAAACGTTGTCGGGACTTATTCCGCGGCTTTTGTACGAGCCGTTTTCAAACGAGAAAATTTTGAAAATTTGCAGGCATAACGAGAAGTTTTCGAAGTATTCCGAAAACTTTTCAAAAAAGCCGCTGCTGTTTGTTTACGACAACAACAAAAACGACCTTATCGGAGCGGTGAAAATCGTGAACGCCTTAAAAAACGCGGAAATCGGCGTTACGCTTGTCGTGGCGTACAGGGACTTCGACGGTTATTACGAAAAAACCAAAAAGGAAATCGTCGATACAGTCGGTCGTTTTGGCGTAAGCGTGTTTTTGGACGATACGACGGACTTTTCCGTGCTGTCGGAAATTTGTTTTTCCGACTTTTCAAAGGAATTTTTTGAAAACGCGGTCGTTGTTAATCCGAAAATCACGGGAATGTTCCCGTGGCGCGAAAACGAAATACTGTTAAAAACGGGCGAAGGCGGCTTTTCAAACGACTCGTACGAGGTCTGGCCCGTAAAAGGCAGGACGCTTTTGCCGTACTCGAACATTGTGGCGGGAAAAGTCGGCGGATTTATCTCGTCGGACGGCGGGGGCGGATACACCTATTACGGAAACAGCAGGGAAAGCAAACTCACCGTGTGGCGCAACGATTTCACGTCGGACGTGCCGTCGGAGCGCGCGTTGTTGTTTTCGGACGGCGATATTTTTGACCTGAAACGCGGCGCGGCGGTATCTTTCAAAAAGGGCGAAAGCAGATACTTTGGTGAAAACGAAAAGTTTTTGTCGGGTGTTTCTGAATATATCGTGGACGACGGCGGCGCGAAAATCGTCGAAATCGAAATTTCCGCAAGAGAACAAATACGCGGGAAAGTCGGGTTGTATCTTGCGACTTGTCTCGGCGCGGCGCGGGAGAACGACTTTTTGTTTTTTAAGACGGAAGACGGCATACGCGAAGTCGTCAACGTGAAAAACGGAATCAGCGCGTATCTTAAAACTTTTTCGGGGCTTTACGAGGACGAGTTTTTTGGGTTTTCTCGGGGCGGCGAGATTCCGTCCACGGCGATGAACAACAGGTCGTTTTCGGGATTTTACGAAGTAAACCTTAATGCGGGGGAATGTGAAAAGTTTTATTTCGTATTCGGCGGCGATTATAAAAGCGTTGTCGACGCGACGAAAGAAAATATCGATGAAAAGAAGAACGCAAGTCTTTCGTACTTTGAAAACATAAGCCCATTTTCCGTGAAAACAAACGACGACTCGTTCGACGTATTGTTCAAAACCCTTCCGTATCAGATTTTGTCGTCAAGGGTGAACGGGAAGACGGCGTTTTATCAGGCGGGCGGCGCGACGGGATTCCGCGATATGGCGCAGGATACGCTGTCGCTTGCGTATTTCGACAAGCGGCGTGCGCGCGAAGAACTCATGAAACTTTGCAATCACGTTTATTTCGAGGGCGACGTAATGCATTGGTGGCACGGAGAAAAACACGGCGTCAGGACAAGAATATCCGACGACGGACTGTTTCTTGCGTACGCCGTCGCAAATTACGTCAAAATTTCGGGCGACCGACAAATACTTGACGAAACGGCGGCGTATCTCGACTCGCCTTGTCTTGCAGCGACGGAAGAATCGAGGTTTGAAATCCCGAAATATCACGAAAAGCGCGAAAGCGTCCTGATGCACCTTGAAAGAATAATCGAAAGAGCGTACGACGTCGGCGAAAACGGATTATTGAAAATCCGCGGCGGCGACTGGAACGACGCGTTGAATGCGGTCGGCACGGACAGTGCGGGCGAGAGCGTATGGCTTTCGGAATTTTATATCGCCGTCTTAAAGGAGATGAGCGCGTTTTACGACTCGCGTGAAAAAACGCTGTTTTCGGAAAGGATAAATACTCTTGAAAAAGCCGTGCTTGCGGCGTACGAAAACGGCAGGTTCAAGCGGCTTGTAACGGCAAGCGGGGAATGGCTCGGCGACGGTAAAAGCGACGTCTTAAAAATCGACGCGATATCCGAAGCGTGGGCGGCGCTTTCGGGAATATGTGACAAAAACAAAGTCGATACCGCGCTTACAACTGCAAAAAAATGCCTTTTTGACAAGAAAAACGGATTGTTTTTGTTGCTTGCGCCGCCGTTTGACGACAAAAAATATTACGGTTATATCAGCCTGTATCCGAAAGGCGTCCGCGAAAACGGCGGGCAGTACACGCACGGCGCGATATGGTTTATCCTTGCGCTTATAAGGTGCGGTCGCACGGACGAGGCGTACGAAATTTTCAAAGCGATTAACCCCGTCGAAAAGTGCAAAGACGAAACGACGGTCAAAAAATATATGGCGGAGCCGTACGTTCTTGCAGCCGATGTGTATTCGGGCGAAAATCTCGGGCGGGCAGGCTGGACGTGGTATACGGGCAGCGCGTCCTGGTGTTTCAAAACCATGCTGGAAGGATTTCTCGGCGTGAGCGTGAAAGACGGAAATATCGTAATTGATCCCGCGCCGCCGAAAGCCCTTTCAACCTACGACGTGATTTACGACGACAAAAAGTCGAAATATATCTTTCATTTTGCGCCGTCGGACAAGTATTCTGTCGTCGAAAACGGCGTGGATCTGGGCGCGGTCAACGCATTCCCGATAAAGCCCGACGAAAACAGAGAGTTTTTCGTGAAGTACGAAGAAAGTCGAAAAATCCTTGCAATAAAAAATACGATATGATAAAATCATAAATATGGATTTATTCGAATACGCAAACCAACAAAACGACGGGTTGAAACCCCTTGCCGAACGTATGCGCCCCCAAACTCTCAACGAGTTTATCGGGCAGGAACATATCGTCGGAGAAGGCAGCCTTTTAAGAAGGGCGATTGCCGCGGACAGACTGGGAAGTTGCATCTTCTACGGTCCTCCCGGCACGGGAAAAACCACGCTCGCAAACATAATCGCAAAAAATACGAACAGCCATTTTGAGATTCTGAACGCTGTGTCGAGCGGCGTTGCCGACGCAAAACGCGTCATCGAAGAAGCCAAAAACCGTCTGATGATGTACGGAAAAAAGACCTATCTTCTGCTGGACGAATGTCATCGCTGGAACAAGGCGCAGTCGGACAGCGTGCTTTCCGCAATCGAGCAGGGCTATATAGTGTTTATCGGAAGCACGACGGAAAACCCGTACGTTTCGATGACGAAAGCTATCGTGTCAAGGTGCCGACTTTTTGAGTTTCATTCGCTGACGGACAAGGACGTTCTGAAAGCGCTTAACCGCGCGATAAACGACAAACGCGGGCTTCTCGATATGAACGTCGTTGCGGAGGAAGGCGCGCTTGAACACCTTGCGTGGGCTTCGGGCGGCGACGTAAGAACGGCGTTGAACGCGCTGGAACTTGCGGCGGTCACGACGTCCGCGTCTGCCGACGGGGCAATTCATATCACGAAAGAAATCGCGGCGCAAAGCATACAAAAACGCGTTTTGTCGATAAGCGACGACAATTATTACGATATGTTGTCGGCGTTTTGCAAGTCGTTGCGCGGTAGCGACAGCAACGCGGGGCTTTACTGGGCGATGCGACTTATCGACGCCGGGTGCGATCCGCTGCTGATTTTCAGACGTATCATCGCTCATTCCGCAGAAGACGTCGGCATGGCAAATCCGAACGCGCTGGTGGTCGCGACGAGCGCGCTTACCGCTTATGAAAAAATCGGTATGCCGGAAGGTACTTTGCCGCTTGCGGAAGCGATAATTTGCGTGTGCGAAAGCGAAAAGTCGAACAGCGTCGTGATTGCCCGCGACGAGGCGGAGCGCGCCGTACAAACGGTAAAGAAAGAAGCGGTTCCGATGTATCTTCGCGACGTCAATTACAAACAGGAGAAAATATCGGGATACAAATATCCGCACGATTACGGCGGCTATGTGGAGCAGCAATACCTGCCGGACGACCTGAAAGACGCGAAGTTTTACGTGCCGTCCGATCACGGCTATGAAAAGGTCGTGAAAGAAAGACAGGAAAGACTGAAAAAACTTTGATTTGTCAAGGAATTGTCTAAAAATCAGCTCGCTTCCGCAAGCGGCAAAGTACCTTCCGGCA
>OQWI01001460.1_pt1 | contig 10234 bp, 7 predicted proteins | sample 1691551 | NCBI WGS metagenome assembly OQWI01 (sample SAMN03418259, study PRJEB22391) | human gut metagenome | biome: human-gut; feature: organic feature; material: feces | host: Homo sapiens | place: Tanzania | collected 2013-01
CTCTATCGTAGTCCCCGAACAGGCAGCACCTGATGATTGGACTTTTGCCGTACATCGCAACAACGTTAGGACCAACGGTGGTGCTGTATTCGAAACCACATACACCTCAATTACACAATTGCCAGAGAGTAGCGAAGCGTTCAAAAACATGAAGTTCGTCGAGGACGAATGGACTGAGAACGAAGTGTGGGACAGTCAAGAGCAGATGCTTCTTGGTTACGTTCCCTCGCAAGGCATCGCCATAAATCGTGTGCTTTCATCGTGGTTAAGCATGGAAATTCCGCCTATGCCTCCAGCCTTCAGCTTGAACAACCATGTGTTTATATTGCGACTAAAGGACGGCACATATGCAGCTTTGCAACTTGAAAATTATCTCGCACCTAACGGCACAAAATGTTATCTTACAATAAATTATAAGTACCCCTATTAAGTTAGGTGACGCTTCAGAAAAGAATTATGAAGAAACAAATATTTTTCTCAATACTGATGGCAGTAGTCGCATACCTATCGTCATCAGCACAGGATGCATACACTGACACAATCTACCGAAAGTTCGACCTCGACGAGGTGGTGGTGACTGGCACACGCACTCCTAAGTTTTTAAAAGACACCCCCATACAGACTCGTGTAATCAACGCAAAAGAGATTGCCCGACTCGATGCAACGAATGTGCAGGATCTCCTACAGCAAGAATTGCCTGGGGTTGAATTCACTTATGCTATGAACCAACAGACTCACCTTAATTTCTCTGGTTTTGGCGGACAAGGAGTACTCTTTCTCGTCGATGGCGAACGACTTGCTGGTGAGACTATGGACGATGTGGATTTCACCCGATTGAGCATGGACAACGTGGAACGAATTGAAATAGTGAAGGGCGCGGCATCGGCTCTCTATGGAAGCAATGCCACAGGTGGCGTGATAAATATCATCACGAAGAAAAGCCAAAAACCTGTAACACTCAACGTGAACGCACGATATGCCAAGCACAATGAGCAGCGCTACGGTGGAACCTTCGGGCTGAATGGTAAGCACTGGAACAATATGTTCACAGTGAATTTCAACCGAATGGACAACTACGATGTGCACAGTGCGTCCAACCCAGTGACGCGTATTATCTCAACTGTGTATGGCGATAAGACCATCAATTTCAAGGACCAGCTGGTGTGGAGTCCCAACAAGAACTTTCATCTTTCGGGACGGGCAGGATATTTCTTTCGCGAAACTGTGAGGTCAGCCGACCAGCCTGAGCGATACCGCGACTTCTCTGGCGGTCTTGGTATGCAATGGAACATTTCCGAACACGACGATTTTCAGGCGAGCTATGCGTTTGACCAATACGACAAATCGGACTATCAACGCATCACCAAGCTCGACATTCGCGACTACAGCAATGTGCAAAACTCACTACGACTGCTCTACAATCACACGTTCGATAGGGGAGATGTGCTCACCATCGGTTCCGACTTTATGCACGATTATCTCTACAACACTAACTTGGAGAACGAAACGCGTAACCAAAACTCTTGGGACTTGTTTGGACAATACGACTGGCGTATTTCCGACCAATGGGAGGCTGTGGGTGCCGTGCGTTATGACTATTTCTCAGATGGTAAGGAGTCGCACGTTACGCCAAAACTCAATGTCTGCTACAAACCTATCTACAATCTCTCAATTCGTGTTGGATATGGTATGGGATTCAGAGCACCAACTCTGAAAGAGAAGTATTATAATTTCGATATGGCGGGCATCTGGATTGTTGAGGGCAATGCTAATCTAAAATCGGAAGTGAGTCACAATTTTAATCTCTCAGCTGAATACACCAAAGGGCACTACAATCTCACAGGTTCAGTATATTATAATAAGGTTAAGAATAAACTCGCAACTTCGGCACCTTACTTCAAAACGCCCAACGACAAACTGCCATATTTGCCCTACGCCAACCTCGACGATTATAGCGTTTGTGGTGGTGAAATTGGAGCGCAGGCAAAGTGGAACAATGGTTTCGGAGCGCGACTGACTTATGCCTACACTAAGGAACAGCTTGCAAAGGACAAAGATGGACACACCATCAACAACCAGTATATACCAGCACGTGAACATGCACTTAACGCTCGCGTAGATTTCGACAAGCAGCTCAGTAAAAAATATGGGTTGAACATTGCGCTTCAAGGTCGTGTACTTTCTGGAGTGGAAAATGTGGAATACAAGGACTACTACGACGTGAGCAAGGGAACTATCACTGTTGAATATCCTGCCTACACTATTTGGAAACTCTCGGTCGTGCAGCGTGTGGGTAATGCGGTTAAGGTAACTGCGGCTCTCGATAATGTATTCGGATATAAACCAAAATATTATTATCTCAATAGTCCAATAACCGACGGTGTCAATTTTCAGATTGGCATGTCGATAGATATAGATAAATTATTTTAAACACTTTACTGTTATATACGATTATGAAATCAAATTGGTGGAAAGCAATAGCATCGTTCCTTTTGGTACTCTTTACAATGCCTTTAGGACATGCTTTAATGATGATAATGGAAAAGACAATGACACCTGAGGCGTTGCACTATTCGGCGTTCTTTATGGGGTTGGCTGGTCTGTTAATTGTAATTGCTGGCGTGTTTGTTAAAGGTGACACTAAACAGACGCTATTCGGATTAATCGGTGGTCTGCTATTCTGGACTGGATGGGTGGAGTTCCTATTTCAATACTACGCTACTCGATGGGGCACACAACCCGAAATTGAGAATGGCGAGATTGTGACAAAACCCGAATATCTCATCTTGCCTGCGACCTTTGGCATGTGGATGATGGTGATGACTCTTTACATTTTCTCTACTAAAAGCGGTTGCAACTTCATAAACTGGTGGCAACGAACACTGTTTCGCTCACGCAAAAACGAAATTGCGGCACGTCCTATGACACACCACACAAGCATCGTCACATTCATGGAGATAAACATGATTTTGTGGTCAAGTTACTTACTCTTGATGTTCTGCTACGACAAAAACTTCCTCGGCGATCACCATCCTGTTACAAGTATCGTGGCTGCGGCATGTCTGCTCGGTAGCATTTTCATTTTCAAGAAGCAACTGAAGCTATCAGCATGGGGCGCCAACATACGCATGGCTATAGCTACGGTTGTGGTTTTCTGGGTGCCAGTAGAAGTGCTCGGCCGTCTTGACTTCTTCCATGAGTTTTGGGTTGAGCCTCAAGAATATGCCACACAGATGATTTGCATTCTCGCATCATTCATTGTGCTGCTGGGATATATTGTAGTTTCTGCAAGAAAGAAAAAACAAAAAAAGAATAATTGATGAAGAAAGGCACTTGGAGAAAGCACCATAAATGGCTGGGGCTCGGCATGACGTTTTTCTTGCTGATGTTTTGTGTGTCGGGCATTCTGCTTAATCACCGTCAGCTTATCAAGGAGGTGAACGTGAGCAGGAAGTTTCTGCCCAGCCGTTATGAGTTCAAAAATTGGAATGGCGGACTGCTGAGAGGCACTCTCGACATTGGTAACACATCTACATTTGTTTCTCACCAAATTACTGACTCGAGCCACACCGTTCTGCTATATGGCAACGGCGGCATCTGGCTCACAGACTCCAAGGCCTCATTATTCAAAGATTTCAACAAAGGACTGCCCACAGGTGCAGACTTACGCCAAATCAGGAATGTAGCGAATATTGAAAGTGACGGATATGGTAGCAACTTATTTGCCGTATCTCCGTTCGCCCTTTATCGCTACAGTAATCATGGGGCATGGAAAGAGATAAAGATGCCATTAGGCGAAAACGAGAAGTTCACCGACATTACTTGTCATGGCGACACGCTTGTGGTGCTGAGTCGTTCGTTCATATATACATCTCTTCCTCCATACGATTCATTCTCGCGAATTGAAATTCACGCGCCAAGTGATTACGACGGTAAGGTGTCGGCGTTTCGCACGGTATGGTTGCTGCACAGCGGCGAATTGTTCGGTACGGTTGGAAAACTCGTTGTCGATGCCATAGCCGTTGTTCTTGTATTGCTGTGTATCACAGGAATTGTTTTTTGGATAAGACCAAAACATAAATTTTGGCTAAAAAATTCGCTCAGACTACACAACAGCATAGGGCGATACACCATTGTCCTTACACTACTGGTAGCCATTACTGGTTGGTGCCTACGTCCGCCAGTGATGATTCCATTGGCGTTAAACAAAATTCCTGCAATTCCAGGCACTTCCCTCAAAAGCCCAAATCCATGGAACGACAAACTGCGCATGATTGCGTACGATGACACGTGCCACGACTGGCTTCTATCGACCTCAGAGGGTTTCTATTCCCTGAATTTGCAGCAGGGGACAGCAAAGAAGATTGACTCAGCCCCACCTGTAAGCGTGATGGGGTTGAATGTATTGCAAAAAGATGATGATGGCAAATGGCTTTGTGGCTCTTTCAGCGGATTGTTTGTGTGGGATAGACAGCACCATACTTCCACCGACTATTTCACTGGAAAACCAGCTCCAAAGCGCCAAGGACCGCCCTTCGGCAAGAAAGCAATTGCTGGCATGAGTCAAGACTTCTCATCGCCAGTGATAGTGGAATATGATGAAGGCTCATCATTTGCCACTCAACCAACAGAGATGAACCAACTCCCTATGTCGCTTTGGAATGTGGCACTTGAAGTGCACAGTGGAAGAATATTCATCGGCTCCATAGCCACATATATTTTCATCTTCGTGATGGGCTTGCTCGCCATCTGGTGCCTATGGTCAGGCTATCGCATCAGAATCAAACGTCCTTGACACAAACCCAAGTATTTTTCCGAAGATATATATTTTGCTTAGGAGCAAACCTAAACATAAAGCCACTATCTCCCTTTTTAGCATTTACACATCACTCTTCAAGACCTATTTTTGCAAAGAGTTCATTGAAAGAATATTAGAGGCTTTTAGCATGTTTAGTGTTTCAGGTGTTTCAGGTGTTTCAGGTGTTTCAGGTGTTTCAGGTGTTTCAGGTGCTCCCTTTTTGTGATAATTTGTGCTAATTTGTGGCATTTGAAGAGTTTTAATCTGTGGTTTCCGACAATATCATCTGCATCAATTCTTCGTTCGCTTTATTGTTCACCGATGCGCTCCTCACTTCCGACAGATAGTCGAGTGTTGCGGAACATTCGCCAGTAATATCCACCCCAATCACTTCCTCGTGAGCATAAATAATGCGAAGCACGGCTTGTAGTTGAAGCAGTGTCATATCACCATTGGTCCAGTCCGTAACGGCATCTTGCTTCCTAAGCACATCCTTGTCTATTGAAATGTAAACAGGTTCGTGAATCAGTTTACCAGCCTTTGATGGCCATGCTTGATGGTGGTCAATTTCGGCTTGACTGTAAAACATCACCTTCTCTCTCAAGTGTGTAGGCACTTCATGTATCAACTTGTCAGACGCTCCAACAATGATGATATTTTTCACATAAGGATTATTCTCAAGCACATCAGTCACCCAGCCTCCACAAGAAACCATGCCCTCCCATTGCGGACGCTGCATATCGGGGTGGTGGTCAAAAACAATCAAAGAAAACGGTTCTTGCAACCTCGACACCCAATATTCCGTAAGATAATGATAATCGCCCGAATCAATGAAATGAAGAGCCTTGGCAGGGTAGGGCGCAAGTGTTTTTCGCAATGCATTCCTTCCATCCGCATCACAATAGCAGTCCACACCATTCAGTCTCCGGCAATCAACATGCACAATCTTCCTCCCCGATGCAAACGACTCAAAATCATACACACCGGAAAAATCGACCACAATAATATCCATTCCATTTTTCATACAGCAAATTTATAAAAATCAAATCAATTGTCAATAAAAAACCCACATTTCCAACCATAAAATCCCACCCCCTTTAGAAACCCAATCATTCTTTAGAAACCCAATCATTTCATTTCCAAGTGAAAATCACCCCAACAAAAACAGTTTAGGCTGTAACCCTTGATTTTACAAGGAATTACAGCCTAACTGACTTATTTCTCTAATAATGGTTGAATAACCTTATTATTCCTCCACTGCAGCCTGTGCCGCTGCTACGCGGGCGATGGGAACGCGATATGGAGAGCATGATACGTAGTCGAGGTTGAGCTTTGCGCAGAACTTCACTGATGAAGGTTCGCCACCGTGCTCACCGCAAATACCTACGTTCAAGTCGTCCTTAGTTGAGCGACCACGTTCGGTACCCATCTTCACGAGTTGGCCAACACCTGATTGGTCAAGGATTTCGAATGGGTCGTTCTTGAGAATGCCAAGTTGTTTGTATTGACCGAGGAACTTAGGAGCATCGTCGCGAGAGTAACCGAATGTCATCTGGGTAAGGTCGTTGGTACCGAATGAGAAGAAATCGGCGATTTCAGCGATTTCGTTAGCCACGAGAGCCGCACGAGGCACTTCAATCATAGTACCCACCTTGTAGGCAACAGTCGCGCCACGTTCTTCAAACACTTGCTTAGCAGTGTTGTTGATGATGTCGGCTTGACGCTTGATTTCTTCCTTAACGCCCACCAGTGGCACCATAATCTTTGGATGCACGTCGATGCCGCGAGCCTTCACGTTGAGAGCAGCCTCAATGATAGCGCGAGCTTGCATTTCGGTGATTTCTGGATATGTGTTGCCCAAGCGGCAGCCACGGTGACCGAGCATTGGGTTGAATTCTTCGAGTGAAGAGCAGATTTGCTTAATCTGGTCGAGAGCCATGCCAGTTTCGTTAGCGAGTTCACGCATAGTTTCGAGCTGATGAGGAACGAATTCGTGCAATGGTGGATCGAGCAGACGGATAGTCACATCATAGCCATCCATAGCCTCAAACATACCCTCGAAGTCGCCACGTTGGAGTGGAAGGAGCTTAGCAAGAGCCATTCTGCGGCGTTCCACAGTATCAGCGATAATCATTTCGCGCATAGCCTTGATGCGTTCGCCTTCAAAGAACATGTGTTCGGTACGGCAAAGGCCAATACCCACTGCACCAAACTTGCGAGCCACCTTAGCATCACGAGGACTATCAGCGTTGGTGTAAACCTTCATCTTGGTGTACTTTTCTGCGAGGTTCATGATTGCAGAGAAGTCGCCGCTGATGTCGGCATCTACAGTTGATACGAGGCCATCATAAACTTCACCGGTTGAACCGTTGATTGAAATCCAATCACCTTCTTGATAGGTCTTACCACCCATCACCACGGTTTTAGCCTTGTAGTCAACCTTGATTTCGCCAGCACCTGACACGCAGCACTTACCCATACCACGAGCCACAACGGCAGCGTGAGAGGTCATACCACCACGAGCGGTGAGAATACCTTGAGCCACGGTCATACCACGAAGGTCTTCAGGTGAGGTTTCGATACGAACCATAATCACCTTTTCGTTACGTTGTGCCCATTCTTCTGCATCATCAGCAAAGAACACAATCTTACCAGTGGCAGCACCTGGAGATGCAGGCAGCCCCTTAGCCATCACCTGTGCATTTGCCATAGCGCTCTTGTCGAACACTGGGTGGAGAAGTTCGTCGAGTTTACCTGGCTCCATACGCTTGAGCACGGTTTTTTCGTCGATTTCGCCTTCACGAAGAAGATCCATTGCAATCTTCACCATAGCAGCACCAGTGCGCTTACCGTTACGGGTTTGGAGAAGCCAAAGCTTGCCATCTTGAATGGTGAACTCCATATCTTGCATATCCTTATAGTGGTCTTCAAGACGAGCCTGAATTTCAACGAGCTGAGCAGCACACTCAGGCATTGTTTCTTCGAGTGAAGGATATTTTTCCTTACGTTCTTCTTCGCTAATGCCTTGGAGCTTAGCCCAACGACGGCTGCCTTCGGTCATGATTTGTTGTGGGGTGCGCACACCAGCCACCACGTCTTCACCTTGAGCATTGATGAGGTATTCACCGTTAAAGAGGTTTTCGCCTGTACCAGCGTCGCGAGAGAAGCAAACACCAGTTGCAGAAGAATTGCCCATATTACCATATACCATAGCTTGCACGTTCACTGCGGTGCCATAGCTTTCTGGAATTTGGTTCATCTGACGATAGAGAATAGCGCGCTCATTGTTCCAGCTGTCGAACACAGCGTAGATTGCGCCCCAAAGTTGATCCCAAGCGTCGGTAGGGAAGTCCTTACCAGTATTTTCCTTAACAGCCTTCTTAAAGAGCTTAACAAGTTGCTTCAAGTCGTCAACATCGAGTTCGGTATCAAACTTCACACCCTTAGCAGTCTTCACTGCTTCGATGATTTCTTCGAATGGGTCAATATCATTCTTGTTTTGTGGCTTCATGCCGAGCACCACGTCACCGTACATCTGCACGAAACGACGGTAGCTGTCATATACGAAGTGGGGGTTGTTGGTCTTTGCCACCATACCCTCGGCCACTTCATCGTTCAGACCCAGATTCAGGATGGTATCCATCATACCGGGCATAGAAGCACGTGCACCAGAACGTACAGAAACCAGCAGAGGATTCTTGGGGTCACCAAACTTGCAGTTCATCAGTCCCTCAGTGTGAGCAACAGCTGCATTCACTTCGTCCTGAAGCAGTTCTACGATTTTATCCTGACCCACCTCGTAATATTCATTACAGGTGTCTGTAGTGATGGTGAAGCCCTGAGGTACAGGTAAACCGATACCTGTCATTTCAGCAAGGTTGGCACCTTTACCACCCAGAAGGTTTCTCATATTAGCGTTACCTTCTGTAAACATGTAAACCCATTTTGCCATTTTACATTTTCCTCCTAATTATTGTTCTTTTCACATAAAAACTATGTTTTATACGCACATAATTATTGTATAGACTTTAATACAATTAGTCAAGGTTAAACTGTCAAAAAAAGGGGAAAGTTTTTGTCATAATATGTAAAAAACTTTCCCTTTATCACTTATTCTGTTTTAGCGTTTCTTTTTGAGGTTGAGTACAAGATGTCTAGGAAGACCATTTACCATGATCGGCTGGTAATCTCCCTGGATCAGCGGGCTGATATAATCCACAAAATCTTTGGTTACATAGGTAGCATCCTTATTCATCCAGCTTCTCGGAACAACCTTCTCCTCATTAGCGATTCTGTGTACATCGTAGATTCCGGTCTTAGCCATATACGGGTCATCGGAAACACGGTCGATCACGATCATCTTGCCGGTATCGCCTTCATCAGCTGCCTTAACGGCTGCACCACCTACCATAAATGCTTCATCGATATCCACGCGGGATGCCATATGTGAAGCGCTTCTCTGAAGAGTGGAAAGTTCTACGGCTCTTGTCTTGCAGCCGCACTCTGCTGCAAGGAAGTTCGCAAGATAAGTTGCTGTTCCTGCAAGCTGTTTGTGTCCGAATGCGTCCACATAATCTCCTGAGCTTCCGAGTTCGCAGACATAACGGCCGTCAGCAAGGCGGATACCTTCGGAAACTGCGACCACTACGGAAGATTTCTTCTTAAGGAGTTCTTTGACTTTGACAAGGAATTTGTCAATATCAAATGGTACTTCCGGGAGGTAGATAAGATCTGGTCCGTCACAGTCTTCTGTTCTGGCAAGTGCAGTCGCGCCTGTAAGCCATCCTGCGTTTCGTCCCATGATCTCCATGATTGTGATCATGCTCTTCTTGTAGGTAAGTCCCTGTGCGTCGCGGATCACTTCTTTGGTAGAGGCTCCGATGTATTTGGCTGCGCTTCCGAATCCAGGTGTATGGTCGGTCAATGCCAGGTCATTATCGATTGTCTTCGGCACACCAAGGAATTTCTGTGTCTGTCCTGTCAGAATCGCATAGTCAGAAAGTTTCTTGATCGTGTCCATGGAATCGTTTCCGCCAATATAGATAAACGCATCAATGTCAAGACGGTTCAGTATATCAAAGATTCTCTCATAAATAGTCTTATCTTCATGGATCTCAGGAAGTTTAAAACGGCAGGATCCCAGAAAAGCGGATGGTGTTCTCTTGAGGAGTTCGATATCCAGTTCTGAGTGGATCTGTGTGGAAAGATCAATATACTGCTCATCCAGAAGTCCCTGTATTCCGTGCAGCATTCCGTATACTTTGTCGAAGCCTCTCTCAATGGCATTCTTGTATACTCCTGCCAGACTGGAATTGATTACTGATGTAGGACCTCCGGACTGTCCTACGATGATATTGCGTTTTTTTGCCATGCTGTCATCTCCTTTTGTGCATTTATGCATTACATATAATGTATAATATTACCAAAAGTTATTGG
>OQWI01001463.1_pt1 | contig 10215 bp, 11 predicted proteins | sample 1691551 | NCBI WGS metagenome assembly OQWI01 (sample SAMN03418259, study PRJEB22391) | human gut metagenome | biome: human-gut; feature: organic feature; material: feces | host: Homo sapiens | place: Tanzania | collected 2013-01
CTCGGCACGCGGTTTTGGAGACCGCTGCTCTACCAACTGAGCTATACCCCTATATCTGTTTAATTTTCAAGACAAGATGTATTATATCAAACTTTGCGTAATTTGTCAAGGAATTTTTGAAAAATAAATCATTTTAATGTTGATAGACATAAAAACACATATTTAAACAAATATAATAACATTATTACACTTCATAATAAAGAAAATTTGGTCTTTGCTTAATGTATTGCAATAAAATATATTAAAATTCTTGCAGACAACTATATAGGGTTATTAAATTCAAAACTTGACAGCAACAGCTTTACACGCTTTGGTACAAAAGAACCTCGCCAAGTTAAATGATTTTGGCGAGGCTTTTATTAATCAATACTCTTAATTGTTTTTAATACCCGTTTAAAATAAACACCGCAATTTACAAAAAGGAACTTATTATCTGTAACATCAATTGCAAGTTCTTCAATAGAATTTGCACGATAACCGTACATACCAAACTTAATATCTGACAAACCTTCGCCTATCACCAAACGATTAAAGAAATTGTGTGTATCTTTATTTATATTGACAAGTTCTTTAATATAAGCTGTGGCTTTGCAAGTTTTTCCAAGCTTATAATATAAAGTTGACAAAGGCAATAAAAATTGCGTTGATTTTTGGCAGTCATACCTTTCAAACAACTTAACCGCTGATTTTTCATCTTCAAAATATGCGTAAATATGCATTAAAATAAATCTTGCACCTAAATTATCATCATTGTTCAAATCCGAAATTTCCAAGCAAGCATTTTTTGCCATACCGATTTTTCCGCAATCCAATAACAGCCGCATACGATTATAGAGCAATCTCATATAGGGTCGGGTTTCTGTTAACAGCCAAAAATCCCCTATATTTTCCTCTGTTAATAAATGTTTCTCAACAAGTTTCTGTTCGGCAGCCTTTTTTATCTTTTCAAACTTGTTAAGCAGCTTTATATGATCATATATTGAATTTTCTGCAATTATCACCTGTGCGTCAATATTATCAGGCTCAATCTTCAAAGCCTTTTTAGCATACTTTATTGCTTCTTGTTCGGTTTCGGCTTGAAAAGCCATATCTAAATAATAATATAAATCTTCTAAATCTTCTTCATCTGCCAAATCTTCATAGTCAATATTATTTTGCTTTATAAACTCATCTATTTTTTTCTCTTATTTCTTTACCGGAAAGATTTTCTTTTTCTAAGCTGTCGAAAAAATCATTTATTGTGTCACTCATAAAAATCAACTCCTTATTTATCTTATCATACAATTAAATTATCATCAATACCATTTTAAAATAAATACCGCCCTGCAAAGCTTAATCACTCTGCAAGGCGGTGTAAATTTGTACCTGTATAATCGTTGTAGTAAGTTCTTAACAAGCCGTTTGCGTCTGTATAACGAATATATGAGCGGGCGAGTAAATCCTGTTGTTTTGCCTGTGCAATCTGCTCGTCTGTCTTATTACCCTTTGAATCGTATGTAACTACCAAAGAATAAATACGGTAGGTCTTTGCTTTGCTGTTAAAATGGTCAACTGCAGGGGTGCCCGAACCGTTGTCAATTTTACAGCGAAGAATAAATTTTATACTTTTTTTAACAATATATCGTTAATATTTTAAACCGTCAAATTTGTTCAATTGTATGTACATCTGTCTTGATTTGTTTATGCGGCATTGTTATTTTATATCGTTATAAATTTTATAAACTTATTTGTATTAACATAAAAATTTCAGATACAAAAATTCGTCAAATCACGACTTAATTATTATTTATTTATATAAAAAATCTGAAACGGCAAGATAAAAGCTGTATTTTTCAAAAGCATTAAAAGCAACATTTTATATTTATATTCGACCTAATTGTATATTAATCGATACAAAGCAATAAAATATAAATTTATTTAGCTTATAAAATATAGCAAAATTTTGTTTATTAATGTGATATAATATCTTTATTTTCAGTAATTATCGGTCGTTTTAGCAATAACTTGCATAATTTTAAATGTAATATTGCGTAAGTTTTTGTAATTTTTTAATTTTTTAGCAAAAAACTATTGCATTTTAAAAAGCAATATGCTATAATCCAAACATCAAAGGATATATATTATTTTTAGTTAATCGAAAATATTTGTTGAATATAACGGTGATTGCTATGCGTTCAAGTTCAAAATCAAAGAATATTTTAAATACAATAGGCAACTTTTTATCAACTTTTATTACGGCAGTCATTGCATTTGTTGCAATAGCATTTGTATTAATAAGGCTTATGGGCTGGAATATGTTTTCTGTAGACAGTTCAAGTATGACTCCGAAATTGCCCGTAAACAGCCTTATTACAGTACAGAAAATCGACCCTCAAGAAATTAAAGTCGGAGATATAGTTACATACATATTAAATAGCAACAACATTCTCGTCACCCACAGAGTTGTAGAAATCGATTCGGCTAAGCAGACATTTACAACAAAAGGCGACGCAAACGCATCTAACGATTCCGCACCCGTTCACTGGGGCAATGTAGTGGGCAAAGTTGTTTTTTGTGTTCCCGGACTTGGCACTCCGTTGAGAATTATTACAGCGGAAGAAAACAGAATTGCGGTAATCTCGGTTATCGTCGGTCTGTTTCTGCTCTCCCTGTTTTGGGACATTTTAATAAAGAATAAAAGTAAAAAAGAGAAGGACAAGCAGAGCGGCACAGATATACAAGCCGACAACATTACAGAGAAACTTGCACCGCAAAACAGCGGTTTGCAATAAAATTTTTAAGAAAGGAGAAAATCAATGAGAAAAAGTCAAAAAGCTATGATTACAGGCGGTATGCTTGCGGTTATAGCAGTATGCACGGTTGCACCTACACTTTCGTGGCTTTCCGATAAAACCGATCCCGTTGTAAATACATTTGCGGGCGGCGCCATTTCAATCAAACTCGACGAGGCGCTTGTCGATACAGACGGTAAAGCACTCACAGGCGATGACGCACAGCGTGTGACAAATAACAGTTACAAATATGTACCGGGTTCCGTTCTTGACAAAGACCCCACCCCCACCGTACTTAAAGGCAGTGAAGAATGTTATGTATTTATGTGTGTTGAAAATAATCTTAACGATAAATTTTCAATTAATTACGATACAAATTCTTGGCAGCAGGTTGCAAAAGCAGACAGCAAGACTGTTTATATTTACAGCGAAACAATAAATGCCGAGCAAAGCGAAGTTGATGTAATGCTAAATCCAATCTTCACGCAAGTAACTGTTTCCACCGAACTGACATCAAGCGATATTAAGGCACTCGGAGAAAAAACTCTCACCGCAACCGCATATGCGGTACAGGCAAAGAGCATTGACAAAGACACAGCCATAAACCTTGCGGTATCACAGTTTTTGCCGCAAGCCACAGAAGTAATTCCCGACATTTCTTAATGCATTAAGGAATTTTTCAGAAAGGAGGATTACATAAATTATGAAAAGCAAGCGATGCATTATAAATGTATTGAAATACATATTCTTCATTACACTGTGCATCGGTATAGTTTCGGCAATCTCGTCTCAAACAGTAAAAAGTACAACAGCTTATGTATCCTCGATTTCCGTCGAATGTGTAAACTTATTTGAAGGCATTGCGACAGAGCCGACAACACAGACAAGCTCTACGGAACAAACCACAGACACAGTTCCCGCAAAACCGACCGAAAGCACTGTTCCCACAAAACCGACTGAACCGTCATCTACGCAAAGTATAACAGAAACAACCGTTCAGCCAAGCAGTGAGGGCACAGCTGCAACAACACCGTCTGCAGAATCAACCTCTCCCACAAGCCAAGGTTCTTCCCCAACTACCACAGGTGACCGCAACAATATTGAGTGGTATGTAATCTGCATAATCATAAGTGCAATGGGATTTGCAATTTGTTGGCGATTGGGAAAGGATAAAAACTAAAGGACATTAAAAAAGAAAAGATAAATACATACCTGATATACACTCAATTCATAATCAAACAAACTAAACATTCCGAACAGTAAAAACACATACAAACATCAAAACCAAATAAATAACAAAACTTAGGAGGACATTATGAAAGTCAACAAGAAAAACATAGCTATCACAGGCGTTGCAGTTTCATTAGCAGCCGTTATGCTCGTAGGCGGCGGTACTTTTGCTTATTTAAAAGGCGAAACCGATCCGATTACAAACAGCTTTAGAACAAATCAGGTTCAGGTAAGCCTTGAGGAAACTACAGGCAACGAATACAACATTATACCAGGCACAACTCAAAGAAAAGACCCTAAGGTTACTGTAAACAATACAGTTGACGCATATGTATTCGTTGAAATTACAGACGAAACCGATAACCTTGTAGATTACGCAATTGCAGACGGTTGGATGCCGCTTAACGGCGTACCGAATGTTTACTATCGTTTTGTAAGCGCAGCACAAGATGTAAAGGAATTCTCTGTTCTTGCAAACGATGAAGTCAGATACAGCAAAGCACTTGAAAACGACGATATGACTGATGGCAGCGGTTCTCTCAAAAGAGATATTAACCTTACATTCAATGCTGTTGCAATTCAGGCAGAACCTTTTGCAGATGCAAAAGAGGCTTACAATGCAAAAGACGCTGTAATAACTTCTGACACAGATGTTATCGAGGCGGCTATTATGGACCGTATGCCTGTTGTTCTCAGTGCAGACGCAAATGTTGATTCCGCTGTGCTTGACAGAGCAGGTGCAGATATTGACTTAAACGGTCAGGAACTTAAAATCGGCGGTACAACTCCTATTGCTCTCAACAACAATAAATCAATTTCATTAAAAGACGGTACACTTGTTCTTGACAACCGAAACGGCAGACGCGTAGGTATCGCAATATTCGAAGGCGGAAGTTTAGAACTCAACGATGTAAACATGACAACAAACGAAGTAAGTATGGTTGTTGATAGAGGTACAAATAATGCTACCGTAGATATTATTGATTCGGTTATCACATCAACAGATAATTATGTTCTTTCAACCAACGCAGGAGATCCGGAAACAGGTGCAAATGTTGTTATCAACATTAAAAATTCAACACTTATTACTCAAATTTCAGATTCAACGGCTGTTCTTATGAATATTCCGGGTACACTTAACATTGAAGATTCTCACCTTGAAGCTAACCGTCAGGGACTTATAGTTCGTTGCGGTAATGCCACAGTAAAAAACTCAACAGTTAAATCAAATGCTACAACCAATATGATACAGCAGAACAATTGGGATTACTACGATAGCAATAAATGGAAAAGCGGCAACGAAGTGCCTGTAGCGGCAGTAGTAGTAGGCAACCGTGGCGCAGAGGGTGCTATATCTTATCCGCATGACGCAACCTTAACATCAATCAACTCAAGCTTTATTACCGCAAGCAACCGCCATGTTTATGCGGCAGGTTATAACGGACACACAGCTACATTAAGCGGAATTGACTCTGCTGATGTAATTCAGAGCACAGGCTTTGGCGGTAATGTTGTAATCAACTCATAATCTGTTTATATTTACTCCTTTTCTAAATCAATAAAATCTAAAATAATAACCGCAGTTTCGGCTGCGGTTGTTGTTTTGCGATTTAATAAATCGTTTTTATCAGATGTTAAGGAAAATTGCGGTTTTACGCACAGGTTAAGCTAAAAGTATTTCGCTAAATCAAAATTTTTATTTAACTATTTTAAAATAATCCTCTGAAATAATACGGTAAATTAAATATACAAATCTAAGACAATAAATGCCGCTTTTCCAATGTCAGACAGGAAGGCTTATTTATTGTCTTTTTTTTTGCGTTTCAGGAGGATTTTTATGTCAAAGACAAAACTGCAATCATTATTTTTCACCGCAATTACCGCATTTATTACGGTATACGGTATGACGCTGTACAACACCGTGCTTGCATATTTTGTTTTAAGTCGTTTTGCGAAAGAGTTTGCGTTTAAAGTTGTAAAGCCTGCCGACAGCAAGATTTATTTTCAGACATACATTTAAAATTAAAAACCGAATTTCAACAACTGAATGCTACCGCTTAAACGATAAAATCAACCGCATATAAAAAAACGGTTGATTTTATTTTTTATTATTGTAAACTAATAGCATAATACATTGAGGAGGTAAAAATTTGAAAGTTGAATTAAAGATAGATAACAATTACAAAACTCCGTTATGCGTCATTTACACCGACCAAATAACCGAAGAGATAAAATCATACATAACTAAGCTTTCCTGTACTACACAAAATACTGTTACAGGTAAAAGCGGAGATGATGTTTCGATTATAAACCAAAATGACATTATTAACATTTATGCAAGTAACGGTAAAGTTTTTGCGGTAACCGATCGAGGAGAATTTACGGTTGCACAGCGTTTATACGAACTTGAAAACAGTCTTGACTATAATAAATTTGTAAGGATTTCAAAATCAGAAATTATAAATTTAGAAAAAGTCAGCAGATTTAATCTTAAAATTTCAGGTACTGTTTATGTTCTGTTTAAAAACGGAAAAAGCACATATGTTTCAAGAAGATATGTATCAAAAATTAAAGAAAGATTGGGTGTATAAAATGAGTATTAAAAAACAGTTATTAATTCGTGGATTAATCGGAGCGGCAGTCGGATTTTTTATATGTTATTTTATAACAATAATCATATCCGTTATAATCGGAAACGGAGAATTTTACCCTGTTGTTCCGCAGGCAATTGAATTGTTTGGAACAGAATTAAATGCAGTAATAGCTCAAACAATTATAAGTATGATATACGGCGCAATTTTAGGCGGTACATCGGTCATATGGACAATAGACAGGTGGAGTTTAATAAAGCAAACAATTACTCATTTACTGATTTATTCAACAGCTACATTTCCTGTTGCCTACTTTCTGTATTGGATGCCGCACAATGTAATTTCGATTTTGATTTATTACAGTGTTTTTATTACAATATATTTCTTTATATGGCTTATATCATATACCAAAACAAAAATTACAATAAAAAAAATAAACACCAAGCTATAAGCAAACAACGGCAGCCGGGTTGAATTCCGATTGCCGTTGTTTTATTGAATATTAAGTTAAATTATTTAGCTGTATCATTTGTTGAAGAAGCAAGCTCGCCGCCCTCGATTACAAGCTGATTCTCGTAATCCTTGCCGTATGTGTCAAGGAGTGTTGCCTCGTAATCTTTGTGGAAGAAGTTTTCTTTGCCGAGTGCCTTGATTTCATCGTTGATCCAGTTAAGGAGTGTATCGTTGCCCTTTGTTACGGCAGGTGCGATTGTATCTGCCGAACCGAGTTCTGGAATACCTACAACGAAGTCACTGTTCTGGTTTGCGTATGCGATAACCTCTGTATTGTCGTTTGCCCAAGCTACGCCGCTGCCGTTTTCAAGAGCTGTCTTTGCCTGTGCATATGCGTCATACTTCTGAAGTTTGATGTTCGGATAGTTCTTTGTGAGGTAAGTTTCGGCAGTTGTACCTGAAATTACAATCATACTGTCGCTTTCGTTCCAATTGTCAAGGCTTGTTACTGTCTTGCTCTTTGGTGATACAACACCGAGTGAAACGCTCATATAAGGAAGTGCAAAGTCAACCTCTTCTTTTCTCTCGTCTGTAACTGTAAAGTTTGCAAGAATGAGGTCTACCTTACCTGTCTGGAGGTATTCGATTCTGTTTGCAGCCTCAGTTGAAACAAAGTTTACTTTTACGCCGAGGTCCTCGCCAAGTCGGTTTGCAAAGTAAACATCGTAGCCCTGATACTCGCCGTTTTCGTCAACATAACCGAATGGGTTTTTGTCGGAAAATACGCCGATATTGATTGTACCCGATGATTTGATTTCATCAAGTGTTCTAAAGCCGTTAGCGGTTGAATTGTCGTTTGAACTTGAGCAGCCTGCAAACACCGCTGTAACAACTAACACTGCAAGGATTGCAGAAATGATTTTTGTAATTCTTTTCATAATAATCTCTCCTCTTTCTTAAAGAAAATTTATTTTATTGAGTCAAACTCAAAAATATCAAGGAATTTTTTAGCTCTCTCGGTCTTTGGATTTGTGAAGAACTCTTCGGGTTTACCCTCTTCCACAATGTGACCGCCGTCAAAAAATACTATTCTGTCGGCAACCGCACGGGCAAACTGCATTTCGTGAGTTACAATAAGCATTGTTCTTCCCTGCTTTGCAAGTCCGAGCATTACATCAAGCACTTCCCTTACCATTTCGGGGTCAAGTGCGGCTGTAACCTCATCAAAAAGCAAAATGTCCGGGTGCATACACAAGGCTCTTACAATTGCAACTCTCTGTTTCTGACCGCCCGAAAGCTGTCGTGGATAGCTGTTGCTCTTTTCGCTTAATCCGACTTTTTCGAGCAGCTCTTCCGCCTCTTTTTTTACTTCCTCTTTATTTCTCTTCTGCACTTTTGTGGGGGCAAGTAAGATATTATCCATAACGGTAAGGTGTGGAAAAAGCTCGTAATTCTGAAACACCATACCGACCTTTGAACGGTATTCAGGAACGTTTACATGCTTGTCCATGATATTTGTTCCGTGATAACGGATCTCACCGCAGGATGGCGTCTCCAGAAGATTCATGCAGCGAAGCAGTGTGGATTTGCCGGAACCGGAAGAACCGATGATCGATGTCACATCGCCCGGATGTACAACAAAATCAATGTCTTTGAGAACGGCGTTGGCACCAAAAGATTTGGACAGGTGTTTTACTTCCAGAATCGCATCTCTATTCATTTGTCTCTTCCTCCGTTCACATCAGTTTCGATATTTCTCTCTTTGTCAAAGCTTCCTTCTCCCGGATAACTGTAATTTCCGCTCGTATGTGCCAGCTGATCGGTCGTTGCCAGATCAAAACTTGCCGGTCCGTCCAGTTTGGACTCCCAGAAGCGCAGAAGTCTTGAAAAGACAAAGGTCATGATCAGATAGAGTACCATCGCTACAGTCATTGCCTCAAACCACCAGTAATAAGCTCCGGCTGTCTGTTTTGCCGCATAATACAGCTCGATAACACCGATTACGGACAGTACCGAGGAGTCTTTGATGTTGATGATCAGGTTGTTGCCGATCTGCGGAATGATGTTTCGCAGCGTCTGCGGGAAAATGACGTACAGCATCGTCTGAAAGTGCGTCATACCGATTGCTTTTGCACCTTCGGTCTGTCCCGGATCGATCGATAAGATACCGCCTCGCACGGTCTCTGCCATGTAGGCTCCGGTGTTGATCGACACGATAAAGAATGCAGCGAACCACATTCCCATAGTGATGCCGAGATACTGCATGGCACCAAAATAGATAAACATCGCCTGGACGATCATAGGTGTTCCGCGGAATACTTCCACGTAGATGTTCAGAATCAGTTTTACGATAAACAACAGGGCTCTTTTGATGATGGAATCCTGTTTGGACACCGGAATGGTCTGCACGATGCCGACCGCAAAACCGATCAGACATCCGACAAAGGTACCCACCAGGGCGATCAGCAGGGTGCTTCCTGCCCCGCGAAGGAAGGATGCACTGTAGTGTGTGACCAGATAAACGACTCTGGCCCAGTAGTCTGTTGGCAAAGTACTGCTCATAATACATTTCCTCCCATACGTGTTTATTCAGACAATGGCTGTACGGAGATCGCTTCGTTCATCATCTGCTCATAGTCTTCTTTTGTCATTTTTTCCAGAACGCTGTTGATCTCATCCACCAGTTCCTGATTGCCTTTCTTTACAGAGATACCGATGTTGATTTCTTCGTCAGATACCTGATAATTGTCATCCGAAGAGGAGAAATCCAGCATTTCCATATCCGGATAAGCCACACAGGCTGCCATTGCAGTCGGCTGGTCGGTACAGATCAGGTCACATGCTCCGGATTCCAGAGATACCAGCATCGTTCCTGTGGTTTCATAAGCCGGCAGTTTGTTTACATCTTCGATCTGATCAAGGCAGGTATCATACCATACGGTGTTGATCTGAGAAGTAGCCGTTGCACCCTTTAAGTCTGCCAGACCTTTTGCATCTTTATACGGTCCGTCCTTTTTTACCAGTGTCACGATGGATGCATAATAATACGGGTCTGTGAAATCTACGGATTCCAGACGTTTTGCGGTAATAGACTGTCCTGCGATCGCACAGTCAATGGCCCCGGAACTTACCGATGTCGGAAGGCTGTCCCAATCCATCTTTACGATCTC
>OQWI01001464.1_pt1 | contig 10212 bp, 9 predicted proteins | sample 1691551 | NCBI WGS metagenome assembly OQWI01 (sample SAMN03418259, study PRJEB22391) | human gut metagenome | biome: human-gut; feature: organic feature; material: feces | host: Homo sapiens | place: Tanzania | collected 2013-01
CCAAACGCCATAATCACCGCGTCGGCTGGCATGACAAATTCACTGCCTTCCACCGGTACTGGACGCCGACGCCCCTGGGCATCCGGCTCGCCAAGACGCGTACGCAGGAAACGAATCCCGCAAACGTGACCTTGTTCATTCAGCTCAAGCGCCACCGGCTGGACGTTAAATTCGAAGTTGGCCCCCTCTTCGCGGGCGTTCTTCACCTCTTTCTTCGAGCCTGGCATGTTAGCTTCATCACGACGATAAGCGCAGGTGACGTTACTCGGTGGTTATGGCGTTTGGCTTCAATCCGCACGGGATGCCGTGGCTGGAGTCGCACGGTGTAACGGTAGACAAATGGGGCCGCATCATCGCGGATGTGGAAAGCCAGTACCGTTACCAGACCACCAATCCGAAAATCTTCGCTGGTGGTGACGCCGTGCGTGGTGCGGATCTGGTGGTTACCGCAATGGCAGAAGGACGTCATGCGGCACAGGGGATTATTGACTGGCTGGGGGTAAAATCAGTCAAATCTCACTGATAGCCTGCGCAGACAAACCCGACTTCACAGCGTAAGATAATTGTTCATTTCGCGCTGTGGAGTCGGTATGACGCAACAAATCACCCTCATTAAAGACAAAATTCTCTCCGATAACTATTTCACCCTGCACAACATTACTTACGATCTCACGCGCAAAGATGGCGAAGTTATCCGCCATAAACGTGAAGTGTACGATCGCGGCAATGGTGCGACGATCCTCCTGTACAACGCGAAGAAAAAGACCGTGGTTCTGATTCGTCAGTTCCGTGTCGCTACCTGGGTTAATGGCAATGAAAGCGGGCAGCTGATTGAAACCTGCGCCGGGCTGCTGGATAACGACGAACCGGAAGTGTGCATTCGTAAAGAAGCGATTGAAGAGACGGGCTATGAAGTGGGTGAAGTGCGCAAATTATTTGAACTGTATATGTCGCCAGGCGGTGTGACTGAGCTAATCCACTTTTTTATCGCCGAATACAGTGACAATCAGCGCGCTAACGCCGGTGGCGGTGTCGAAGATGAAGATATTGAAGTGCTCGAGCTGCCGTTCAGCCAGGCGCTGGAGATGATCAAAACCGGCGAGATACGTGACGGTAAGACGGTGTTATTGCTTAACTATTTGCAAACGTCACATTTAATGGACTGAAAAATAACAATAATATTTCGTTGTTTATTATTGGCTCAATCCGACAAATCCGATTGAGCCACGCTACCTGCGCAACGAAGATACGACTTGTGCTGTTTGTTTGAACTTCTGGGGTCGTACCGTCCATGCGCTATCGCATTTTCCTTCTCTTTTTTTTCGCTTTGTTGCCGACGTCTTTGGTGTGGGCGGCACCAGCGCAACGGGCGTTTTCCGACTGGCAGGTCACCTGTAATAACCAAAACTTCTGCGTGGCGCGCAATACGGGCGATCATAATGGACTGGTGATGACCCTGAGCCGCAGCGCCGGGGCGCATACCGATGCCGTTTTACGTATTGAGCGCGGCGGATTGAAGTCGCCGGAGGCGTCAGAAGGGGAGATAGCGCCACGGCTGCTGTTAGATGGCGAGCCGTTGGCGTTAAGTGGTGACAAGTGGCGGATTTCACCATGGTTATTAGTAACCGATGATACGGCAACCATCACCGCGTTTTTGCAGATGATTCAGGAAGGGAAGGCGATCACCTTACGCGACGGCAATCAGACCATTTCTCTGAGTGGCTTAAAAGCGGCGTTGTTGTTTATTGATGCTCAGCAAAAGCGCGTTGGCAGTGAAACCGCGTGGATCAAGAAAGGGGACGAACCGCCGCTCAGCGTACCGCCCGCGCCTGCGCTGAAAGAGGTCGCGGTGGTTAACCCAACGCCGACGCCACTCTCACTCGAAGAACGCAACGATTTGCTGGATTATGGAAACTGGCGGATGAATGGTCTGCGCTGCTCGCTTGATCCGTTACGTCGTGAGGTGAATGTCACTGCGCTGACTGATGATAAAGCGCTGATGATGATTAGCTGTGAGGCAGGGGCCTATAACACCATTGATTTGGCATGGATTGTGTCGCGTAAAAAGCCACTAGCTTCGCGCCCGGTTCGGTTGCGTTTGCCGTTCAACAACGGTCAGGAGACGAATGAACTGGAACTGATGAACGCAACATTTGATGAGAAATCGCGTGAACTGGTGACCTTAGCGAAAGGGCGCGGATTAAGCGATTGTGGCATTCAGGCGCGCTGGCGCTTTGACGGTCAGCGTTTTCGCCTGGTGCGTTACGCCGCAGAACCGACCTGCGATAACTGGCATGGGCCAGATGCCTGGCCCACGTTGTGGATCACCCGTTAAACAAAATAGCGGGACATGTAGGCCGGATAAGACGCTGTAGGCCGGATAAGACGCGTCAGCGTCGCATCCGGCAATCAGCGTCCGGCAATCAGCATCTGCCGGTCAGTATCAGGCACCTTTCACTCCCAGCACCTTATGCGCTTTTGCCACAATATTCTCGGCGGTAAAGCCAAAGAACGGGAACAGCTTATCCGCCGGAGCAGATTCCCCATAACCCGTCATCCCGACAATTGCCCCTTTCAGACCAACATACTTGTACCAGTAATCGGCAATACCTGCTTCCACCGCCACGCGAGCCGCAACGTTAGAAGGCAACACCGACTCCCGATATTCCTCATCCTGGGCGTCGAAAATATCGGTCGAGGGCAGGGAAACTACGCGAACATTGCGACCTTCTCCCGCTAATTTCTCTGCCGCTTGCAGGGTGATTTCCATCTCTGAACCGGTGGCAATCAAAATAATATCTGGCTTACCGCCGCTGTCTTTCAGCACATAACCGCCACGAGCAATCTCTTTAACCTGATCCGGCGTACGTTCCACCTGGGCCAGATTCTGCCTGGAGAGAATCAGTGCCGTCGGTCCGTTGTGGCGCTCAACCGCCAGCTTCCAGCCCACCGCCGCTTCCACCTGATCGCACGGTCGCCAGGTGCTGAAATTTGGCGTTAAGCGCAGGCTGGCCAGTTGCTCAACAGCCTGGTGCGTCGGACCATCTTCGCCCAGACCAATTGAGTCGTGGGTATAAACCATAATCTGCCGCGCTTTCATCAGTGCCGCCATCCGCGCGGCGTTACGGGCGTATTCAACAAACATCAGGAACGTCGCGGTATACGGCACAAAGCCGCCGTGGTGCGCAATGCCGTTGGCGATAGCGGTCATGCCAAATTCACGCACCCCGTAGTGAATGTAGTTGCCCGCCGGATCTTCCTTCAACGAAACAGAACCTTTCCAGATGGTCAGGTTGCTGGGAGCCAGATCCGCCGAACCGCCGAGCAGCTCCGGTAGTATCGGCCCGTAAGCGTTAAGCGTATTTTGCGAAGCCTTACGGGTAGCGATTTTCGCCGGATTTGCCTGTAACTCATTGATATATTTCTGAGTCGTTTTCTCCCAGTCCTTCGGTAAACCACCGCTCATCCGACGGGTAAACTCTTCTGCCAGTTGCGGATGAGCCTTTTTATAGGCGGCAAACTTCTCATTCCAGCTCTGCTGCGCTTTTTCGCCTTTTTCGCGGGCATCCCAGGCGTGATAAATATCTTTAGGGATCTCAAATGGCGGATGGTGCCAGCCCAGTTTTTGCCGTGCCAGCGCCACTTCTTCTTCCCCCAGCGGTGCGCCATGCGCCTCTTCCTTACCTGCTTTATTCGGCGATCCAAAGCCAATCACCGTACGACAGATAATCAGCGACGGCTTATCTTTCACGCTTTGCGCTTCAAGGATCGCTTCCTTCACCGCCTGCGGATCGTGACCGTCGATTTCATGGATCACATGCCAGTGATAGGCTTCAAAACGTTTTGTCGTATCGTCGGTAAACCAGCCTTCGGTTTCTCCATCAATCGAAATACCGTTGTGATCGTAAAAACCAATCAGCTTGCCCAGTCCCAGCGTGCCCGCCAGCGAACAGACTTCGTGGGAAATACCTTCCATCAGGCAGCCGTCGCCCATAAACACATAGGTGAAGTGATCGACGATCTCATGGTCTGGCTGGTTAAACTGTGCAGCCAGCGTACGTTCCGCTATCGCCAGCCCGACGGCGTTCGCCAAACCTTGTCCAAGAGGACCGGTGGTGGTTTCAACTCCGGGCGTATAGCCGATTTCCGGGTGGCCAGGGGTTTTCGAATGCAGTTGACGAAAGTTCTTCAGCTCTTCCAGCGGCAGGTCGTAACCGGTCAGATGCAGCAAACTGTAGAGCAGCATCGACGCGTGACCGTTGGAAAGAATAAAGCGGTCGCGATCATACCAGGTTGGGTCGGTAGGGTTATGTTTAAGAAAATCGTTCCACAGCACTTCGGCAATATCAGCCATGCCCATCGGCGCGCCGGGATGACCAGAGTTGGCTTTTTGTACCGCATCCATACTGAGTGCGCGAATCGCATTGGCAAGGTCTTTTCGGGACATATAACACTCCGTGGCTGGTTTATAGTTTGGCGGCAAGAAGATCTTCCAGTTTGCGTTGATCAACGGCGAACAGACGAATGCCTTCAGACAGTTTTTCTACCGCCATCGCATCCTGATTGTGCTCCCAACGGAACTCCGCTTCGCTCATGGGAGCTGGGCGTGGGAACGTCTGAGAAGGTGGGATTAATTTACGTACCACTGGCGAAACTTTTTCCTGCAGCTCCTTCAGCAAATTCGGTGCGATAGTCAGTCGATCGCAGCCGGTTAAGGCGAGGATTTGTTCGGTGCGACGGAAGCTCGCGCCCATCACAATGGTTTCATAGTGGTGTTGCTTATAGTAGTCGTAGATATTGCGCACCGATTTAACGCCCGGATCTTCTTCCACCACATACGGGTCCATCGGCTTGCGTGCCTGATACCAGTCATAAATACGCCCGACAAACGGCGAAATCAGAAAAACGCCTGCTTCCGCACAGGCCCGTGCCTGTGCAAAAGAAAACAGCAGCGTCAGGTTGCAGTTAATACCTTCTTTTTCCAGCTCTTCTGCCGCGCGAATTCCTTCCCAGGTCGAAGCCAGCTTGATCAGAATGCGTGATTTCTCAACGCCTTGTTGCTGATACAAGTCCACCAGATGGCGTGCCTTCTCAATACTCTTTTCTTTATCAAAAGAGAGGCGTGCATCAACTTCTGTTGACACGCGACCGGGTACGATTTTGAGGATTTCAGCACCGAAATTGACCGCCAGTTTGTCACACGCTGCGACCACCTGTTGTTCCTGGGTCTTGCCATTTTTTTTACCCCAGGCGATAGCATCGTCTATTAAATGCTCATATTGTGATAATCCGGCAGCCTTGAGTAACAGCGAAGGATTGGTGGTGGCATCCTGGGGATGATAATGGCGAATGGACTCAATATCGCCGCTGTCTGCCACGACAGTGGTGAACTGTTTGATGCCGTCTAACTCGTTCATAGGAAATACTCCTTGAAAAGTAAAGTGTTAGATGAGTGCGTTAATTCACACTTCTGAGAAATTTCGCTAAACGCATCAAAAAAGCATAGCAGACAGGCATGGTATTGCTGGATTAAGCAGGTAACATCAGTGTTATAGGATTATTACCAAAACATTATATTAATGGTGAGAGTTTGGACTTGCTCAAAGTCTGTAGACTCCGGCAAGGTAATAATGTGCGCCACGTTGTGGGCAGGGGCTGTTGCCCACACACTTTATTTGTGAACGTTACGTGAAAGGAACAACCAAATGGATGACCAGTTAAAACAAAGTGCACTTGATTTCCATGAATTTCCAGTTCCAGGGAAAATCCAGGTTTCTCCAACCAAGCCTCTGGCAACGCAGCGCGATCTGGCGCTGGCCTACTCACCAGGCGTTGCCGCACCTTGTCTTGAAATCGAAAAAGACCCGTTAAAAGCCTACAAATATACCGCGCGCGGTAACCTGGTGGCGGTGATCTCTAACGGTACGGCGGTGCTGGGGTTAGGCAACATTGGCGCGCTGGCAGGCAAACCGGTGATGGAAGGCAAGGGCGTTCTGTTTAAGAAATTCGCCGGGATTGATGTATTTGACATTGAAGTTGACGAACTCGACCCGGACAAATTTATTGAAGTTGTCGCCGCGCTCGAACCAACCTTCGGCGGCATCAACCTCGAAGACATTAAAGCGCCAGAATGTTTCTATATTGAACAGAAACTGCGCGAGCGGATGAATATTCCGGTATTCCACGACGATCAGCACGGCACGGCAATTATCAGCACTGCCGCCATCCTCAACGGCTTGCGCGTGGTGGAGAAAAACATCTCCGACGTGCGGATGGTGGTTTCCGGCGCGGGTGCCGCAGCAATCGCCTGTATGAACCTGCTGGTAGCGCTGGGTCTGCAAAAACATAACATCGTGGTTTGTGATTCAAAAGGCGTTATCTATCAGGGCCGTGAGCCAAACATGGCGGAAACCAAAGCCGCATATGCGGTAGTGGATGACGGCAAACGTACCCTCGATGATGTGATTGAAGGCGCGGATATTTTCCTCGGCTGTTCCGGCCCGAAAGTGCTGACCCAGGAAATGGTGAAGAAAATGGCTCGAGCGCCAATGATCCTGGCACTGGCGAACCCGGAACCGGAAATTCTGCCGCCGCTGGCGAAAGAAGTGCGTCCGGATGCCATCATCTGCACCGGTCGTTCTGACTATCCAAACCAGGTCAACAACGTCCTTTGCTTCCCGTTCATCTTCCGTGGCGCGCTGGACGTTGGCGCAACCGCCATCAACGAAGAGATGAAACTGGCGGCGGCGATGTAGACGTCGAAACTGGCGGCGGTACGTGCGATTGCAGAACTCGCCCATGCGGAACAGAGCGAAGTGGTGGCTTCAGCGTATGGCGATCAGGATCTGAGCTTTGGTCCGGAATACATCATTCCAAAACCGTTTGATCCGCGCTTGATCGTTAAGATCGCTCCTGCGGTGGCGAAAGCGGCGATGGAGTCGGGCGTGGCGACGCGTCCGATTGCTGATTTCGACGTCTACATCGACAAGCTGACTGAGTTCGTTTACAAAACCAACCTGTTTATGAAGCCGATTTTCTCCCAGGCTCGCAAAGCGCCGAAGCGCGTTGTTCTGCCGGAAGGGGAAGAGGCGCGCGTTCTGCATGCCACTCAGGAACTGGTAACGCTGGGACTGGCGAAACCGATCCTTATCGGTCGTCCGAACGTGATCGAAATGCGCATTCAGAAACTGGGCTTGCAGATCAAAGCGGGCGTTGATTTTGAGATCGTCAATAACGAATCCGATCCGCGCTTTAAAGAGTACTGGACCGAATACTTCCAGATCATGAAGCGTCGCGGTGTCACTCAGGAACAGGCGCAGCGGGCGCTGATCAGTAACCCGACAGTGATCGGCGCGATCATGGTTCAGCGTGGGGAAGCCGATGCAATGATTTGCGGTACGGTGGGTGATTATCATGAACATTTTAGCGTGGTGAAAAATGTCTTTGGTTATCGCGATGGCGTTCACACCGCAGGTGCAATGAACGCGCTGCTGCTGCCGAGTGGTAACACCTTTATTGCCGATACATATGTTAATGATGAACCGGATGCAGAAGAGCTGGCGGAGATCACCTTGATGGCGGCAGAAACTGTCCGTCGTTTTGGTATTGAGCCGCGCGTTGCTCTGTTGTCGCACTCCAACTTTGGTTCTTCTGACTGCCCGTCGTCGAGCAAAATGCGTCAGGCGCTGGAACTGGTCAGGGATCGTGCGCCAGATCTGATGATTGATGGTGAAATGCACGGCGATGCAGCGCTGGTGGAAGCGATTCGCAACGACCGTATGCCGGACAGCTCTTTGAAAGGTTCCGCCAATATTCTGGTGATGCCGAACATGGAAGCTGCCCGCATTAGTTACAACTTACTGCGCGTTTCCAGCTCGGAAGGTGTGACTGTCGGTCCGGTGCTGATGGGCGTGGCGAAACCGGTTCACGTGTTAACGCCGATCGCATCGGTGCGTCGTATCGTCAACATGGTGGCGCTGGCCGTGGTAGAAGCGCAAACCCAACCGCTGTAATTTTTTTTAACTCTCACGCTTACCCTGAATATTCAGGGTAAGCAGTTTAGCTGCAATATATTAGTAAAGCTTATTACTGAGTTTGCGAATAATAAAAAAAGCAGTCTATATAATATCTCGATATTATTTTATTTATATTCATGCGTTGCATATGAAAGTTTATGCACCACAGCGAATATCTCTCCATTCTTAGTGATCTACCTCACCTTTTAAACGCGCTTGCCGAATTTTGTTATTTACTCTGACGAAAAATTGTCACGATACACGAAAGTTTTTCACAGGCGGCGACTCATGGATAAAGAACGCATCATTCAGGAATTTGTGCCCGGCAAACAGGTCACACTGGCGCATCTTATCGCGCATCCCGGTGAGGAACTGGCGAAGAAAATCGGCGTTCCGGATGCGGGCGCAATTGGCATTATGACGCTAACTCCCGGCGAAACGGCGATGATCGCCGGTGATTTAGCGCTGAAAGCCGCTGATGTGCATATCGGTTTTCTCGACCGCTTCAGCGGTGCATTGGTGATTTATGGCTCGGTGGGCGCAGTAGAAGAAGCGTTATCACAAACCGTCAGCGGTTTAGGTCGCTTATTAAATTATACGCTTTGTGAAATGACCAAAAGTTAATACGAGGCATTCATGAAACGAATTGCGTTTGTGGGTACCGTCGGGGCAGGAAAAACAACGTTATTTAATGCGTTGCAGGGGAATTATACCCTCGCCAGAAAAACACAGGCCGTGGAATTTAATGATAAGGGCGATATTGATACGCCGGGTGAATATTTTAGCCATCCCCGCTGGTATCACGCCTTAATTACCACGCTACAGGATGTAGACATGCTGATCTATGTCCATGGCGCAAATGACCCGGAAAGTCGGTTGCCTGCCGGGTTGCTGGATATTGGCGTCAGCAAACGGCAAATCGCCGTCATCAGTAAAACGGACATGCCAGATGCTGACGTCGCCGCAACGCGAAAGTTATTGCTTGAGACGGGTTTCGAAGAGCCGATTTTCGAGCTAAACAGCCACGACCCGCAAAGCGTGCAGCAACTGGTGGATTATCTGGCATCTCTCACCAAACAGGAGGAAGCAGGTGAAAAAACTCATCACAGCGAATGATATTCGTGAAGCACACGCGCGCGGCGAACAGGCAATGTCCGTGGTTCTGCGCGCCAGCATTATTACCCCGGAAGCCCGTGAAGTGGCGGATCTACTGGGTCTTACCATCACCGAATGTGATGAATCGTCCCCGGTAACGGCGTCCGTTCCCGCCAGCGTGCCAGCCGATAAAACCGAAAGCCAGCGCATCCGCGAAACCATTATCGCCCAACTGCCGGAAGGCCAGTTTACCGAAAGCCTGGTCGCGCAGCTGATGGAAAAAGTGATGAAGGAAAAACAGTCGCTGGAGCAGGGTGCAATGCAGTCGAGCTTTAAATCGGTGACCGGCAAAGGCGGCATCAAAGTGATTGATGGCAGCAGCGTCAAGTTTGGTCGTTTCGATGGCGCAGAGCCGCATTGCGTGGGCTTAACTGATCTTGTGACCGGAGACGACGGCAGCAGCATGGCCGCTGGTTTTATGCAGTGGGAGAACGCATTCTTCCCGTGGACCCTGAACTACGACGAAATCGACATGGTGCTGGAAGGGGAGCTGCATGTTCGCCACGAAGGCGAAACCATGATCGCCAAAGCGGGTGACGTGATGTTTATCCCGAAAGGCTCCAGTATCGAATTTGGTACGACATCCAGCGTGAAATTCCTGTATGTCGCCTGGCCGGCTAACTGGCAATCCCTATGAAAGATTTCATCACCGAAGCATGGCTAAGAGCGAACCATACGCTCAGCGAAGGCGCAGAGATCCATCTCCCTGCGGACAGTCGCCTGACGCCCTCTGCCCGGGAGTTACTGGAAAGCCGCCATCTGCGCATCAAGTTTATTGACGAGCAGGGCCGCCTGTTTGTTGACGATGAACAGCAGCAGCCGCAGCCCGTTCATGGGCTGACCAGTAGCGATGAACATCCGCAGGCGTGCTGCGAACTGTGCCGCCAGCCGGTGGCAAAAAAGCCGGATACGCTGACTCACCTGTCGGCGGAAAAAATGGTCGCCAAAAGCGATCCGCGTCTGGGTTTTCGCGCGGTTCTCGACAGCACCATTGCGCTGGCAGTGTGGCCTGCGCCTTCGCTGAGCGTATGGTTCGCTCTTA
>OQWI01001467.1_pt1 | contig 10194 bp, 10 predicted proteins | sample 1691551 | NCBI WGS metagenome assembly OQWI01 (sample SAMN03418259, study PRJEB22391) | human gut metagenome | biome: human-gut; feature: organic feature; material: feces | host: Homo sapiens | place: Tanzania | collected 2013-01
GGTACTTGTATAGGCGGGCGGCAGTGGTTAGAAAGTCTGTCCAGCTCTGGTAGCTGCCAGTTATCTGGGTAGCCATGCGGTCCGCCAGCTGGTGGTATTGTTGCAATACGGATGCCATTGTGGTTCTCCTTTCCGAGAAAATAAAAAAGACGACCGAAAGGCCGTCTAAAATGGGAAGTATTGCGGTCAAAGAAATGCGCCCTGGACATTGTGTGGTCCAGGGCGTGTTTGTCAGAACAGATCAAGATTGGACAGCTGATGGCGCTGATCTCTGCAACCGTGGATAATTCTAGTCACTTGAACTTTCTTTCCGGCGTTTACTGCATCCTCTGTTTCAGGTCTGCAAATACATCAGAGGCGAGACGGGACTGATTCGCCTTAGCTTCTTTAAGACCATGTTCCATCATAGCGTGAAAAGCGGCATCGTCCAATTCATCCCGTGCAGTTGGTGCGCCAGAACCAGAGAGCGACACAGGTATACCGTGCATATCCATGATTTCCTCGGCCTGCTCCTTGATATTGGACGCCTTACGGTCTATTACATTTGCGGTTTTTGCTGCCATAGATTATACCACCTTTTACATCCTGTTATTTCCAAATACATAGCGATTTGCTGCACAAAATCAGAAAACTCGCAAGTGGTGTTGGAAGAAAAAACTACAAACAAATCGTCATATACGGTGGAATGCAGAGAATATCATCATTTACAATCAGATTTCTGGGATGGATGATATAGCAGCCGCCGATCCTGGTTTTGTATTTCTCCCTGAATTTCAGCAGAGAGTCCGTTGTGTAGCGTGTGCCGGATTTGACCTCAATGGGGTACATTTTATATTTTGTCTTGCTGTTGTTGGAGATAATGAAGTCGATTTCAATGTCGTTGCGCTTTTTCTCCTCGCTGTAATGGGTGTAGAAGAACAGCCTATGGCCATTGGCCGTCAGCATTTGTGCAATGACGTTTTCGTAGAGCATTCCCTCGTTCAGACCCAGCTTGCCGTCCAGAATTTGTTTGTAGACTTCATCCTCCAACAGCTCGTTTTCGTCGAAAGCGTGGCTGAGAAGCAGCCCCGTGTCCCCCAGGTAGCACTTGATATAGGTATCGGATTCTGTCAGGGACAGACCCACGTTGGGGTCGCTGGCTCGACGGCATTCGTTGGCAACCATGGAATCGGTCAGCCAGAAGAAGGTTTCCTCATACTGATCCGCAGAAGAACCGGCGGCGATCCGATTGAACACGACCCGCTTTTCGTGCCGGGAGAGCAGGCCGGGAATCTGGTCAAAAATCGCCAGCACCTTGGAGCGGTATTGCGCCTGAATCTTCATAATGTCGTTCCGGTACAGTGCCAGAATGTCCCGTTTTTCCAGATCAGCCTTGCCAAAGTCCTTCCGCCCTTCCAGGAACGCAACAATGCTCATGGGCATCCCACCCACCAGCATATATTGCTTGAACAGGAGCATGGCCTTATTGTGAAGCGTTCGCTCCAAAGGCTCTCGTTTCTCAAAGCAAGTTCTGATATAAGTGACCATAGGTTTTTCACCCAATGCCCAACAGAATTCCTCAAAGTCCAGGGGATACATTTTCATCTGCCGTTCCTCGGAAGGAATCACAATGTCCTTGACGTTTTCCTTAATGGAAATGAGGGAGCCGGTTTCCATATAGTCATAACGCCCATCGGCAACCAGGTACTTAATGGCCTCTCTGGCTTTGGGGAACAGCTGCACCTCATCGAAGATGATCACACTGTCCCGCTCATGCAGCTGGACACCATACTGGACGGACAGCAGCATGAAGAATGTGTCCAGGTCATTCAAATACAGCCGGAAGTATTCCTTTACATCACTGGATGCTTTCGCAAAGTCGATCAGAATATAGCTTTTGTACTCGTTCTTTGCGAACTCCTCTACAACCGTAGACTTTCCGATTCGCCGCGCTCCCTCGACCAACAGTGCTTTCTTACCGGCACACTCTGTTTTCCAGGCCAGGAACTTGTCGTAAATCTTTCGTTTGAATAGCATACCGTTCACCTCTACGGGTATTTTAACACAGGTTCCAGCAATACGCAATATTAGAATTGCAAGAAGTTTCGACAATACGCAGATTTATAGTGGTAAGAATTTACGATAATACGCAGGCTTATCACATTTCAAAACTCCGGGATCAAATCCAGTTTTTCAAAGGCATCATCTGTAATCCGGCTGAGCTTGTAGACAGCGCTATCCGTGAGCGTCCTAAGCTCCTGCTCATCTTCATCCAGATAGGTACGCATTTCCACAAGGGCGTGAATCAGCCCCAAACGACTTCCGGGGTTGTAGATGCTTATAAGCTGCTGTTCTTCAAAGGTGAAATCATTCATGTTCAAAGCTCCTGTTCTTTTGATTTTTGGGGTTTGGCTTTGCGCTGGGGCTGCTGCGGCTGGTCTTTGAGTTTTTCCAGAACGGAGGGCTTTTTCTCTCGGTGGACGGCATCTGCCAAATCCATCAGGGAAATGGGCTGGCCGGATTTGGCTTGCTGTTCCAGATCGGCTACCGTGGGCTGCTTGCCGTTGTTGATGATACCGTCGATCATGCCGTAATCATCCTCCATGGACATTTCTGCTGCCTTCAGATAGTTTTCCTGCCGGAAGTCGGGCAGCTCCTTGAAACCCACGCTGTCGCAGTAGTGGTAGGATACCACACCGTCCTGCTTGATGGCAACGATGTCGCTGACGCTCAAGGACGGGCTGTGATAATCTGCCGGACGATGGAGGTTAAACTGTTCAAAGATTGCCTCCAGCTTGGCATCGATGCTGCCGGTGGCGGTCAGCGGTGCGGTGTAGATCAGGTCATAGCTGCCGCGCGCAATGGCTTTCCCATGAGACTGCATCCAGTCCATGTTCATAAACCGCACATTGCCGGGATCGTCACGCTTTACCTGGTAGATGGCAAAGCAGTCACCCCCATGAGCGAGGAAGGCTTTCTCCCGCTCCTCCTGATGCTGCTGGCGCTCCAAGATTTTTTTGTGGAACATAGGGCTTTGCTCCCATTCCTCACGGGAAACAGCGAACATCGTGCCGGAGGCTTGGGTATCCAATTCCTCCCGGTCAAACAGCATCTCTGCATTGCCGCCGTCCACGATGGCGTACACGCTCAAATCCTGATCGTACAGTTCCGCTGCCCATTCTCTGGACAGGGGCAGCATATCCCCATCCAAATAGCCGCAGGCTTCCAGATCAGCTGCTTTCAGGGATTCATCCGGCATGGGGTATTCGTCCAGCACCTGCTCTGGGGTGTCCGGTGAGGGGGCTTCCGGTGGAACGTTTGCTTCAACCGTCTGAACAGTTGCGGCGTTATCCGGCACCCGGGGTTGCTCCTGTGCAGGGGCATCTGCTGCCAGATCAATGCCTTGCTCCTTGCAAATCTCCCGATAATGCTGCTCAATCCCGGAAATCAGCTCCGAGGAGGTCTTGTTTATGGTTTCCAGACTGGCACGGAGTTCCTTCAGCTCCTTGCCTTGGGACCAGGAAGCGATATAACCGAAGCTGTTGTCGGCGGTTTCAATGCCGAAATACTGACAGACGGCGTAGGAAATGCTTTCCGCTTCCACTTCCTCAGTATTCCTGTCTTTTTCTCCCGGCACAAGGATGGTTTCCCCATCGTCTGCCAGCTCCGTCATTTTCTCATAGTTGTGGAGCCGGGAATGGGCCATTTCATGAATGGCAGCGCAGACGGTCTGCACCTGGCTCATACCTTCCCGGAGAAAAATAGCTTGCTTTTCCAGATGAAAATAGCCGTCCATGCCGGGTTCCATCGGCTCTATGGTAATGGGCACCTGAGATGTCCGGCGCAGAGCCTCCATGAAAACCTCATACTGCGCCACATCCCCGGTCAGACTGAAGGAAATCTGCGGCAGCGGTTTACCCTCCGTCTGAGCCACATCGAATACGGACACCACCTTGAACATAGGAATGGTGACTTCCTTTTCCTCTGTAATGGGTTTCCCTTCATCGTCCAGCATAGGCAGCTTGGTGTCCGGGTCCAGCTTCTCCTTATCCACCTTGATTTTGTAGGGGGTGGGAGCAAGAATCTGGATGCCCTTTTCGCCCTTTTTCACATGACGCCCGAAGCTGTTCTTCCACTTGCTGAAGCCAGCCACCAGCGTGGCATCGGGCCGCTGGGCATGGATCAGCATGACATTATTCAGGGAATACTTGTGAAAGCGGCTCATGGTGGTAAGGTAGTTCCGGTAGCGGTCACTTTCAAACAGTTCCATGATGCCTTTTTCAATGCCAGCCGTGATCTCTTTGATGCGCTCCTTGCTGGATTGTTTTTCGGACAAATTTGATCGCTCCTTTCTTTGATTTGACTGCTCCCCATGTGACATAGATGGGTCACACAGGGAGCTTTCTCCGCATATAAAAGCCGATTTTGGCTTTCCGAATGTAAATACATATACCCCTGCGGAAGTGGGTGAAAAAGTCATTAGTATCACCCACTTTTTTGGCCCTTAAATGCGGAGATTCCAATACTGAACGCGCTTCCTTTCGGCATCCCGACGCCTGCGTTCCTGAACGGAACACGCAGGACAATACTTTGCTCGGTGAGATTTGGACAGGACAGGCTTTCCACAGATGACACAGCGTTTCCTCGGCTGGGTATGGAGAATGGATGCTTCCAGTGCCGGGTCATTGGGCAATACGGCATTTCGGAACCACTTGCAGTTCAGGGAGTAGGAGATCCACTGTGGGCAGACATTGCAGAACGACCAGTCAAAGAGCAGGCAGCTCCCATTGTCATAATTGCAGCAGCGGCTGCGTATCAGCTTTCGCACCTGCTTCAGCTGCTCGTCATTCATCCGGGGCAGATCAGCCATTGCCAAACACCAGCTTGAACCGTACCCGATCCCCATCATCTTCCAGAACCACGGCAGCATCGTAGACCTTCCCGGTTTTGGAGGAAACACAACCCTTCAGCGGGGCGCGGCCTTTCTCCAGCAGGAGCTGGGCAGTTTTTCTGTCCAAGGTTTTCTGCTTGAGGGTAAAGAACCGGCTGTCTCGCCACAGAACAAATTTACAGTCTTTGTTCGTGCAGAAGTATCCCTTGCTGCGCTCGATCACCGGCCTGCCGCACCGGGGACATTTGCCCACGGTGTTTTCGGCGGAGGGGAACAGAATATCCGCGCCGGAAACCGGGCGGTAATCCCTGACCAGATCGGTGAGCATACCCTGAATGCCGTCCAGAAAGTCCTCCGGCTCCAGTTCGCCCTTCTGAACCTGGGACAGCCGATTCTCCCATTCTGCTGTCAGCAGCGGCGATTGAAGCTGTTCCGGCAAGACGGTAATCAGGGAATTGCCCAGAGCCGTGGGAACCAGAATGGTCTGCTTTTGCAGTTTCCGGCGTTCCAGCATTCCCGTGGATACCAGCTTTTCCAGAATTCCGGCACGGGTGGCAGGGGTTCCAAGCCCTTTGCGCTCCGCATCCTCCGGCATATCCTTTGCCCCTGCCGTTTCCATGGAGGACAGCAGCAGGTCTTCCGTAAAATGCTTGGGCGGCTGGGTTTTGCCATCCTTCACAGACACCTTGCCGGGGGTCAGAATTTGCCCGACCTCCAGACCAGAGAACCACTTCTGGGGGATGCTTTTCTGGCTGTATTTCTTCCATCCGGCATCCAGCAGCATTTTCATGGTTGTCTTAAAGGTTCCCTCACAGGCAATGGTGATTTCTGCCTCCTGATAGCGATACGCTCCGCTGACTGCCATCAGCACCTGCCGGGAGATCAGCTTCAGAATGTTCTGCTCGGTTGTGGGAAGGCTGGACAAATCCTGTTCTCCCGCTGCCATTGTGGGAAGTATGGCGTGGTGATCAGAAACCTTTTTGGCGTTGCACACCTGCTGCGCCAGAATATCACTGGGAGCTTCCACACCGTAGATTCCGGCAGCGCACAGGACAATTGCCGGGACACTTCCCAGCATATCGTCCGTGAGATAGCGGCTGTCTGTCCGGGGATAGGTACACAGCTTCTTTTCATAGAGGGATTGCAGATAGTCCAGTGTCTGCTGGGCGGTGTAGCCCAAAAGCCGGTTGGCATCCCGCTGGAGGGTGGTCAGGTCATAGAGTGCAGGGGCTTTTTCCTCCTTATCGCTGTGGCGAATGTCGGAAACCACAGCATTCTGATTCTGGCATTTCTTCGCAAGCTGCTGGGCTTCCATTTTATCTGAAAATTTTTTGCCGGAAACGGTGAAATCCGGGAAGGCCAGATTCACGGTGAAGAAATCTTCGGGAACAAAAGCGGAGATTTCCGATTCCCGCTGCACCAGCAGAGACAGCGTGGGAGACATGACCCGCCCCACATTCAGCTTTGTGCCGTACAGAAGGGAAAAATACCGGGTGGCGTTGATGCCCACCAGCCAGTCTGCCTTGGCACGGCAAAGGGCGCTTTCGTACAGCCCATCAAGATCAGAGCCAGGGCGCAGAGTCTGGAAGCCCTCCCGGATGGCTTCATCCTCCATAGAGGAAATCCACAGCCGTTTCATAGGCTTCTGGCAGTCAGCCAGATAGTAGACACTTCGGAAAATCAGCTCGCCCTCCCGTCCGGCATCGCAGGCGTTGATAACTTCGGTCACATCCTCCCGGTTCATCAGCTCCTTCAGGACGGAAAACTGATCCCGCTTATCGGGGAAAATCTCAAAGCGGAAGGGGCATGGCAGGATGGGTAAATCCTCCCGCTTCCATTTGGCGTAGCGTTCGTCGTACACGCTGGCATCGGCAAGCCCCGCCAGATGGCCAAAACACCAAGATACCAGAAAGCCGTTTCCTTCCAGATAGCCGTCCTTTCTAGTAGTAACGCCCAGAATCCTGGACAAGCTCTGTGCGACCGAGGGTTTCTCAGCAATCACAAGCTGCATACTGTCACCTCCAGAGAAGCACCCCTGCGCACCTCACGGTGGCAGGGGTGAACGCAGCCTTCGCCGTAGCGCTGACAGCCATAGCAAAGGTGATCTGTGGGGAGGACAGGTTTTCTGTCCTCCCGCTGGGGATGGGGCTTGCTGGTCATCATCTTTTCATAGAACCGGGACTTCCCGGTGGTGAAGTAACTCATTTGGATTCCGCTTTCTCCTTTTCTTCATAGGGTTCAAAGTCGGCATAGTCCTCGTCATCCTCGTCAATGCCGTAGTCATAGTCATCCAGATCGGTGTCACCCTTGGTTTTGGGGTTGGGCATCTTATTTTTCAGGAAGTACCAGCCCACGACGCCGACCATGACAATCATTAGCAGCACAGCCAGAACAGCGCCGGAATTGGATTTCTTTTCCGGCTCCTTCACCGGCTCTGTCGCGGGGACGGTGGGTTCCTCAGAGGGTTCCGGCTCTCTGCCCACGCACTCGGTCATGTTTTTGGCGCAGATCGGGCAGGTGGTGTTCACATGACCGGCGTAGCAGCGGTCAATGCAGCCGCAGACTTCCACTTTATTGCCGTCCTCCAACAGTGCCTGCAAATCCGCATCATCCACTTTGTTCAGGAAATAGGTGCTGAACTGCTCACTCTTTTCGTCCACCGGGGCATCGTAGTCGATGACGATGTAGAAAATCTCACCGCTGCGAGTTTCAATTGTTATGAACTGCTTGTTGGTGTTCGCATGGAACTGGAGATCTTTCGCAATGGCATTTCCCTCCGTAAAGGGTTCCACCGGGGTCACCGTGGTGGGCGTGGTTGGAGCTGTGGTGGCAGGCGGCTCCGTTTCCGGCGGCGTGGTAGGCTTTGGTGCAGTGGGCTTTGGTGTCGGCTGCGTGGGAGGGGGTTCTGTGGGATCAGATGTGTAGATAATCACATCACCCTTGGGGGGATTGGCTTCGGCGGATGCTGTGATGGTCAGAAAGGACATACACAGCAACAGCACCGCCAGCAGAGTGAAAAAGCGGCGATTAAGCCTCAATGGAAACATCCTCCTTTTCCTTGGTTTCGGTGATATTGGGCGCAGCCTGGACTTTTGCCAGCAGGTCGGACAGGGCTTCCGGGGACAGACCGCACTCCCGAACCATGCCGATGATGTCAATGTTCTCCAGCTCCTGAATCTGCTTTTTCAGTTCTGCGTTTCGGGACTGGAGCTTGCTGATTTTCTCCGTGTTCTTTTCCAGCTCGGCACGGAGCTTTTGCAGTTTGGGATTCATAGAATCACGCTCCTTATTAGGGCAGACGCCCAAATGTGAAAAAATGGGACTGCCAGTATTGGGTGTTGATATTTGTGTAAGAAATGGGATTTCCGCAGTGAATCATTCGGTTTTCTCCCACATAAATGCCTACATGGGAAACACCATTTGTTTTGTAGGTGCCCTTGAAGAACACCAGATCACCGGGACGGACGTTGCGCCGGGAAACCGGGGTGCAGAGGTTGTACAGCCCTTGTGCGCTGATTCTGCCGACCCGCCAGCCGCTGTGATTGAGAACCCAGCATACGAAGCCAGAGCAGTCAAAGGAAGTGCTGGGATTGCTGCCGCCCCAGATATAGGGGTAACCCAGATACTTTTCCGCTTCCTTTATCATGGCGGCGAACCGGGCGTTTTCCAGAGCCTCCGGCGGAAGGTCATACTTGGTGTAACCCTCGATCAGCATCTGCCGGATGTAGTCAGAATCCGGGAACAGGTCGGGGCGGTTGCCCAGCGTGGCCATATAGATGGCGTAACGGCCCAGAGTTTCCTCGTCCATCACATACACAGGGACATGGCTGAGATCGAAGTTTTCCAGCTTGACGGTGACGCTCCTGTAGGTGTAGGGAACCTGAGTTTCATACTCGTATTCCTCTATAATGGGGTAGCCCCACTGGTCATACAGATAGGCCCCGGTGACGGGATCACGGGCATGGCGTTCCCCGGTGACGGTTTCCGTCCGATAGCGGGTTTCACTCTCCACAGTTTCCGTGAGAATATACTGCTTGTCAAACAGCATTTCCAGCGTTCCCATAACCTGCGGCAATGTCCACTCGCCGGGGTGCATGGCGGACAGAATCGCCGTCAGCACATAGGGGTCATGCCCGATGTCGTCCAGCGCATAGTGGTACTCGTCATAGTCATGGGTTTGCTCATAGTGGTCCAGCTTTTGCTGCAATGCCTGTTCCATGGCGCAGTAGGCTGCTTCCGCACCCACAATATCATCGTCAGCGGCGGCATAGCTGCCGGCAGCGATTCCAGCACCGATGCCCTCCACCATCATGGAGCAGGAGGACACAGCGTTGAGCAGGAATGCCAGAATCAGCAGGATACCGAGGACGGCGGCAAACCCTTTTCGATGCCGCGCCACGAAGGTTGCCGCCTGTTCCGACTTTTTGGCAGCTTCCTTTGCAGCCCGAGCACTGCCCTCCACGGTACTGCGCCCGGCTTTCTGGGCAGCATACTGGCGCTTGATGGCCTGCTTTTGACGCCACCGGGAAAGGGGGTTGCTGGTGGGGTGTTCCACCTCTGCTTTCTTTTGCAGGGCATGGATGTTTGCTTTCTCCAGCTGCTTTTCCGCACGGGCAGCGGCACGGTAGGGCTGGAGCTGGGCGGAATGGTGGGCTTCCTGAAGCAGATGGGCAGAAGAATCCACGGTATCTGCGGCATAGCTGGCAGCTTCCACACCCACATTGTCATCCTCAGAATCTCGGATTTCCCGGCGGATCTGCCTTCGTACTGCGGCGGTGGGGGCGTCGGTAACTTTGAGCTGGGAGGGCGGCTTTTTCTCCATATCCTCAAAATGGAGCTTTACCTTGATCTTGCCATTGCTGTTGTCGGTCATCAGCTCCCGCTTGATAACCTTTTTGGTGGGAATTTTTGCCTGAGCTTTCTCTGCTTTGTCAGCAGCTTTCTCCGCTTTCTGAACCGCTTTGCCCATAACCGGGTCAAGCCGTTCTTTTTCAGTAAATTTCAGCCGGGATTCACGCAAAAATACCACCTGCCAGAGTTACCGGGATATGGGTATTCCTCATTCTTCCGCATCCTCCTTCTTGTCTGACGGGCGAGTGGTCATAAGGCGGTACAGCTCTGTATCCTTGGGGAAGTTGTCCACAAAGGGCACAATGGTATCGCCATAGAACAGCAGACCTTCACCGGCGTTGGAGTGGGTCACATAGGAAAGCTGATGGGGAGAAATGCCAAGCTGTTGAGCGAGAATCTTCCGGTCACCGGCGGCTTGGTTGAGCATATAGATGAAATCCGAGTTTTATAGTGATAGGTGAGCCTCTGATATA
>OQWI01001468.1_pt1 | contig 10183 bp, 9 predicted proteins | sample 1691551 | NCBI WGS metagenome assembly OQWI01 (sample SAMN03418259, study PRJEB22391) | human gut metagenome | biome: human-gut; feature: organic feature; material: feces | host: Homo sapiens | place: Tanzania | collected 2013-01
CCTAAAAAAGAAAAGGTTGAAGAAGAAAAGAAACCGGTTGAAGTTAAGAAATTTAACTATGAAGATATGAAACCTATTTATTCAGATGAAGAGTTAGCAGAAATCGAAGAACAGGAATATGAAGATGAAAATAACTGGGATGATGATGTTGACTATGAAGAATATGATGAATATTATGATGACTAGGAGTTGGCTTCATGCGTAAGATTCCAATGCGAAAATGTGTCGTAACACAAGAACGTTTCCCTAAAAAGGATTTGATTCGAGTTGTACGTACACCTGAGAAAACAGTTGAGATCGATTTGACAGGTAAAAAGAATGGACATGGAGCTTATATTTCTAAAAGCTTAGAAACATTAGCTCTTGCCAAAAAGAATAAAGCTTTACAAAGAGCTTTAGAAATTGAAATTCCAGATGAGGTTTATCAGGAATTAGAAACTATTATTACCAATGAATAAAGTTACGAATTTGATACAGTTAGCTTATCGAGCTGGAAAAGTGGCAAAGGGTGATTCTTTACTTGTTAGTATTCAAAAATCTCAAGCAAAACTTGTACTTGTATCTTCTTTATGCGGGCAAAACCGTATGAAGAAGATTCAGGATAAATGCACATATTATAATGTGCCATATAGAGTAGTAGAACCATCTATATTAGATGATGTTTCTTATAAAAAGATGAGTGCTATTGCGATTGTAGATAGTGGCTTTGCCAAAGCGATTATCGAAAAGATGAAAGGTTAGGTGATTCGATGGCTTATAACAACAACAATAAAAACAAAAAGAAACCAAATCGAAAAGGGCATAAGAGTTCGCATCAGTCTAATGCACCTAAGAAAGAAGAAGCAGTAAAGGAAATCACATATAGTGATGCGATTACTGTAGGTCAGTTAGCACAATTGCTTCACAAAAATAGTTCTGAAATCATTAAATTCTTATTTATGATGGGGAATATGTCAACAATTAATACAGTGTTATCCGATGAGGATATTGAATTGATCTGTATGAATTTCAATGTAGAAGTACATAAGGAAATTGTTGTTGACGAAGATGATATTGAAGAACAACTTCAAAATGTAGAAGAAGATGAATCTAAATTAGTACCTCGTCCTCCTGTTGTCACAATCATGGGTCACGTTGACCATGGTAAAACAACATTATTGGATACAATTCGTAAAGCGAATGTAACTGAAAATGAATTTGGTGGTATCACACAGCACATTGGTGCATATCAGGTATCATTAAAAGGTAGAAAAGTTACATTCTTAGATACACCAGGTCACGAAGCATTTACTGCTATGCGTGCTCGTGGAGCTGAAGTTACAGATATCGTTATTATCGTAGTGGCTGCTGATGATGGTGTAATGCCTCAGACAAAAGAAGCAGTTGACCATGCTAAAGCTGCAGGTGTTCCAATTGTAGTTGCGGTAAATAAAATTGATAAGCCAGGTGCAAATCCAGATCGTATCATGTCTGAAATGAGCGAACTAGGAATTATGCCTGAAGAATGGGGTGGAGATACAATCTTTACTCAAGTATCTGCTAAAAAGGGAACGGGTGTTCCAGAATTATTGGAAACAATGTTGTTAGTGGCAGATATGCAAGAATTAAAAACTAATCCAGATACAAATGCTTCTGGTACAGTAATTGAAGCCAAGTTGGATAAAGGTCGTGGACCTGTTGCCACATTGTTAGTTCAACGTGGTACATTACATACTGGAGATAGTGTTGTAGTTGGTACTTCTTATGGTCGTGTTCGTAAGATGACAAACGATCGTGGTATGGAAATCAAACATGCTGAACCAAGTTGTCCAGTAGAAATCATTGGTTTAAATGAAGTTCCTAGAGCTGGTGATGTATTCATGTCTTATGATAGCTATAAGAAGGCTGCTGAAATTGCGGGTCATCGTTTAGATAAACAAATTGAAAAAGAACGTAATTCAACAAGCGCTATGTCTTTGGAAGATTTGGCTAAGAAAATTGATGAAGGTGATGTTCAAGAAATCAATGTCTTGATCAAAGCCGATGTTCAAGGTTCTGCCGAAGCTTTAAAGGCAAGTATGGAAAAGCTAGAAGTTGATGGAAATGTTCGTATCAATGTCATCCGTTCAACTGTAGGTACTATTACTGAATCAGATATCTTATTAGCAAGTGCTTCAAATGCGATTATTTATGGATTCAATATTCGTCCAAGTGCTGCTATTCGTAAAAAAGCGGAAGAAGAAGGTGTTGAAATTCGTTTGCACAACATCATTTATAAAGCTTTAGAAGAATTACAAGCGGCTATGAAGGGTATGCTTGCACCAGTATATGAAGAAGTTGTCATTGGTCAGGCGGATGTTCGTCAGATTTATAAGGTAAGTAAGATTGGTACAATTGCCGGATGTATGGTTACAGATGGTAAGATAAAACGTGATTGTAAAGTACGTTTGATTCGTGAAGGTATTGTTGTTTATACTGGAAAACTAGGATCATTACGTCGTTTTGAAAATGATGTTAAGGAAGTTATAAATGGTTACGAATGTGGTATGACAATTGAAAACTTTAACGATATTAAAGTAGGAGATATTATAGAAGGCTTCGAAGATCAGGAAGTGGAAGAATAGTATGTCATTAAAAACAGAACGTATGGAGATGACAATTCAAAGAGAGATTTCACACATTCTTCAATTTGAATTGAAAAATCCGAATTTAGGTTTTTGCACGGTAACGGATGTACAATGTACAAATGATTTATCACAAGCTAAAGTTTATGTTACATTCCTTGGTAAACAAGGTCGTAATGATGCAGGTATGCGTGTTTTAAACCAATCAAAAGGATTTATTCGTTCCGGTGTTGCAAAGAAAATCAAGATTCGTAAGATGCCTGAATTGATCTTTATTCAAGATACAAGTCTTGAACAGGGAAATAAGATTGAAAACATCTTAAAGGAAATCGAAAAATAGAGAAGACTTAGTGGTCTTCTCTTTTGTTTTGTATAGATAGTATAAAGCAACAAACGCCTAAGAGTAAGTAGGTAATGTTCTTTGACAACAGGTAGGTAATGATAAATAATATCCCGGCAATCACATATAATATTTGATGTAGATTCTGTTTCATGGTACTCCTTTTATAGATTATTACAAAAAAGAGATTCAGTATATTAGTTGAATCTCTTTTTAGAAGTAGTTAGTTATTATTGATTAAAATTAGTCACGTTCTACGATAGTAGCACAACCCATACCACCACCGATACAAAGTGTAGCTAAACCTTTCTTAGCATCACGTTTTTGCATTTCGTGAAGTAATGTAACTAAAATACGGCATCCACTAGCTCCTACAGGGTGTCCTAATGCTACGGCTCCACCGTTAACGTTAACTTTGCTCATATCGAATCCTAATTCTCTAGCAACAGCTACAGATTGTGCAGCGAATGCTTCGTTAGCTTCGATCAAGTCCATATCATCAACTGTTAATCCAGTTTTTTCCATAACTTTACGAGTAGCAGCCACTGGTCCAATACCCATAATTTCTGGTTCAACACCAGCTAATGCACCTTGTACCCAAGTAGCCATTGGTGTAACACCTAATTCTTTTGCTTTTTCTTCGCTCATAACAACGATTGCAGCAGCACCATCATTGATACCTGAAGCATTACCAGCAGTTACCATTCCGCCTTCTTTACCAGAGCAGCAACGTAATTTTGCCAATGTTTCAACAGTTGTTCCTGGACGAGGCCCTTCATCCACTTTGAATTCAACGATTTGTTTTTTAACTTTAACTGGAACTGGTACGATTTCATCATCGAATTTGTGTTCAGCCATAGCTTTTTCTGCTTTTTGTTGAGAGTTAGCTGAGAATTCATCTAATTCTTCACGAGTTAAGTTCCAACGATCACAGATGTTTTCAGCAGTAATCATCATGTGGTAGTGGTTGAATGCATCTGTTAATGCATCATTTACCATTGTATCGACGATAGTAGCGTTGTTCATACGGTAACCAAAACGTGCTTTAGTCATAGCATATGGTGCCATTGACATATTTTCCATACCACCAGCAACAACGATATCAGCTTGTCCAGCTTTGATCATTGCAGCAGCTTGGTTAACACAGTTTAAACCAGATCCACAAACAACGTTTAATGTTACGGCAGGAACTTCAATTGGTAGACCAGCTTTGATACTAGCTTGACGAGCTACGTTTTGTCCTTGTGCAGCTTGGATAACGCATCCCATTAATACTTCGTCAACTTGTTCAGGTTTTACACCTGCACAATTCAATGCTTCTTTAATAACGATAGCACCTAAATCAGCAGCTGGAGTGTTACTTAAAGCTCCACCCATTTTACCAATAGCAGTACGACATGCACCTGCTAAAACTACTTTTTTTGTCATATTAATATTCCTCCATGTAAGACTATTAGTCATTTACCTTTTAAACTTTAACATAGTGAATGATGAAAATCAATCACAAATTAAAAAATTCACAAGTGAATCTAAAGAAATAAGGAGAACGCGTCTCCTTATTGATTAATCGCACATTTTTACGATAACAGCGGCACCTTGTCCTCCACCAATACATAGGGAAGCAAGACCGATTTTTGATTTACGTTTTTGCATTTCATATAACAATGAAACTAAGATACGGTTTCCACTAGCACCAACTGGGTGACCTAATGCAATTGCACCACCATTTACGTTTGTCTTAGCTAAGAATGCTTCACGATCCATACCTGTAGCTTCTTCTAATTCGTGGATAACACCTAATGATTGAGCAGCAAATGCTTCGTTCAATTCAACTAAGTCAAGATCTTCAATCTTAAGATCTGCATATTTCAATGCATTTAAGATAGCTGGTGTTGGACCAAGTCCCATAACTCGTGGGTCAACTCCACCTTGTCCAAATCCGATAACTTCAGCAATTGGTGTTAAGTTATATTTCTTAACTGCATCTTCACTAGCAACGATAGTAAATGATGCACCATCATTAATACCAGATGCATTACCCGCAGTTACTGTTCCGTCAGCATTGAATGCTGGACGTAATTTAGCTAATTTTTCTAAGCTTGTTTTACGAGGGTGTTCATCTGTATCGAATACAACTTCACCTTTACGAGTCTTATAAGTAATAGGAACGATTTCATCTTTGAATTTACCTGCAGCAATAGCAGCCAAAGCTTTTTCTTGAGAAGCAAATGCAAATTCATCTTGTGCTTCACGAGAAATGTTATATTTTTTAGCGATGTTGTCAGCTGTACATCCCATGTGAATTCCATACATTGCATCTGTTAAGCCATCGTGTAACATAGCATCTACTAATTTTTGATCTCCCATCTTAGTTCCTGTACGGTTTTTGTAGCTCAACATAAATGGAGCACGAGTCATTGATTCAACACCACCAGCAACATATAAGTCACCAAAGTTTGCTTGAATACGAAGTGTAGCTTCCATAACGGCTTTTAAACCAGAACCACATAACATATTGATTGATTGCGCACATACTTCAACAGGAATTCCTGCATCAAAAGCAACGTGACGAGCAATGTTTTGTCCTAAACCTGCAGCAATTACATTACCAATAATAACTTCATCTAAGTTTGCTGGATCAATATTTGCTTGTTTAATAGTTTCTTTTAAAACAGTTGCTCCAACAGTAGCTAAATCCACATCTGTTAAACTTCCTAAAAAAGTACCAATTGCACTACGTTTAGCAGCAACAATATAAGCTTTTCTCATTTGTATACCTACTTTCTACTCCTAATCGAGATTAACTTTTACATGCTTAGTCTAGCCCTTTAAATAGGTGATGTCAACCACTTGTTTATAATTTCACATGTTAAAAATACTTAATATATATAATAAGATAGGACATTAGAGACAATTTGTTAAAATATTAACAAAATCATTGACGACACTCAAAAAAGTATGTAGAATAAGACTGTGTGAAAAGTTTAACATACTTTCTCATGCTATCGATGTCCTAATTCGAATAGTTCAAGAAAACTGGAAAGGAGAACTTCATTTATGGATTTCAATTTAACAGAACAACAATTAATGATGCAAAAGTTGTTCAGAGAAGTTGCGCAAAACGAAGTAAAAGAAAACGCAGCGGATGTTGACGAAAACGAAAGATTCCCTAAGGAGTCTGTAGAAGTGATGCGTCAAGCTAAGATGCTTGGTATTCCTTATTCTCGCGAATATGGAGGAGCTGGCGCAGATTATTTATGTTACATTTTAGCAATCGAAGAATTGTCTAAAACATGTGCTACAAGTGGTGTAGTTTTATCAGCTCACACTTCATTAGGTACTTGGCCAATTGCTCAATTTGGTACTGAAGAACAAAAACAAAGATTCTTAACAGATTTATGTACAGGTAAGAAATTGGCTGCATTTGGTTTAACTGAACCAAACGCTGGTACAGATGCTGCTGGACAACAAACTACAGCTGTATTAGATGGTGACGAATATGTTATCAATGGTACAAAAATTTTCATTACAAACGCTGGAGAAGCTGATGTATATGTAATTTTTGCCATGACAGACAAAACAAAAGGTACTCGTGGAATTTCTGCTTTCATTCTTGAAAAAGGAACTCCAGGATTTACATTTGGTCTTCACGAAAAGAAATTAGGTATTCGTGGATCTGCTACATGTGAATTAATTTTCAACAATGTACGTGTTCCAAAAGAAAACTTATTAGGAAAAGAAGGTATGGGATTCAAAATTGCCATGCAGACACTTGATGGTGGACGTATTGGTATCGCTGCTCAAGCATTAGGAATTGCTCAAGGTGCAATCGACGAAGCCGTTGCTTATGTAAAACAACGTAAACAATTTGGTCGTCCAATCGCTAAATTCCAAAATACTCAATTCCAATTAGCTGATATGCAAACAAAAACAGATGCAGCTCGTTGGTTAGTATACTCTGCAGCTACTGCTAAACAAGAAGGTCGTCCTTATACTCAATTAGCTGCTGAAGCAAAATTATTTGCTGCTGAAACAGCTATGGAAATTACAACTAAGGCTATCCAATTATTAGGTGGATACGGATATACTCGTGATTTACCAGTAGAAAGAATGTTTAGAGATGCTAAGATCACTGAAATCTACGAAGGTACTTCAGAAGTACAACGTATGGTCATCTCTGGCGCAATGTTGAAGTAAGAAAGGAATTGGTGTTGAAAATGAAAATCGTTGTTTTAGAAAAACAAGTTCCGGATTCAACTGAAATCACAGTTGATAAAAAAACTGGTGCGTTAATTCGTGACGGTGTTCCTGCAATCACAAACCCTGATGATTTAGCTGGTTTGGAAGCTGCATTGGAATTAAAAGACAAAAACCCTGACACTGAAGTTGTTGTAATGACAATGGGATTACCTAAAGCTGCTGAAATGTTAAAAGAAGGCGTTGCTATGGGTGCTGACAAAGGTGTTTTATTAACAGACCGTGTATTAGGTGGATCTGATACATGTGCTACAAGTATTGCTTTAGCTGCTGCTTTGAAAAAAGTAGGATTCGACTTAGTTATTGCTGGTCGTCAAGCTATCGATGGTGATACTGCTCAGGTAGGACCTCAAACTGCAGAACGTTTGGATATTCCTCAAGTTACTTATGTAGATGAAATCTTAGAAGTAAAAGAAGATTCAATTACTGTTAAACGTTCATTAGAAGATGTTGAACAAATCGTAACTGCTAAGTTGCCATGTGTTATCACAACATTATCTGGAATGAACAAACCTCGTTACATGCAATGTGACAACATCGTTGACTTATGTAAAGAAGACAAGATTGAAGTTTTAACAAATGCTGAATTAGGAATCGATCCTGAAACAGTTGGTTTCAAAGGTTCTCCTACATCAGTTAAAACTACTTTCACAAAAGATGTTACTGACAAAACAGAAGTATTCACATTGTCTGAGCAGGAAACTGCAGATATGATTGCTAAGACTTTGAAAGAAAAGCAAATCATTACAAAGTAGGGAGGATGAAGTAGAATGGCTCGATTTGAAGAATATAAAGATATCTTCGTTTTCGTTGAACAAGAAAACGGAAACATTGCAGAAGTAAGTTATGAACTTATTTCAGAAGCAAGAAAACTAGTTGCTTCTATCCCTGAATTTGGATACAAAGTAGTTGGTGTATTGCTTGGAGAAAATGTAAAAGAAAAAGCTCAAGAAGTTATTAGTCATGGAGCTGATAAAGTAATCGTTGTTGATGATGCTTTATTAAAAGATTATTCAACTCAATTCTATGCAGATGCTTTAACACAAGTTGTTTTAGCTCACAAACCAGATTCAATGTTAACTGGTGCAACTCCTTTAGGACGTGATTTAGCACCACGTGTAGCTGCTCGTTTAAATGTTGGTTTAACTGCAGATGCTACTAAAATTGAAGTTGACTTAGAATATGCTAAAGAAAATGGTGAATCATTATTAGATGTAACTCGTCCAACATTCGGTGGTAACTTATTCGGTACAATCGTATGTAAAGATACTCGTCCACAGATGGCTACAATCAGACCAAAAGTATTCGAATTAGCTCCAACAGATAACACTCGTACTGGTGAAGTTGAAGAATTTACTCCATCATGGACAACTACAGATCCTCAAGTATTTGTAGAAAAAGTAATCGAAAAAGTTAAAGCAGATGTAGATATTACTAAAGCTAATATCTTAGTAGGTGCTGGTCGTGGTGCTGAAAACTGCTTAGATGTAGTTCAAAAAGTTGCTGACGAACTAGGTGGTGTAGTTTGCTGTACACGTGCCGTTGTTGAAGATGGATTCTTAGACAAAGATCGTCAGGTAGGTCAAACAGGTAAGACTGTACGTCCTTCATTATATATCGCTTGCGGTATTTCTGGAGCTGTACAACACTGTGCTGGTATGGATAAATCAGACTTGATCATCTCTATCAACCGTGATCCTCAAGCAGAAATCTTCAATATTTCTAACATGGGATTCGTTGGAGATTGTGCAACTGTATTACCATTATTAGTAGAATCAATTAAAGCTGCAAAAGCTGAATAATAAAAAGGAGCATATTTAAAATGAAAAATGTAGGTGTTATTGGTGCTGGAACAATGGGGCAAGGTATTGCCAATGCATTTGCTACAGCTGGATACAATGTAACTGTATGTGATATTAAAATCGAATGGGCACAAAATGGAATCAACAAAATTGGTGCTAAATTAGATAAACTAGTATCTCGTGAAAAAATTACTGCTGAAAAAGCAGAAGGTATCAAAGCTAACTTAACTGCTGGTGAATACAAAGATTTAGCTGATTGCGATTTGATCGTTGAAGCTGTTCTTGAAAAAATGGAAATCAAAAAAGACTTATTTAAGACTTTAGATGAAATCTGTAAAGAAGATTGCATTTTTGGAACAAACACTTCAAGTTTAAGTGTTACTGAAATTGCTAACGGAATTAAACACAACGTTATCGGTATGCACTTCTTTAACCCAGCTGATCGTATGAAATTAGTTGAAGTTATCTCTGGTGAAAATACTCCAGTTGAAACTAAAGAAGCTATCATCGAATGCTCTAAATCATTAGGAAAAACTCCAGTAGAAGTTGCTGAAGGACCTGGATTTGTTGTTAACCGTATCTTGATTCCAATGATCAATGAAGCTTGCTTCATTTACCAAGAAGGATTGGCTAGTGTTGAAGATATCGATACAGCTATGAAACTTGGAGCTAACCACCCAATGGGACCATTGGCTTTGGGTGACTTAATTGGATTGGACATCGTTTTAGATGTAATGGAAGTATTATATTCTGAAACTGGAGATTCAAAATATCGTCCATGTACATTATTAAAGAAAATGGTTCGTGCTGGAAAATTAGGTCAAAAAACTAAACAAGGATTCTACAGCTACAACTAGTGAAATAACTAAAGTGAAACACTCGTTGTTTCACTTTTTATTTAAATATTAGAGGAGAAAAATCATGGAAAACGTATTATTAGAAAAACAAGGTCACGTTTCAATCATCACAATCAATCGTGAAAAAGCGTTAAACGCATTATCAACAGCTGTATTAAACGATTTAGAAGAAGCAGTAAACACTGTTGAAGCTGATAAAGACACTTATTGTGTAGTTATCACAGGTGCTGGAAGCAAATCTTTTGTTGCTGGTGCTGATATTGCTGAAATGAAAGACAAAACTGTAGAACAAGCTGCTGAATATGGAGCTTATGGAAACAAGAT
>OQWI01001470.1_pt1 | contig 10175 bp, 8 predicted proteins | sample 1691551 | NCBI WGS metagenome assembly OQWI01 (sample SAMN03418259, study PRJEB22391) | human gut metagenome | biome: human-gut; feature: organic feature; material: feces | host: Homo sapiens | place: Tanzania | collected 2013-01
ACTTTTCGTGTTATGAAGATATTAGGGTATATCCGCTTTATGCCATCAAAAATATATTCAAATAAAAAAATAAGATATTATTGTAGAATAGATGGAGGAGATGGCGGCATTACTTGCCGCCAAATCGCCATCCCAATCCCAGCATCAGATTGTTGGGAGTCTTGAAATCCACCAGACTGTAGCCGATGTGCAGCATGGCACGTCGGCTCACATGAATCTTCAGGGCAAGCACCTCATATACACCCCTGAAGTCGTTGCGATTGCCAAGCAGATAGGTTCCGGCACCGAAGTTGATGCTGAAATAAGGCATGGCAAACTCACCACGAGCCGAAAGGCCCAAACCCGCCTGGGTACTAAACTTATGGTTCACATTCTCGCCCCAAGGATCATTCTCCCTGCTAGCCGAACGGTCGTACACACCATCAAGCGAAGCACCCAAACTCAGCCAAGGGTTCAGCCGATACATCGGGTTGACATTAAAGCCCATCACGGCATACTTGCCCTCCAGCAGATAGCTCGACACACCATCATGGGCAATCCCCTGCTTCCATGCACCATACAAAACCACATCCGTGTAAAGTCCACGGCTATCCGGCAGTTTCTCCCGCTCCACCTTCGGCACAGCCAACGGTTGTCGGTTGATGTAATAAGCCAGTCCCAATCTTATGCCACCCGTGTTAAGCCCCATGTTAGGATAAGTGGTGTTGCCATTAGAGAAATGCGTCAGCGAAATACCGGCATTCAGGTCGAGATATTTCGAGAGCATCCACTTCATATACACATCAACATCAATATATGCCGTAGTCTTTGAGCCAATCACCTTGTTTTCTGGGTTGTTCAGCTCGTCATAGGCATTCCATCCGAACGCCATACCCAGGTTCCACTCATAGTTGAGCGACAGCCTCCTCGACAGGTTCACGACGGGCGCTCCCTGAAACAAGAACACAGAGATGGGGTTTGAGAGCCAGCGGTTAAACTCATGCCTTGCCACGCCCACGCCTTGGTATGCACCATGATGGATGGATCCCGGGCGCACTTCGTCACGATTCATGAATGCATATTTCAGCGTGAAGGTCATGTCATGATTCATCGTGCGCGTCTCGTCGTTGCCTCCACGCAAAAACTCGTTGGTATGGAAGATGGTAGCTGGCACCGCATCCAGTGCGATGCGGTGTATAGTCTTGCAGCTATCCTCCTGCGAGGAGGCCGGCAACGCCATGGCAACAAGCATGGATATAACCAATAAACTTTGTTTCATCATTCTAAATTAATAAATTGCCGTATATTTGCATTCGGGAGTATCTTCATACAGCAAACACAAATACAAGGTATCAAAACAATCCCTTGCGGTTAGCAATTGAGGATTGTCATAGTACTCCAGTATGCTATCTACTTTTAATGTGGATTGCTTCATCTTCATATTGTAGATTGCAGATTATATCTCATCTGCATTTTCAACAAAGGCTCAGCATTCACTCCAAGTGCAGCCTCAAAGAGCAGGGCCGTTTTTTCCGTTACTGGGCGACGAGCATTCAGAATTTCGTTCAGGGCAGAATAAGCAATCCCCATTTCCTCCGCCAACTGGCGCTGAGAGATTCCACGGTATTCTATCTCATCCTTCAGAACATCCCCTGGATGCGTAGGAAAAGCTGGAGTCATCTCGTTTGCTCGCATTTCCTTTGTTGTTTTATTATCGTTGCTCATAACTATATTATTTATAATGGTTTGACAATTCAGTTATATTACATATGGTTGCAATAGTTTGACCATCCTCAAATTCTTCTTCAAATTCTATTCGATATTGGTCATTCACTCTTACCGAGGACAAACCTTCTTTATTTCCTTCTAACCGTTCATAATTGAGAGAATTATATTTCCATAGACCTTGAACGTTATCTTCCGATATCATAAGGTCTATCACTCGAATATACTTTCTAACTATTTGCGGTTGAAAGCGATGCTTTTTATCAGATTTGCCAGATCTATATAGATCACGCAGATAATCCTCGTTGAAATTTACTATCATAACCTTAATGTTTTGATGCTGCAAAGATAATATTTTAATTCGATATTCACAAATTTTGTGAAGGAAACTTTTGCTTAACAACTATAATTGTGATTATCTGTGTTAAAAATCATAAGAATCATCTCGTTTCTCATTATTTTTATTGCCTTTGTCCCAAAATAACAATTTAAAACAAAGGATATGAGCACATCAACTCATGTGATTACTCCCGATTTGCAAGCGAAGCTTGACAAAGCGAGAGAAGAACATACAAACGGAGAAACTCTGTGCTTTGGCACTGCTCAAGATGCTATCGCATGGATGGAAACCTTATAGTGTTGCGAATAGACTCCTTATGGATGAAATTCCGGTATCCTTTAAAACTTGTTGCATCATAATGACCAACAAGGAATTTTGAATATATAACAATTTAAAAAGTAAGAAATATAAGAAACAGAAAAGAAAGATATAACATAGTAAGATTATAAACTTGCGTTTACTAATTTGTTCGGAAACACTTAAATTTTGCCAGAATATAAGTATAGCATAAACGAATGAATAAGTTCTGTAAACGCCTGCGCTATAGCGTGGGCGGAACTTATCGTTTATGCGGGCCCGGCAAAAGCCTAAGTGTTGATAAGGGAAGCTCACGCTTCTTCTTTGTCTTCACTTCATCAAGGCTTTCCTTGGATGGCTTTCCAGCCAATCCTTCTGTCCGCTGCCCGTTTTACTCCGATAATGATTTAGTTCCAAACGCACCCATCAGCTATAGCAAAAGACGTTGGAGTTCGCTTCAATGTTTGTTGCTATACCTTATTATATATAGTAACTAACAATGAAAAGAGCTACGAATGGACAAATTAAGAATGCAGAGTAGTAATGGTGTCGAGGACAACATTACGAAAATTGCGCAGCTGTTTCCCGACTGCGTTACGGAGACCGTGGACGAAAGAAGCGGTCAGCCAAAGCACCTCATAGATTTCGAGAAACTCAAGCAGAATCTTTCTGATAGCGTAATATCAGAAAGAGCAGAACGCTACCAGTTTACCTGGCCCGACAAGAGCAAGGCAATTCTCCTAGCCAACTCTCCTATCAATGCCACACTTCGCCCTTGCCGTGAAGACAGCGTTGATTTCGACAACACCCAGAACCTTTATATCGAGGGCGACAACCTCGATGTTCTCAAATGTCTGAAGGAGACTTACCTCCATAAGGTGAAAATGATCTATATAGACCCACCTTACAATACCGGAAACGACTTTGTTTATGAAGATGATTTCGCTCAGTCTTCTGAAGAATACCTCGCCAACTCAGGACAGTTTGACGAGCAGGGCAACCGTATGTTTACCAATGCCGAAAGCAATGGTAGATTCCATACCGATTGGCTCAACATGATTTATCCGAGATTAAAGGTTGCTAGAGACTTGCTGACCGATGATGGTGTGATATTTATTTCGATTGATGACAATGAGGTTGAGAATCTTAAAAAAATCTGTAATGAAATCTTCGGAGAGCAAAACTTTATTGCTCAATGCGTAAGAAAAAGAAGAGATAGTCAAGCAAATTTATCCAAAAATATTTCACCAATCCATGAATACGTTTATATTTATGCAAAACATAATGGTGATATTCTTAACAAAGTAAGTGCCAATATTGATGAAAGTGCTTACAAGAATCCAGACAATGATAAAAGAGGACCATATGTTACTATGCCATGCACCAACAAGGGTGGTGCTGTCTATAGTGTTACTACTCCAACTGGAAGAATTATAGAAGAAGAATGGCGATTTAAAAAAGAAACATATGAAAAGCTATTACGAGAAGACAAGATTGTATTTCCTAAAAATGGCGAGGGAAAACCTCGTTATAAACTTTTTCTTTCTGAAAAAAAGGAAATTGGACAACTGGCAAATACTTGGCTTGACACTTTGGCATCAAATCAAGAAGCAACTCGTGAGATAAAGGATTTATTCGAAGGAAAGCTAACCTTTGACACTCCTAAACCTGTTGGATTATTAAAATTTTGCTTAGAGTTATCAACAAATAAAGATTCCCTTATTCTCGACTTCTTCAGCGGTTCTGCAACCACTGCTCATGCTGTGATGCAACTCAACGCAGAAGACAGAGGCAATCGAAAATTTATCATGGTTCAGCTCCCAGAGCTAACCTATACCGCTAAAACAGAGAAGTACAAAGACGGAGAGGAAGAAAAAGAGCGTTACATTATAGATGAAGCAACAGGACATCCTGCCATAGCTAAAGATAGCGATGCACGCAAAGCGGGCTATTATACAATCTGTGAAATCGGAAAAGAAAGAATAAGAAGGGCCGGCAAGAAAATCAAGGAGGAATCTCCTTTAACCACCCAAGACCTCGATACAGGCTTCCGTGTGTTGAAACTCGATTCCACCAATATGCAGGACATTTACTATTCTCCAAAGGATATTTTGCAAGCCGACCTTTTCTCGCAAGTGGATAATGTGAAGCCGGATAGAACGGGCGAAGACCTGCTCTTTCAGGTAATGCTTGAACTCGGTGCAACCCTGGATTCGAAGATAGAAACGACAACGATAGCTGGCAAGACCATCTATAACGTTGCCGAAGGATACCTTGTGGCTTGCTTCGACCCGGATGTAACCGACGATGTGGTAAAGACCATCGCCCAGATGCAGCCAGCTTATGCCGTGCTCCGTGACACCAGCATGAAGGACGATTCCACCGCCACCAACTTCGAGCAGATCTTTAAAACATATTCTCCTGACACAGTCACCAAAATCCTTTAGAAAGGTAAAAAAGTAAAAAGGTAAAAAAGTAAAAAGAACATTTTTGCTGTGTTTACTTGAAACTTGTAAAAGTAAAAAGAGCTTTACTGATTACGATTATGAAACTGAAGTTTAAGATACAACAATATCAGACCGATGCCGTGGAGAGCGTCATCAACGTCTTCAAGGGGCAGCCCAACCAAGCCAACCTGGAATACAGGATGGATAAGGGAAAACTGTATGTGGTTGACAGCAAGAAGTTTGATATCAAAATAGAACATCCAGATGTCTTTGCCGATAGCGATGATGCCAGCAATAGCCTGGGTTATAAGAACAACCGCCTTGCCATGGATAAGGTGGCTCTCTTTGACAACATCCGACAGATTCAGACCGAGAACAACATTCATCAGGATGAAGAACTCTGTCAGAAACTCGGTGCCTGCCAGCTCGACGTGGAGATGGAAACCGGTACGGGAAAGACTTACGTCTATATCAAGACGATGTTCGAACTGAACAAGCAGTATGGCTGGACCAAGTTTATCGTGGTGGTTCCAAGCATCGCTATCCGAGAGGGAGTGAAGAAGAGTTTCGACATCACGGTAGATCACTTCATGGAGCAATACGGCAAGAAGGCTCGCTACTTCATCTACGACAGCAGCAGCCTCAACGATATCGACACCTTCTCGCAGAGCAACGACATCAGCGTGATGATTATCAATACCCAGGCCTTCAACACCATGAAGGAAGGAGCCAAGAACAAAGCGGCACGCATCATCAACTCCGAACGAGATGAGTTTGGTTCCCGAAAGCCTATCGCCGTTCTTGCAGCCAACAACCCAATCATCATTCTGGATGAACCGCAGAAGATGGGAGGTGCCGCTACACAGACGGCACTCAAAGCCTTCAATCCGCTCTTCACCCTGAACTACTCCGCCACCCACAAGGAACACCACAACACGGTGTATGTGCTCGATGCACTCGATGCCTATAACCACAAGTTGGTGAAGAAGATAGAGGTAGTAGGTTTCGAACTGAAGAACCTGAAAGGTACCGACAGCTATATCTATTTTGCAGAGCTGCTGCTTTCGAAAGACAAGGCTCCACAGGTAAGACTGGAGATAGAACAGCAGAGCACTACAGGAGCCATCAAGCGAATCTACAAGAAGTTGGGCGAAGGCGACGACCTCTATAGTGCCTCCGGAAACATGCTGCAATACAAGGGGTTCATGATTACCGACATCGTGGTGGATGCCCGTCAGCCAAGCCGAAGCCAGGTGAAGTTCAGCAATGGCGAGAGTCTGATGCTGAAGGAGGTAATCGGCAACGTAACTGCCGACCACAAGGCTCGCATCCAGATAAGGGAAACCATCAAGGCGCACTTCCGCAAAGAGAGTGCGCTCTTCCATCGTGGCATCAAGTGCCTCTCCCTTTTCTTCATCGACGAGGTTGCCAAGTATCGCCAGTATGATGAAGACGGCAATGCGCTGCTGGGACGCTATGGAGAAATCTTCGAACAGGAATACCAGGCAGAACTACTGGAGAATCAGAATATGTATGACCCGGAGTATATGCAGTATCTCAGCTGCATCCCTGTCAACAAGACCCATGAGGGCTATTTCTCCATCGACCCCAAGACCAAGCGCATCAAGGACAGCGATGAGAAGAAGGGTGCTGGAAGCGATGACGTATCGGCTTACGACCTGATCATGAAAGATAAGGAACGATTGCTGAGTCTCGACCCAACTTATTCACCTGTTCGCTTCATCTTCTCCCACTCAGCCTTGAGAGAAGGTTGGGACAATCCGAACATCTTCCAGATCTGTTCGCTCAGACAGGCAAACAGCATCTCGCAGAAGCGTCAGGAAGTGGGACGAGGTCTGCGACTCTGCGTTGACAACAAGGGAGTGCGTCAGGATGCCGATACCCTGCAGGGACAGGTGCAACAGATTAACCGCCTTACCGTGATTGCCTCTGAGGGCTATGCTGATTTCGTAAACGACCTGCAGAAGAATATTTCGGAAGATCTCTACGACCGTCCGAAGGTTGCCGACATCGATTACTTCGATGGAAAAACCTTCACGATTGAGGATGGCAGCAAGCACAGTATCACAACGGCAGAAGCCAAGAAGATTTATTTCTATCTGGTGAAGAACGGTTATGTGGATGACGAAAGTCATGTAACCGAAGCTTACCGCTCTGCCGCAACATCGGGAACACTCGCAACATTGCCAGATGAAGTAAAGCCATACGGCAAATGGATTCACAAACTGATAGAAGGCGTATGGAATCCTTCTGCCCTTGACGGTATGATAGAAAACGGAAGTACGCCGCAGACTCCGGAGAACAGACTGAATGAGAACTTCACGAAGAAGGAGTTCCAGGAACTCTGGAATCGCATCAACCACAAATACGCCTATACGGTGAACTTCGAAAGCAGGGAACTGATAGAGAAAGCTATTGATGCCATCAACAAGGAACTGGTGGTTTCGAAACTGAGCTACGTGGTAACCCGAGGAGTGCAGAAGACGGAACTGAAGCACGACGACATGAAGGCGGGCAGCATGATGGTGCAGGAAGAAATGCAGCATGATGACCTGAGAACGGATGTCGTAAGCACCGTAAAGTACGACCTGCTAGGCAAGATAGCCGCCAACACCCGATTGACCCGCAAGACCATCGCCGGGATTCTGAGTCAGATTAAGCCAGAAAAGTTTAATATGTACAAGATGAATCCGGAAGAGTTTATCCGCAGGGTAAGCCGCCTGATACTGGAGCAGAAAGCCACCATCATCGTAGATCACATCAGTTACAACGAGATAGAGGGAAGCTACGATTCGGCCATCTTTACGGAAGAGAAACATACCTCGCTCGACAAGGCTTACCAGGGAAGGAAGAGCATTGTGGATTATGTGTTTACCGATGGAACGGCAAAGCAGAGTGTGGAGCGCAAGTTTGTGGAAGACCTCGATACGAGTACCGACGTTGCCGTATATGCCAAGTTGCCAAAAGGCTTCCACATTCCTACCCCTGTGGGCAATTATTCTCCCGACTGGGCGATAGCATTCAAGGATGGTGCCGTGAAGCATGTCTATTTCGTAGCCGAAACCAAGGGCAGCATGTCAACCCTCGACTTGCGAGGCATAGAAGATGGCAAGATAGCCTGTGCCGACAGGCTCTTCGAGCAACTCTCAGGTTCGGGCATCTACTATCATAAGGTAACCAATTATGACGACTTGATGGAATGGGTGAAATAATTCTTAATGTTAAATGTTATCGCCTCCTCTCTCACCATCTACGCCTTCGAAGCCATGAAGGCGGAACTGGAGAAAGAGGAGGAAGTTAATGATTTCAACACCACCCAACTGAATTGATAGAGGGGCATTTTATGATAAAAGATAGAGTTATAAACCCTATCTTTTACTCTATTTCCTCTATCCTTGCCAACTCCCAGCCCTTGAACTGCATGATAATCTTATGAAGCGTTGTGCCCTGGCGAAGAGACTCAACCCTCGGAGCATCGGCATATCGCCTAATCTGTTCCACAGCATCCAACCATTGCTTCTCCGACTTCTTCATAGGGCTACCATCTTCCTTCAAGACATCCTTCAACTCTTCATCAAACTCTTTTCTGGAAAGAACCTTGAGTTCGAGGATGTAGCTGTGCTGACTGGCATAATGGGTATGATCAGGCAACAGGAAGAAATCACAATAGCCATGATTCAACTCCAATTCGGGAGCCGTGATGTAATAATCGTTGAGGTTCAAGTATGCCATAAAGAAACCTTGCAGATTTCGCTCCGATTCTATTCCGTCACGCACAGAAGAAACCTTAGCGTAGGCTTCAGCCATGAAACGCAGTCCTTCCTCCCATACTCCTTCATAAGCCATGTCGTAATAGTAATCCGTCAATCTGTTGGTATCCACATACGACTTTGCCTGATACTCTTCTTCCAAATATCCGTAATACTGCTTGCGAACATTATTATTAGGAATGCCCAAAATCAACTTAGAACCACGTGTACCCTTGATGGTCAACATACCATAATAAAAAAGCAAACTTGGGAAGATTTCAGCCTTCGGTATCTGATAGGCAGAGAACTGCTCCTCCAGTTGGGCAACAATCTGTCCCTCTTCCGCTATCTTGCGGATGATACCCTTGCGCTCGCCATCCAACTTATCGAATTGCAAGAGTTTCTTCATCTTGCCATAATCAGTCTTGGTATTCGGGTCTATCATCTGCTCTGGAGCCTGACCATAGTCCATGTAGTTGCGGAGGTAGTAGAGCACCATATCGCAATTAAACATTCTTACATTCTTACGCAAAGCCTGCTTGGCAAAACAATAGTTGTCGTACCAAGGCTTCATATCGTTGACGATGGCATCAATATCACTATCCGCCGGGATGCAGCCATGCTCTTTATAATAGGAGAACATCTCGATGACATCAACAGTAGAGAAGCCCAGCATCTCATCAAATTCCGGTTTGATAGAGATGTTCCATCCAATATTGAAACCGCTGGTTACATCATCCAGGGTTACAGGACTGACACCCATCATGAAGATGCGCTCGAAGTTTCCCTTGAACTTCTTGAAGACATCCCGATAGAAACCATCGGCATGAGTAATGGCATGATACACTTTCTCACCATGCTCATTGAGCACTACATTAGTAAAATTATCATATTCATCGATGATAAGATAAAGCTGAAAATGATTTGCCTTGGCTGCATCAAAGATTATCTGCATCTTATCAGCATACTGTGTCTTAGTCTTGATTTCCTGAACCTTCTTATCGCCATAATATGCAGCATACTGCTCTGCGAAACTATCCAACTTAATACAGAGATAGGCATTGAATCTTTCCTCCAAGACTTCTATCTTACCTGTAATTTGAGAAAAATCCAGGAACAGTACCTGGTAAATTCCTCGCAGGGATGTAGGATGCTGGCCTATCCACAAATTACCGAAGAGTTTTTCGAAACTCTCCTTCTGATTACAATCATAGTAAGAGTAGAGCATACTGAGAAATATGCTCTTTCCAAAACGACGGGGACGGATGAAGAAGAGATTGCGAGGCTGCTTCTCCAGCTCTGGCAAAAACATCGTCTTATCGACATAATATAGATTCTGACTCATCACCGTGGCGAAATCAGATACTCCGTATGGTACTTGTTTTACTTGCTGTTTCATCATGCTATGAAATTTAACCAGTTTACATATGCAAAGTTACGGCTTTATTTTGAAACAACCAAAGTTTTCACTGCTTTTTTGGTCGCACAAGTATACAATCCCACATTATAAACACAGGATTTAACTGATACACCCTTAACATTTGATTATAAATCTCTAAAATTACAAGAAAAGTTTGGCTGTTTCGAATATTCAGCGTATCTTTGCAACAATAATAA
>OQWI01001478.1_pt1 | contig 10159 bp, 7 predicted proteins | sample 1691551 | NCBI WGS metagenome assembly OQWI01 (sample SAMN03418259, study PRJEB22391) | human gut metagenome | biome: human-gut; feature: organic feature; material: feces | host: Homo sapiens | place: Tanzania | collected 2013-01
ATATATTATATATTTTTTATACGCATTATACAATACAAAAAGTGGCTTTCATCTCCACAGCAAGCTATGGAGTTTTCGCCACTTGATTATAACCAAGAACATACCGCACCTGCCTTTGAATTCATGATTATCACTTGTTCTCTTGTGAAAGCTAGTTTGAATCGATTGCGATAATATGCATTTACATAATTTTGAAGGTTCGCATCCTCTTTAACTCGCTTATAGAATTTTTCTTTTGAAATACAATAAAACTCTGCTTTTTCACTTTCAATACGAATCTTTGGAAGACAATTTCTAAATTGTGTCAAACAATCACAATATAAACTCACCACATCCGGACCTTTTAAATAGGTAATATTAAATTCACGCTCATCTTGCATGATCAAACTCACTTTAACAATACCCTTCTTTAAAACATACATATTACTATCATTCAAATCTAAACATGTATGTCGATTTTTTATAAGTATAGGAATCTTTTCTTTTTCTAAATATTGTATGACACCATCACAACACATCTTACTCATCCCTGTTATCATTTTCATTGTATCATATTGTGGTGCAAATGTTATAACTTTGTCTATTTAAACATATAGTGATATAATACTTATTGCTGGGTTGCTTGTAATTTGCATATCCAGTTTCCTATAAAAGAGTTGAACTAAGCCCCCACAAACTTATGTTCAACTCTTTTTTATAGTTCAAAGCGGACATTTTAACTGCCCGCTTTGCTTTTTAAAATTTTTATAATCTGTTTTCCAACTTTATCCATATCGATTGGCTTAGAAATATATCCATCCATACCCACATTCAGTGCCTTCTTTTTATCTTCATCAAACGCATTCGCACTCATCGCAATAATTGGAATCGTATTCTTTTCTGGAATCGCCCTAATTTTTTGTGTAGCTAAATACCCATTCATATTTGGCATTTGAATATCCATTAAAATAAAGTCATACGTACCAACCGGTTTTTGAATCACTTTATCAACACATTCCAAACCATCTCTTGCCAAGTCTACATGTAAGCCAAAATTCTCTAATATAATCTTCGCAAATTCAGCATTCAATTCATTATCTTCTGCTAGTAATACATGTTTACCTTCTAAAGAATGCTTAGAAACTACAAGATCCTCTTGTTTCGTTTTATCTCTTTCATCATCTACAATCTTATGATCTATCGTAATTGTAAAAGTACTACCCTTACCAAGCACACTTTCAACATCAATCGTACCACCCATCATATCTACCAATTTCTTTACAATAGCCATACCAAGACCTGTACCCATAATATTTACGGAAGCTTCACGCGTAAATGAATCAAATAGAGTTGGAATAAAACTTTCACTCATTCCAATACCCGTATCTATGATTTGAACTTGATATGTACCATAACCCTCTTTTGCACACTCCAGTTCCTTTACATCCACTGTGACACGACCACCACTAGGTGTATATTTAATGGCATTACCAATCAAATTCACTAAAATTTCCTTCACCTTCGTACTATCACACAATACTTGTTTATGTTTTATATCAATTTTTGTATCTAATACAATCTCTTTTTCTTTGGCCATTGCACCAAAGACATTCGACACTTCTTCGACCATATCTACAATGGACTCACTACTTTGGGCTAACACACTTTTACCACTTTCAATACGAGCCATATTCAATACATCATTAATAATGGAAAGTAATAAATTACCAGACTGCTCGATCTTCTTTTGATAATCCACCAAAGCAGGATCTGAAAGCTTCTTTTTCATCAATTGATTATATCCAAGAATTACATTCATAGGCGTACGAATATCGTGTGACATATTATTTAAGAAATTTGTCTTAGCATTACTCGCATTTTCAGCTTGAATATAAGCCTTTCTTAACTGTTCCCTTTGAAGACGCTCCTTCTTAATCAAATCATCAATATTTCTTGTACCAATCACAACCGCTCTTGTGCGATCCTTTTTCTTTACATAAGAAACACGAGCCTGATAATATAAAACACCCTCATCCGACATATATTCATAAGTAAAAGAATAATCTTCATTGGTCGATTTCAGTTTTTCAAATGAAAGTTCCTCTAAAAAACTGTCTCTAGAATCATCCGAAACCAAATCTTTGGCATAAGCCGGTAACAATTCAGTCCAACGATCATGATAAGACCGACAAAAATCCGCTATACGCTTACCATTACTACCCGCTTCTCGATATGAATAGATTTGTCCTTGATCCAACTCCACTAAAAGTACAGAAAAATAATCCTTACTAATTCCTTCAATAATCTCTCTTTGAAGTTCTAAAACATTTTCCTTTTTACGCACCTCATCCATAGGACGAAATCCCATCACAAAACGAAAATGGTGCTTTTCATCATATAAACGAATTGCTCTTGCATATAAAGATTCATATCCATTAGAATTTGGATAAATCTGATACTGCAATTCTACCGTCTCATTTTTAAGAAGTGCATTCATAAAAGGAACAGGAGATAAAATATCCATAAAATCTTTACACGACTCTTTTACCAACACACGATCATAGAAATCACGTAAACAACGTGTATAATTCATCTTATCCTCATTCGAAAAATCATCAAACCCTCTATAATTATACATCTTGCCATCATGCTTAACGACAACCATCGTATTCTCTATTAAATCCCCCACGATCACGGTCGAATATTCCATTGTAAGGGCTGTAAGCATTTGATTACGCTCCTCAACCCTTTTTTCTTTATCCAACATAAAACTTGTAACATCCGTAATATTTCCCTGGAAGAAAAATGTTGAATCTTGTTTTAAAGCCAAATAACAATCCGATACCCAATGATACCCATCCTTACCTTTCAGACGAAAAACCACATTCTGACAAGAACCAACCTTATATGGATCCTTTAACAAATCTCTATTCTTATCTAAACAAATTTTATCTTCAGGATGTAACATATTCACTAATTTATTATCAAATTCAGTTTCAATTTCTTTTTGCGTCCAATGTAAAGTATTTAAAAAATCATCGCTCAAAAACAAAAAAGGATATCCCTCATCTACAGAACACCTATAATATCCTTTAAGCAACCTATACACTTCATCCAATTCAATATTATCTTTCTTTTGACGCTTTAAAAACTTCATACTATGCCCCGAATTTCGTGTAATCCCTTACAAATATAATAACAACACAACCTTCATTTGTCACGATAAAATAAAGAAATATTTATATTTCATGTTTTATTTGTATATTATTTAATCCTTTTTAATGCATTTAAAATACTTTTAGTTATATTTTACTATTTTGTTCATTTTAAGCTATGCTATAATTTATCCGTTAGATAAAAATTAAAGATGCCCAATCTTTTACGTCTAACACTTTTCGACATGAGGACTAGCCCTTCCCAAAAACTAAACATAGCTAGTTCTCCATTTTTTTATTTTTAGATGTTATAATGAAATTGGCTGAGTACTAATCCTTAGCTTGTAACCAACTTAAGCTGACAAATCCCACATACTTGTCAGCTTTTTTCGTATTCTGAACAAACTTGACTTATCCCCAAGTAATTATATAATATAAACGAATTTATCATAAATCAATTTATCATAAGGAGGGTAATCATGAAATTCATAGGCAGAAAAAACGAATTGTATACATTAAATACAGAATATAATCGTAACAGTAGCTTTGTGGTTATTTATGGGCGACGTCGTGTTGGAAAAACAACACTGATCAAAGAGTTCTTAAAGAATAAAACTGCATTCTATTATCTTGCGACTGAGGAATTAGAAAGCCAAAGTATGAAACGACTTGCTAATGTTATAGCTCGTACTACAAAAAACACATTGCTGCAAAAAATAGAATTTACAGATTGGTTGGATTTATTTCAACTAATTGCTGACTATAAACCAGAAGAAAAGAAAGTCCTTGTCATTGATGAATTTCCATATCTCGTGAGAACAAATTCAGCATTCCCTTCCATTTTACAAAATGCATGGGACGAATTTTTAAAAGACAGTAACGTGATGTTGATTCTGTCCGGTTCCTTGATTGGTATGATGCAAAAACATGCACTTTCTTATGATAGCCCACTATATGGTCGTAGAACAGCACAAATGCGTTTGACACCACTACCATTCACTAGTATTTATGAAGCACAAAATCTTCCTTTTGAACAAGCCGTAGAACAATTTGCTCTAACAGGTGGTGTACCAAAATATTTGGAGTTTTTTGAAGACGGAAGACCTTTAGAAGAACAGCTTAAAGATGCCGTTTTTTCTAAGAATGGCTTTTTATATGAAGAACCCAATTTTTTATTAAAAAGCGAATCCTTAACAGCCGTAAACTATTTTTCAATTATTAAGACAATTGCAGACGGCAATCATAAACTCGGTAAAATTGCAAGTGCATTAGGACAAGAATCTTCATCACTTACACCTTATCTATCTACACTTTCGGATCTTGGTTTCATTGAAAAACGAACACCAATCACAGAAAAGAATCCAGAAAAATCACGTAAAGGATTGTATTTCATTGCAGATAATTTCCTTCGTTTTTGGTTTTGCTACGTATACCCTTACAAAGGTGAATTGGAATTAGACAATATGCAAATTGTACTAGACGAAATTCATAAAGATTTTAAAGAAAAATTTGTTGCCTTTGCTTATGAAGATATCTGTAAGGACATTTTCGCAAAACTATGCAGTAACAACGCAATTTCATTTGTACCATCCCGCATTGGATCTTATTGGTTAAATGATTATGATGGAGATACAGAAATCGATGTCATGTCTGTAGACCATCAAAATAAACAAGTTTTTGCTGGAGAATGTAAATATCATACAAAACCAGTAGATGCCCCCGTATACTTTGCATTAAAAGAAAAAGTAGATAACGCCGCAGAAATACGCAAATCTTTCCCAAAATATAACGTTATCTATGGCTTGTTTAGTAAAAGTGGTTTTACAAAACGTATGCTCGATATCGCAAAAGAAAACCCAAATATACTCCTAATTCATGAAGATCATTTAATATAATGAATACTTCTTTAGCTGACAAATCCCACGTACTTGTCAGCCTTTTTTATATAAATATAAAATTCTAAAGTATATTACGATAGTCCTTTTTATCGTTCCTGATAATCCATATTTTATGATATTTTAGTGCTATTTCACATGTGGTATTTCTCTGCTCCAAAACCAAAATCTTAATATATAAAAAAGTGTTAGACCTAATATCATCTAACACTTTCAAAAACAATACTAGCGGTTTTCTGCTGGCTGTCAGCCGCGATACCCTACAGAGTATCTGTATAACGTGGTTGGAACTTTTAAGTCTCCAACCTAGACTCATCTTTTCTCCCCGATGCGGGCGCGATATCCTACAGAATATCTAAATGTCTTGAATACTTTACCCTGCTCCAAGTGCAGTACAGCTTTTACGTGCCGCCACACGGTACTCTTTGTACACAAATAATATACAATAATCAAATTTTTTGTTCAATCATTTCCCGCAACGTCGTTTGACGCACCCTTTTCTGTTTTAACTTAACTTGTGTCTCAAACAACTGCTTATTTCCAATTATAAACAACTGTTTTTTTGCACGCGAAATTGCTGTATATAAAAGACGCTTCTCTAACATATTTTTTGCATTCACATCCACAATACAAAATACTGTCTGATATTCATTACCCTGCGATTTATGTACACTAATACACCACGCATGCTTTAGGTAATATAGAAAATCCGTAGAGAAGTCAACCACATTGTTTGTGAAATCAACTGAGATTACATTTCGTTTCGTATCAATCTCAAGAATCGTACCAATATCACCATTATAAACATCATCATCTGGAAGATTTTTCAGCAACATGACTTTATCGTTCTCTCTAAATATTGTTGTTCCAACCTTCATTTGATTTTTTTGCGGACTTTTTGGATTAAATAAAACCTGCATCTGACGATTGATCTCATCAATACCCGCTACCCCTTTATACATTGGAGCAAGTATCTGCATAGAATCCAAATCCATATCTTTAACATAATCAATCAGTGCTTCCATGATCTTTGGTGTTGACCTTTCTACAAAAGTTACACCATCCTCATAATGACAAGTACTTTCTTCACGAATTTCTTTGGCTAATGTCACAATACCAGAACCATTCGATTGTCTAAAAATCTTCTTTAAATGAACAGTATCAATCACATTGGATTTTATCAGATCCTCTAAAACTTTCCCAGGGCCCACACTCTCCAACTGATCTTCATCACCTATTAATAGAATACGACAACGATTTGGCAAAGCCTTTAATAATTGGGCAAACAAGTGTGTATCCACCATACTAAATTCATCTACAATAATAAAATCTACATCCAAAGGTTCATCCTCATTTTTACCAAATGTATTATCCTCTAAATTCCACTGCAACAATGAATGAATCGTTCTTGAATCACAATTGGATAATTGTGCTAATCTTTTTGAAGCTCTTCCTGTAGGTGCGCAAAGCTGAATCTTTGCTTCTGGATAGATATCTTTGGCAATCTCTAATATTCCCTTTACTGTAGTCGTCTTACCTGTACCTGGCCCACCCGTTAAAATCATAAAAGAACGATCAAAAAATAATTGAATCGCATCTTTTTGTTCTTGATCATACGTGATGGCTAACGCAAATTCAACCTGTTGAATACGATTTTCTACATCCACCTGCTCAACATTAAACAAATGATTCTGTAATTCTTTTGCGATTGTTACTTCATCTTCATGTAAAGTAAATGGATAGATCCTTGTATTTTCTACATACAAATACTGCATAGCCACCAAACGATCAATACTTTCTTGAATCAATTCTTCACTAACACCTTGTACATTTGAAAAGATAGTCGCAAATGTAATATATGTATTTCCAGTTGCCATCGACAATTGTCTAGCCAATTCATAGATATAGGCATCTAATCTTCTTGGATCCTCACTCGATAAACCAATGGCACTTGCCATCTTACAAGCCGTCTTATATCCAAAACCATATACTTCATAATATGGTTTAAAACAATCTTCTTCAATCACTTTTAATACATCATCATACGTATCAAGCAACATCTGAATTTGTCTAGAACTCAATCCATATTTCAACAATTTGGCATAAGCCTCATTAAAACCAGTAAATTCTTGAATCCCTTTTTTTATAATTGAAATCTTCTTTTCAGAAAGATTAGGAACCTGATTTAAAATTATCGGATCCTTGTGAATTTTCTCCAAACAATTCTCGCCCAACGTTTCATAAATAGATTCCGCCGTCTTTTTGCCAATTGTAGGAAAGTTTTCACCACAAAGAAAATGAATGATTGAATCCGAATTATCCGGCAATTTCTTTTTAGCTATATCCACACGAAATTGCTCCCCATATTTAGGATGCTTAATATATTCCCCTTCAAGAATATATTCCTGATCTTCGACTGGATCTTCGATTCTTCCTGCGGCTGTAAAATTATGATATGTTTTTAGCTCCGAAAAACCAGCTACAACATAATGATTGGCTTTATTTTCAAATATGATATATTCAAGCCTAGCCTCGATGTCCATTGGCTGTCTCCATAATCAATTGATTTAAATTCTTGCCATTCTTAAATACTTCTTCAATGACACCACCACCAATACATTTATCGCCATCATAGAAAACTGCTTCCTGACCTTCAGTAACAGACGCAATTGTTTGCGGATATTTGACCAAAACACTTGTATCATCCAATCTTTCAATTTCAATATTCTGATCTTTTTGACGATATCTAAACTTACAAGTGCACTTCGTAGGAATCTCATCTAAACTAGGTAAGATCCAGTTGATACCTTTTACGACACAAGAATCTGAATATAATAAATCTCTTTGATCCGTACGACATACATAAAGAATATTCTTTACAACATCTTTTCCAACCACAAACCAAGGACCTTTTTCATGATCAATATTCAATCCTTTTCGTTGTCCAATTGTGTAATATAAAACACCGACATGACGGGCAATCACTTTACCTGTATTGACATCTACAATATCACCATCTTTACTAGGAAGATAGTTTGATAAGAATTGTCTAAAGTTTCTTTCTCCAATGAAACAAATACCCGTACTATCCTTTTTAGTGGCAACAGATTCCAAATTTAATTCAGCCGCAATCTGACGAATCTCAGGCTTTTCAAGATTTGCCAACGGAAAAATTGTTTTTGCAATCTTACTCTTTTCTACCTGACACAAAAAATACGTTTGATCTTTATTTTGATCTTTAGCTCGCGTTAAATATGTAAAGCCATTATCCTCTTTAAAGTTTGAAGCATAATGCCCTGTAGCCACCTTATCAAACCCCTGTTTCATAGCATATTCAAAAAATGAATCAAATTTTATATATTTATTACACAAAATATCTGGATTTGGTGTACGACCCTTCTCATATTCACTTAAAAAAGTTTTAAATACATTATCCCAATATTCCTCAATAAAATCGACACGCTGCAAAGGAAGATCCAAATGATTTGCGACTGCCAATGCATCTAAATAATCCTGTTCCTGAGGACAAGTATCATCTTTGATTGTAGGATTTCCTGCAATATCATTATTCGCAAAACTATCCCAGTTACGCATAAAACAACATGTTACATCATACCCTTGTTTCTTTAATAAATAAGCTGCAACCGCAGAATCTACTCCACCACTTAATCCAACTAATACTTTCATATGTAATCCTCCAACTATCAAAAATTATATCATAAAAAAGGACCAAGCCCGAAAAACTTGATCCAACAATTCAAAATGGTGCCCAGGGCCGGACTCGAACCGGCACGGTATCGCTACCGGTGGATTTTGAGTCCACTGCGTCTACCAATTTCACCACCCGGGCATTGCTTGACTATTATACCAAAAGATAGAATCTCATGCAAGAGATTTTTAAAAAAAGCCACTTTAAAAAGTGGCTATTTCAATACCTCTAAAATTTCTTCTTCACCCTTAGACAAACATTTCGCGATTTGAGAAACGCTCATTCCATTCTTAAGCATTGTCTGAATCATCAAAACTCTTTCTTGATTCATCTTCTCAATCTCTTTATCTGATTCATCTGCACGTTTTTTTACTTCTTCTACTTGTTTTTAGCCGTGTAGAAGTGGTGGGGAATAGGGGGATGGCTTTAGCCGTGTAGAAGTGGAGAAATGTAGGAGGTGGTGGGGGATGGGGGGGAATGGTTTTAGCCGTGTAGAAGTGGAGAAATGTAGAGGGTTTAGTTGGGTAGATGTGAAGAAGATGCAGAGCGGGGCAAGACGGTTCGGACTTCGAACTTGTACGAGCCGAAGTTGATGAGGAGACCGGCTGGCGCACCTGTTATCTTAAGGTAATTCAAAATCTGCGCGTAATGCTCATTCGTAATGCTCTTGACCGATTTGAGTTCGACGATCAGACAGCCATCAACGACAAGATCGGCAAAATATTCGCCTATGCAGAATCCATCGCTATCAAAGACATACAAGGGCTTTTGCGCTTCGACATGGAAACCTTCCTTTTGAAGGCGATGAAGCAAGCCGTTTTCATAGACTTTCTCAAGCAGACCCGTGCCAAGATAAGTGTGCAAATCGTAAGCGACCTGCCGCACTCTTGCTATCAGTTCCCTATGATCTGTATTCTCCATGCCTTCTGCCTTTCTGCACTTCTTGCCTATAACTTGCCTTACTGTTATCCTCATTGACATTCCCGTGCGAAGCCATCCCGCGCCCCTCATTTCTACATTTCTACACTTCTACACGGCTAAAGCCCTCTCCACCCCCTCTACACATCCTACACGGCCATTGTCTTATCACAAGCACTTCACGAGCGGCTTGTACTTCGCGAGGTAGGCGGCGTTCTTCTCGTCGCCGCCCGGCGCGTTCGCCGAGTTCCAGACCGGCGGCACGATCCCGCGCGCGACGCACTGGCGGCAGCAGCTGATCTCCAGCAGGTGCGCGATCGTGAAGTCCACGACGTTCGAGACGGGGCCGATCGGCGTCGTCATGCCCGGCACGTTCACGACGGCGTCGCCCACGGGGTTGCAGTCGGCGATGCAGACGCCCGCACCACGCTCGCCATGGGCGAGATGTTCTTCCGCGCGGGCGGGCTCGCGAACGTCAACCCGATGATGGAGACGGCGCTCTC
>OQWI01001479.1_pt1 | contig 10156 bp, 4 predicted proteins | sample 1691551 | NCBI WGS metagenome assembly OQWI01 (sample SAMN03418259, study PRJEB22391) | human gut metagenome | biome: human-gut; feature: organic feature; material: feces | host: Homo sapiens | place: Tanzania | collected 2013-01
GGCGCTGCTATATCAGAGCCCTCATATGGCCCGAATCGGAGCCGCGGAACTCATAGATGTTCTGGTCATCGTCGCCGACAGCTATGACACGCATGTCTTCATTGAGCTTTATGAGACTCTCCACAAGGGCGAATTCGTCGGCGCTCATGTCCTGGGCCTCATCAATGACAAGAATCGACTTGGTAATCTGGCTGCGCTCGACATTGCCGGCGGAGATGGCCTCCACGGCATTCCTGACCACATGCTCGGAATCCTCGACAGTTCCGATTTTACCGAGCAGGTCGAAGCAATACGAATGGAATGTCTTGATTTCCACATATCTGGCCGCGCCTCCGATAAGACCTGCAAGACGCTTGCTGAACTCCGTAGCGGCAGCACGTGAAAATGTCAACATGAGCAGCTGTTCGGACTTGATATCCTCCATCAATATCAATGACGCCAATTTCCTGACGAGAACGTAGGTCTTTCCGCTTCCGGGGCCTGCCGGAACGACTATAAAACGGGAATCTTTGTCATTGATGATACTGTTCTGGACTGTCGTCAGGCTGCCGAAAATCTCGAGGAACTTCTTTTTGCTGACGTTGCGGTTTATCTCCTCAGCTTCCTTGCTGTCGAAATAACGCTTTATGAAGGCCTTGAAATCCATCGTGAAATAGTCGTGGACATACTCCAATGCCTTACTTTCATTGGCAACCATCATGTTGGCATACTTGCCGACGATGTGAATCTGCTGGATTCTCTGCCTGTAGAAGTCGTCCAGGTTCTTGTAGTCCTCCTTCTTGTAACGGCTGCGGTTGTCCATGTTGAGACGCTCAAGTTCAATCTTGTTGTACAGCACCATGAACCCGCCTTCGATACTCAGGATACCGGTCTTGGCCAGGAAAAGGAGGGCCTCCTCGACAGCATTGACATCGGCAAGTTCTGTCATGAACAGACTGCTGGCATTGTATCCCATGACAAGTTCGGTCAATGAAAAGTTGACCATTATGTCCTGTTCTCCCTCATGAGGCTGGGACTTGAACTTGCCGAGGACATATTTTGCAATGGCTGTTCTCTGTTCAGCCATACCCTTCAGGTCATCTGTGGGAACCCTCAGTCTTATATCTATATGTTCATCGGACAATGATGCCTTTTCCATATAGCCCTTGATGGTCCAGAAATATAGAATAGTCCTGATATCCTTTATAGTAGAACTTGAGATACCGTCGGCTATAGCCTTTTCATTCAGTTCTTTAAGACTGAATTTGTATTCGTCTCCAGAGATGGAGTCAATGATGCTTCGCTCAAGTTTTCCATAGAACTCCAGCTTTCTTATCTGACTGATTCTGAGGTATGCGGTCATGTCATTGTCCCTGGCGAGAATGCCGTTCATACGCATGCTCTCCACAACGTTTATGACCTTCCTGATTTCAATGCCAAGCATGTCAGAAAGATAATCGACACGGGATTCCGCCTCTGCAGTTCCCGCCTTTGCACGGCTCCGCTCAGAAATCAGGGACTTGATTATGCGTCTGGCATTGACCTTATCCTCTTCGGTGAGTTCGTTGCAGCTGAGAATTTTCTCGACGGCTTCATCCATCGTCCGCGGGACGATGCTGGTCGCGAAGATTCTCGGGCTGTTCATTCCGCGCCTGATGAATCCCGCGTTTTCCAATGCAGCTATGGCGCTCTTGACCTTGGTTTCTATATCCCGAATCTCATCCCAGCCGGCTTTCCGGGCAATTTCCAGAGCGGAAATCGTGATTGTCGAACGCTTCGAAGTAAGGCTCTTGATGGCGCTCCAGACCTGATTTATCTCACTGAGTGTCAGCTTGGTCTGGTTCAGCAATGTAAAGTGTCGGTTCAGGTCATCGTCATTGTAAAGGACATAGCAGTCGGCATTGGAAGTCACATCCCTTCCGGCACGGCCTGCCTCCTGAATATAATTCTCCAGCGAATCGGAAATTTCATAATGCACGACAAGGCCGACATCGCTTTTGTCCACACCCATACCGAACGCGGAGGTCGCGACAATAATACGGACCCTGTTATTGATGAAATCATCCTGAGCCTTGACCTTCTCACGAATATCCATCTGACCGTGGAATGCCCTCGCTTCCAGTCCGTCCCGGTTCAGGCGGCCGGCAATCTTCTCTGCCGTCTTAGTCCTTGTAACATAGACAATTGCGGGCGTCTTGCAGTCGAAAAGAAGATTTCTCAATGTCGGATACTTTTCATCTTCACTGCGATGCAGAACAGTGTAATGAAGATTCGTCCTGGCCGCATCAGTCGTATATAATTTCAGTTCCAACCCGAGATTGTCGCGAAAATAATCGGTAATGTCGCTGACGACCTTAGGTTTTGCGGTAGCCGTAAAACACGACACCGGAATAGGTTTGTCAATGCCTTTTTTCGACTGCAGCTGCCTGATGAAATCAGCGATATGCATGTATTCGATGCGGAAATCCTGTCCCCAGGCAGAAAAACAATGGGCTTCGTCAATGACAATGCGGACTACTGTCCTTCCCATCAACACCTTTTCTATCGTCTTGGATCTCAATGATTCAGGAGCGATATACAGAACTGACGCCTCTCCGGATACGATTCTTTCCAATGCATTTTTGCGCTCTATCTGTGACAGCAGGCCATTGATATAGACCGCATCGGCAATTCCACGCTTTTCCAGATTCTCGACCTGGTCTTTCATCAGAGACTGCAACGGAGAAATCACGACCGTAAGACCCCGCAGCGACTCCCCCTCCATCAATGCCGGAATCTGGAATGTCAATGACTTTCCGCCTCCAGTCGGGAATATGGCAAGTATGGACTGGCCCTGCAGCGCTCCCTTGACGGCATTTTCCTGCAGAGGTTCTCCTCCGAATTTCCTGAAATGGTCATAGCCGAACCATCTTTTCAATGCAACTTCCGGGTCTCTTTTGGATTTGCAATAAGCGCATCTGCCGCAGTCGCACTCCCGGAATTTCCTTATAATCCGTTCAGTATCAGGGTAATTCTTGAGCACCCAAGGTGCCAGTATCGAGTTCCTGTCATCTGTCGAAATCAATGCTACAGAATAGGCTGTTGCGATTTTGGAATTCCGCACGGCATCATTGACATCAGCATTGGCACAAATCTTTCCGGCGAGCGCCTCTTTCACATTGTCAGCGGCGGTCTTTTTCAGGAAGAACGGGCGCCATTCCGGCGAATAACCCAGATAGTCGAAAAAACTGTTGAAATGAACGTCTTCGACGGTCAGATCATAATATATCTGCTGCATCCGCTTGTCGATGTCACGAAATGCATTGACCTCATCCTCAAACAGTTCCTTTGCCTTTACGGCGTCATTGAGGGGGTTGTTCAGTTCGTCTGAAAGAAGTTTGTCGTCCTTGAGCAATCTGTGATATGGCTTTCTCGGGAACAGCAGCGGCGACAGGTACAATGTGTCTATCAGTTTGTATTCCTTCGGAAGAAACGGTTTCAGATATCTGTAATCGTGCTCTATGACATTGTGCCCGCACAGAAAATCCGCATCGCTGATGAAGGAGACAAAGTCTGCGATGCGTGACGTATGTATTGATTTACCGGCTTTTACGGCTCCGGCATCTACAATTTTGCCTCGGCCGTCGATTTCCAAATCGATAAATGCTATATTATTCATTGGTTATTTGCCTTGCAATTTGACAAATATAATGAATATTAATGATAATTACTTTTTTCGACGGAACAACATGCCGGTGGCGATAAGAATGAAGGTCAATGCTTCTGAAACGGGCAGGGCCAGCCAGATTCCGGGGGTGCCTGCAATGTGCGGCATCAGGAGGAATGCGGGGACGAGGAAAACAAGTCCTCTTGCAAAAGAGTAGATGGTCGCAGGAATAATCCGCTCAATGCTCTGATAGTAGCCGATCACGGTAACATTGACAATGTAAAAAACGAATCCCGTCGCCATTAGGAGGATTCCGGCGCCGATTGCGGTGATCAATGCCATTTTGCGGGCTTCCACTACCCTGCTCCTTTTGCCTGCGCCGTGGTTGTAGCTGATAATCGGCTGGGCGGACTGTGAAATGGCATTGCCGGTCATGAAGATGAAGGGCATAATGTAGCACGCGATAGAGAACGCGGCCACGCCATCCTCGCCCAAGTATCTCATAAACACGTAGTTGCCGACGAACATGAGGATAGAGATGCTGCATTCTCCCAGAAACGCGGAGAAGCCGAGGTGGAACTGGTAGCCGATGTTTCTAGCAAACAGGCAGATGCTCTTGAAAGACCATTTCAGCCGGTACAATTTCATTGACCTGGACAGGAAGAGGATATAGAAGATGACCATGCCGGCACCGAACCATAGAGCTATGAACGTGGCGAATGAGACGCCTTCAAGTCCTTTGTCGAGGATGAACAGGAATATGTAGTCCAGGACGATGTTCAATATCGCCGGTATCGAGGATGTGAACATCGCGTAGGTCGGCGAACCGTCCAGGCGTATGATGAGGAGTCCCACCGACTGAAGGAACATGGCGCAGAAAGCCAATGACAGCCACCTCTGATAATCAAGCACATGCGGCAGGAGACGGTCCGAAGAGCCGAGAAGATAAGCGGTCTGCGTGCTGAAGCACTGTACAAGAATGGTAATGGTCAATGTCAATGCCAATCCGAATATGATGGTCTGTGTCATATTGATTCTGGCGGCCTTGGCATTGTCCTGAGACAAATGGATGGACGAGACGACGGAGCAGCCGATGCCGAGCATCAGTCCGATGGCGGTCATCAGGAGCCAGAACGGCGAGAATATATTGACGGCTGCCAATGCGTCACTTCCGACGCCGTGTCCGATGAAGACACCGTCAATTACTGTCATCAATGAGATGCAGAGCATTCCCAAAAGTGTCGGCGTAAGCATTCTGCCGAAGAGCTTCGGAATGTTGTCCGAGCCGAAATCGATTGCGTCTCTTTGCATAGCTGTCTAGTTCAAAGACCGCGAAGATACGAAATTAATGATAGTTTTTATGTACCTTTGTTTGGTATAAAATATTTTCGCTATGCTTGAAACAGGTAATCATATGCCGGAGTTTTCGGCTCAAGACCAGAATGGTAACATTGTCTCATCACGTGATCTTATCGGGAAAAAGACCGTCGTATATTTTTATCCCAAGGCCAATACTCCAGGTTGTACTGCGGAGGCATGCAGCCTGAGGGATAATTATGAAAGGTTTCTGGCATTGGGTTACAATGTCATTGGAATAAGCAAGGACAGCGTGAAGGCGCAGAAAAATTTCAGCGACAGATACACATTGCCGTTCCCTCTCCTTTCCGATCCGGAGGCATTGATAATCAAAGCTTTCGGCGCATGGGGAGAGAAGAAGCTTTACGGGAAGGTTTTTGAGGGCATTCTGCGCAAGACATTCATTTTCGATGAGAAGGGCATTCTTGTCGAGGTTATCGATAAGGTGAACACCAAAAATCACGCTGAACAGATTCTGGGTTAGTAAGCATGAAAAAATAAGTTGGTAAAGATTTGTGAAGGATTTTCGAGGATAGATTTCTTTTCGAAGAAGGAGTGTACTGGACGTACACGACTGATGAGAAAAGGAATATAGACCGAAAAGACGAGCAAAGATTACCAAGTTATTTTTTAAGGATTACTTAGTTGCTATGTTGAATTATCAGTTTACGGACGGTACCATCTGCGCTCCTGCCACGATTCCCGGCACGGGTGCGATTTCCATCATACGAGTCAGCGGTAAAGAATCATTGACAATCGCGGACAAAATCATTCATCTTTCAGGTGGTTCTTTGGCTGAAACCGAGGGCTATCGCTTGCGCTACGGGACGATTTTCGCGACTGACGGCAGCGTGCTCGACAATGTGATTGTCAGTGTGTTCCGCGCGCCTCATTCATATACCGGCGAGAATTCGGTGGAGATTTCCTGCCATGCCTCCAGATTCATTGTCAATGCTATTCTCGAGCTTCTTGTCAATGCAGGTGCGCGTATTGCGGCTCCCGGTGAGTTCACGCGTCGCGCTTTTGTCAATGGCAAGATGGATCTTGCTCAGGCTGAAGCTGTTGCGGATGTCATCGCGTCTCAGAGCGCGGCTTCGCACAAGGTGGCGATGAATCAGCTGAAGGGCGGTTTTTCGTCAGAACTTAAAACGCTGAGGGAAAAGCTTCTGACAATGACTTCCCTACTGGAGCTCGAACTGGACTTCAGCGAAGAAGATGTGGAGTTCGCAAGCCGCAAGGAACTAGGGCAACTGGTGGACGATTCATTGACACATATCGGTCGTCTGACCGCATCATTCAGCCGTGGCAACGCTATCAAGAACGGTGTCCCTGTGGCGATTGTCGGGGCCACAAACACGGGTAAAAGTACGCTTCTCAATGCCTTGCTCGGGGAGGAGCGCGCGATCGTTTCGGATATTGCCGGCACGACTCGTGACACTATCGAGGAAACGCTGAATATCGACGGCATCCTGTTCAGATTCATTGACACAGCCGGAATCAGGGAAACTGACGAGACGATAGAGAAAATCGGCATTGACCGGACTTTCAAGAAACTTGGTGAGGCTGCTGTCGTGCTGGGGATGACGGATTTGTCGCGTGGCGAGGCGGCTGTGCTTGAGGATGCGGATTTCATCCTGTCCAAGGTCAATGAAATGGGCGGTGTGAAAAATGTCTCCGCAGAGAACGACGGGTCTGAAACGGGTGGGGCTTCTCTAGTTGGAACTGACGGAACTTCTCTGGCTGAAACTGGCGGGACTTCTCGGTCTGAAACTGGCGGAACACCTCTGGCTGAAACTGGCGGGGCCTCCCAACATGGTCATGGTGCCGAGCAGGAAAGGAAAGTGGTTATTCTGGTGAACAAATGCGATGTTGCAGGTGATTTCTACAGGGATGATAACGGCACTGGCAATGGTTCAGGCAATGATTTGGGTGAGAACATGGCGGAGATCGGCGATAACAAAAATGTTAACCACGATAACAACATTGTTTCACTCATTGAAAATAAATACGATAACTGCAAAGTCATTCCAATCTCCGCGAAGACCGGAAAAGGGTTATCAACATTGACAAAAACACTCGGCGAAATAGGTTCCGAAATCACCGGTAGCACCGACGAGACCCTCGTGACCAACGTCCGCCACTACGAAGCCCTGGTCCGCGCCGCATCCGCTCTCGAGCGTGTCCGCGCCGGCCTCCATATCGCCACCCTCCCTCCGGACCTGATAGCCCAGGACCTCCGCGAAGCCCTCTACCACCTCGGCGAAATCGTCGGCGAAATCAGCACCGACGAAACCCTCGGCAACATATTTCGGAATTTTTGCATCGGAAAGTAAAGAACCTGCTATAGTAAATTCTCGTTTTATAAAAGGTGTCAATAGAAATCAGGAAAGGATTGTGCAATTTCATACTATCGTACAGTTCTAATCATTAAGGCTGTAGCTGAGATAGAAAGAATGATGGAGTCCCCTATTAAGATTAAAGAATCTTTATGGTATAAAGAAGATAAAGGACTTAAAGTAAAAATTAGGGTTATAGAGCGACAGCAAAAAGGGCCTGATTTATTCGCATAGCCAAGCAAGATTTCGGCTATGAATTCTCCGCCGCAGTCTCAAAATTCGATTATTAGTATCTCATTCGAAACAATATGGACGCAAAACTGTATATGATTATAGATTTAGAGAAGCGTGGTGACAAGCAAATGTTTGTTACAGAACGTGTTTCTTCTATTTACCAAAACAAGAATGGACTTTGGACTGTTCGGTTTCCGTCATCACCACGTCCATTCAATTATAATCCCTCACGTTTACTTTATCTAACACATCCTGATACAATATATCTTGGAGAAAAAGGGCTATACATCAATAATAAACATATTAACAATGTAGCAGAATTGCTACGTTTTACAGATGGTCGCTACATTTTTTATCGAGTAACCTATGACAATGGTTATTATGAGAATCTGGAAGGGAACGAGGTCTATATTACCCGTACTCCGATTGACAAAAATGAAGGTTCTATTTGGAATTATCTTCGCAAACTGGCTGATGAAACAGGTCTGATTACGGAAGAAGATGATAAAAGTATTCTATCCAAACAATATGAATTGGTAGATGTGAAGCGCGACAATGTTCCCTTGGCTCAATACCTAGGCGACAAAACAAAATTGGCAACTTATTATATGCCCAAACATGTCTATTATCCGTTTGGATGCAATGCCAGCCAAAAAGCGGCCGTAGAAGCTGCGTTAACACATCAGGTAAGCATTATTCAGGGGCCTCCGGGAACCGGTAAAACACAGACAATATTGAATATTATTGCCAATCTGCTGATGAAAGGTAAAACAGTATTAGTTGTATCAAACAATAACTCAGCTGTAGAGAATGTAGCTGAGAAACTAAACGGAGAAGGATTAGGCTTCCTTGTTGCCAAACTGGGTAGTGTACAAAACAAAGAATCATTCATCGCCAACCAGCCAGAGCATCCTGCTATGACAGGTTGGAAGATTGATGAACAAACAACCACAAAGAATCTGGCAAAAGACTCACTTCAAGCCATTTCACAAGGATTTGATGCTCAACTCAAGCAGGCCAAACTAAAGGCAGAATACGATGCCCTATTAAAAGAATCGAAATACAACGAAATGCGGGAAGACAACCAAACAGAAGATAAATGGTTGAATGGCAAAACATCGGCTAAACTTATGAAATTGCTCAACCGCTATCAAACGATGGTTGAGAACGGACATAAGCCAGGTTTATGGTTCAGATTGCAATGGGCTTTCTCATTAGGAACTAAAGTATTGACATTTTTAAATAGAAAAGCGACAGATGTCATAAACAGTTTGGAGTCGGCCTATTACTTTTCTCGAAAAACAGAATTAGAGCTAGAGTTAGAATCGATTGCTTCGGCACTCCAAAGCATAGATATCCAGAAGAGTATGAAAGAACTTCGCTCCTCTTCTCTGCAACTATTGAAGGACAAGATAGCTAAACGGTATAATACCGGACAAAGGAAAAAATTTACAATCAAGGATATTAAGCCCAGAACAGAAGAGTTTCTGAAAGAATATCCGGTTGTGCTCAGTACCACTTATTCGGCCAAAAGCTGTATAAGTAAAGACATGGTATTTGACTATGTGATTATGGACGAAGCCTCACAAGTGGACATCAAGACGGGAGCTCTGGCTTTATCGTGTGCTATGAACGCCGTGATTGTGGGTGACGACAAACAGTTACCAAATGTGGTAAGCCGAGAAGAAGAATTGGCGTTGAAGGCTATTCAGACCACATATCAAGTGGACGACCGATACAATGCTGTCACGCACAGTTTCCTACAATCGTGCGTTGAAATATTTCGGGATGCGACAGTAACATTGCTTAGGGAACATTATCGTTGCCATCCGAAAATTATAGAGTTCTGTAATCAGCGCTTTTACAATGGCGAATTGGTTGCCTTGACTACAGACGAAGGAGAAAAAGATGTATTGCAAGTGATTCAAACTGTACCCGGCAACCATGCCAGAGGACATTTCAACCAACGTGAAATAGATGTCATTACGCAAGAAGTATTACCGGAATGTGCAGAATCGAAAAGTATAGGTGTTATTACCCCGTATCGGGCACAAGCTGAAGCAATCAATACAACCGTCGGAAAAGACATAGCCAGTACGGTACATAAGTACCAAGGGCGGGAATGCGACACCATCATCATGAGTATGGTAGACAACACTCCTACAGAATTCTCGGATGATGCCAATTTGCTTAATGTGGCCATTTCACGTGCTAAGACCAAATTATGTCTAATTACGAACGGAAATGAAATGCCGGAGGATTCCAATCTCAGCCAGCTAATCAGTTATATACAGTACAACAATTTTGAAGTGAAATCCAGTAAGTTGCATTCTGTTTTTGATTTGCTCTATCAGCAATATACAACAGAAAGACTGGCTTACGAAGCTGCTCATCCTGCCGTCTCCGAACATAAATCAGAGAATCTAATATACGATATCCTGTTAAAAGCCATTGCTGAATTAGGTTTTCCCCATACGGGGGTACTTTGTCATTATCCTCTGTCCAGACTTATTGCCGAATGGAATCAACTGGAAGATAAAGAAAAGACATTTGCCAAAAGTCCATTCTCACATGTGGATTTCCTGCTCTATAATTCCCTGACCAA
>OQWI01001480.1_pt1 | contig 10152 bp, 8 predicted proteins | sample 1691551 | NCBI WGS metagenome assembly OQWI01 (sample SAMN03418259, study PRJEB22391) | human gut metagenome | biome: human-gut; feature: organic feature; material: feces | host: Homo sapiens | place: Tanzania | collected 2013-01
GGATCCTGCTTGTGCTCTTCTACGAGGGCATCGATAGTCTCCTTGTCGAGGTCGGTGAATATCTTGATATACTTCTCAGCATCTTCGTCGCTAACGTTGAGCCAGAACTGATAGAAAGCATAAGGAGTTGTGCGGTTGCGATCGAGCCAGATGTTTCCGCTCTCGGTCTTACCAAACTTCTTACCGTCAGCCTTTGTAATCAAAGGACAGGTGAGGCAGAATACCTCAACATCGTTGCCCAATGTGCGGTGGATAAGCTCTGTACCAGTAGTCATGTTGCCCCACTGGTCGTTGCCACCAAGCTGTAGGCGTACGCCATACTTCTGATACTGATACAAGAAGTCGTAGCCCTGAAGGAGCTGATATGTAAATTCTGTGAATGACAAACCATCGCGAGCCTCACCGTTCAATCGCTTCTGCACAGAGTCTTTAGCCATCATGTAGTTTACGGTGATGTGCTTACCAACCTCGCGTGCAAAGTCGAGGAATGTGAAGTCCTTCATCCAGTCATAGTTGTTCACCATCTCAGCCTTGTTAGGTTCTGTGCCATCGAAGTCGAGGAACTTGGAAACCTGCTTTTTGATAGCTTCCTGGTTGTGATAGAGAGTGTCTGCATCAAGCAGATTGCGCTCCTGGCTCTTGCCTGAAGGGTCGCCAATCATACCGGTAGCACCACCAACGAGAAGATAAGGCTTGTGGCCACAGCGCTGCAAGTGGCGAAGCATCATGATGCCACAGAGGTGACCAATATGCAATGAGTCGGCTGTAGGGTCAGTACCGAGATATGCTGACACCATATTCTTCTGCAAGAATTCTTCGGTACCTGGCATCATCTGTGCCAACATACCACGCCATTTTAGTTCTTCTACGAAATTCTTCACTTTATTATGGTTTTATGTTATTTTCAAAGGGTTAATTTAAAAACATGTGGGGTGTTATGGTACAGGGTCGTAGCCGCTACCTCCCCAAGGGTGGCATCTCAGCAGTCGACGTATGGCAAGCCAAAGACCTTTGATGGGTCCGTGTTTTATGATAGCTTGGCGTGCATACTCCGAGCATGTGGGCTGAAATCGGCACGAGGGTGGTGTGAGAGGAGAGATGCAAGTTTGATAAAACCTTATTGGCAATAGCAGCAGAAAAACCACTATGCGTGAGCACCAATGGATGAAAGTTTTCATAGTCGCTCGCTTATTCTGCCCAGCAGGTTTATCATCTTCGACTTTATCTCGTCGGTATCGTGCAATTCAGCGTCGAGCCAGATGAAAGCCATTGCCAAGTATTTACCTTCGTGTTTCTTCATCTGTTCAGTCACGATGGCTTTGTTGAGTCTGTAGGCTTCTCTTATCTGTCTTTTCACCCTATTGCGCTTTACCGCTCTCTTGAAGCATTTTTTTGGCACACTCACCATAATCTGGCACTGCTCCTGCTGTGGGGTGTCAGATACGAGGTATACCACCCTTATAGGAAATGCTGACAATGAGCGGCTGTGTCCGCCCTTGAACAGATTGTCGATAGCTATCTTGCTGCAAGTGCGCTCCGACTTCCTTAGGGTATATAGGTTGTTAATGCTCCTTTCTGTCATCTATATATAATATGTATATGAGCCTACTCCTCGTCTCTGATGTTGGCGAGGTAGGCATTCAATGCGCTTGTCATTGATGGGTAAGCAGATGTTGGTGCTTCGATATCGAGACGCAGACCTTCGTCTGCAACAGTCTTTGCTGTAGCAGGACCGAAAGCTCCGATGCGAATGTCGCCCTGCTTAAAGTCAGGAATGTTCTTAGTGAGGGCTTTTACGCCTGTAGGACTGAAGAACAACAACATGTCGTAGTCGAAATCCTTAACCTCTTGCTCTGTGAGGTCGTTGCTAACGGTGCGGAACATCACACATTCTGTGTGGTTGAGGTTCTTTGCATCGAGCAATTCCTTCACATGGTCGTTGTGGACATCGCTCAGTGGTACAAGATATTTCTCGGTCTTGTGCTTCTGCATTACAGGCACGAGATCATCAATCTTGCCGGTAGAACCGAAGAATATCTTGCGCTTACGATACTGAACGTATTTTTGGATATATAGCGAAATGGTTTCTGTGACACAGAAGTACTTCATATCCTCAGGAATGGTGAGACGCATTTCCTTGGCTATGTTGAAATAGTTGTCTATAGCATGTCTTGAAGTGAACACTACAGCCGTATGACTCAATATGCTCACCTTCTGCTGACGGAACTCCTTGGCAGAGATACCTTCAACCTTGAAGAATGGGCGGAACACCAATTCTACACCATATTCGTTTGCTATGTCGTAATATGGAGACTTGTCACTTGCAGGTTTGGGTTGAGATACCAGAATCTTCTTAATCATTTCGTATTAATGTCCTAAAAATTAACTTTCAAATAGTTGCACACTGCTATGAGGATTCCCCATAATGAAACAGCAGGTACAATTTCAAGGGTACAAAAGTACAAAATATTTTGCAAAAATGTACCTCTTGACCTAAAAAAGATGATATACGTCTTGTAAAATCCTAACAATTTGGTCAATATTACCACTATTGCCATGTAAATCACGGCATTTTTAGCTTCCATATTGAAGTATGCCATGAGTAAAACAAGTGGGTATAGTAGTACTCCTTCAGCAGATGAAAGGAATACAAAAGACTTGAGCCATTGTAAAGTATTCTTCTTGTAGAAAAACAACCATCCTGCTATCCAATACATCACACTCTTGGCAAGGAAATAGCTTGCAAAGATTCCTGTTAGGCATCCCATAACAAGGTATTGGTCGATGATGAAGGTCTGAGAAGCATATCCTCTAACAGCATAGAAGAATGTCAGCGAGAAGAGCATGCAAGTTTGCAGAAGCAGGAATAGCTGGAAGTGAAGCTCGTTGGATGTTTCTGTAATCTCGGTAGTCTTTGCACGTGGAGCGTAGAAAAAGTTCTTTGCCTGACGGAATATGAACTGCCGGGATTGAGATATAGACACCATGGCGATTATGAAGCATCCCAAAAGTACAGATGTGACAACATTGTCGCCAGCAAGAGTGTAGGGGATAGGGTCGCCACCTACTCCTTGTCGCCATGCCACCACCTCAGGCTTGTAGATAGAATCCTTCTGTACCAACGATTTGCTATGCCATAGAGGCTCGTTGAGATTGAATGTTCTAAGGTCGGGCTTGGTATATGGGGTGCCAAGGGTGTCGGGGCGTGAGCTGTAGGTGATGGGCTTAATCTTGATGTGAGCCCTAATAGCTGAGTCCTGTTGAGCAGGCGTAGCCGACTTGGGCAACCAACTGAGCACTTGGGCTGGGGTAAGCTGTCCTGAATGGTGAACGGCGACAGCCTCTTCAGCAATCGCCGTTCCCTGGGTCTGTATGGTATCTGTGTTTTGTATAAACATTAGCTACCTATAGGCCAAATTCCTTCTTTATATCGTCTACTCTGTCGAGCTTCTCCCATGTGAAGAGTTCTACCTCGACGGTCTTCTCTTCATGGTAGCGGCTGGTGAAGGTCTTCTTCACAACCTCGTTCTTGCGACCCATGTGGCCGTAAGCTGCAGTTTCGAGATACATAGGCTGGCGAAGCTTAAGCTTGCGCTCGATAGCCTTTGGACGAAGGTCGAACATCTGAGCAATCTTAGCAGCAATCTCGCCGTCAGTCATGTTGACATGCGATTTGCCGTAGGTGTCTACATAGATGCTTACAGGCTCAGCTACACCGATGGCATAAGCAACCTGTACCAACATCTCGTCAGCAACACCTGCTGCTACCATGTTCTTTGCAATATAGCGTGCGGCATAAGCAGCAGAGCGGTCTACCTTGCTTGAGTCCTTACCAGAGAAAGCACCACCACCGTGAGCACCCTTGCCACCATAGGTGTCTACGATAATCTTTCTACCTGTCAAGCCAGTATCTCCGTGAGGACCACCGATTACGAACTTACCTGTAGGGTTAACGAAGTATTTGATATCGTCGTTGAACAAAGCCAACACCTTGTCGCCAACCTGAGCCTTAACTCTTGGAATAAGAATGTTGATAACATCTTCGCGAATCTTTGCGAGCATAGCCTCGTCGTCATCGTTGCCGTTAGCATCCTTTACGAAATCGTCGTGCTGAGTACTTACTACGATGGTGTCGATACGCTGAGGTACACCATTGTCGCTATATTCGATAGTTACCTGGCTCTTAGAGTCTGGACGAAGATAAGTCATCTCCTTGCCCTCCTTGCGGATGTCGGCAAGAGTCTTCATGATGAGCTGTGCAAGGTCGAGGCTTACAGGCATGTAGTTCTCTGTTTCGTTACAAGCGTAACCAAACATCATACCCTGGTCGCCAGCACCTTGGTTCTCGTCTTCTTCGCGCTCAACACCACGGTTGATATCGTCGCTCTGCTCATGAATAGCTGTGAGAATACCACATGAGTTGCCATCGAACTGATATTCCGACTTAGTGTATCCAATCTTGTTGATGGTACGGCGTGCCATTGTAGCGAGGTCGATATACTCAGCAGAGCGAACTTCGCCCATGATAACAACCTGTCCTGTTGTTACGAAAGATTCAACAGCACAATGCGCCTTGTCGTCGTAAGCAAGGAACTGGTCGAGAATGGCGTCTGAAATCTGGTCGGCTACCTTGTCGGGATGTCCCTCTGAAACCGACTCTGATGAAAATAGATATGACATACTATTTGTAAAATATGATAATACAGAGGTAATCCTGCGCGACTAACTCTATAATGATTGATATAACATTATGTTTCTGAGGGTAATTCCATTCATCAGGCGCGCAGACCTAATGATAGAACGTGGGTGCAAAGTTACTGCTTTTCGGTTGATTGGCAAAATTTTATGCGTTTATTATGTAACATGTTAGATAAGGAAAATACTACTATCAGTATGAGTTTGTAATATCTATATATCATATAAATTGTTTTAAATCATATAGGTGTCCCAATTTTGCAACATTATAACTATGTAGTTATTGTTTTTTATGTTTATATTTGCAAAAATATTATAATTTAGCTATGTAAGTCATAATCTTTGTCAAAAACTCACGGGAATCAAGACTCATAGAAATTAATAACAAGCAATGCACAAACTGTCGATAAATAACATAAAGAACTTTATTAAAATAGACCATCTTGGAGTAACCTTGATGGTAGTATTGCTTGGGTGGTTGTTTGCAATCGCCTCTATAAATCTTACTGTCTTCAATCCTATTAAGAAGGCGCTTGCTGATTTCTCTATTACCGATATATATTATGAAATTCAAGGAAGTAATGGAGTGACGGAAATTAATCGTGATATTGTTTTGGTAGATATGACGGAGCTGTATGATAGGCGCGAAATAGCCGATTGTATAGAAGATATAACCAAATGTGAGCCTAAAGTGTTTGTTATAGACTTGATATTTGAGCGTCCAAGCTACGACGAGGCGGAAAACGAGTACTTGATAAATGCTTTTGCAGGAATAAAGAATGGTGTTGTATCGTGTAAGCTGACAGACTATGATAGCCAAACCGACAATTTTCGTAACGTTCGTCGTTCGTTCTTTGATGGCATAGATGCTGATATTACTTGGGCTTTCAGTAATGTGATTTCAGGCGAAGGCTATGGTTGTATTAGAAGATATTCTCAGAATGAACATCTTAATGGTAAAGATATCTATTCTCTACCATATATGGCTGTGTGTAAATATACAGGTGAAAAGCCACATGTACAGACTCCTAAGCAGCGCAATATAGAATACTCAAACACCGACTTTATTATAGTTCCACATGATAAAGTGATAGAAAACAAAAAGCTGATTAAAAACAAGATAGTTATTCTTGGCACAATAAACGAAGAGGCAGATTCCCATATCACTCCTCTTGGTAAGATGGCAGGAATGAAGATACAGGCTTATGCCATGCTTTCTTCTATGTCGCATCATAAAATCTATGTAGTGAGCGATTGGGTAAGCATCATTATGGCAATACTATTGTGCTATATATCTGCTTGGGCAGGATTCTTGATAATCAAGAACCATAAATTCTATTATGCATATTGGTTGAAACTATATTATTTCTTCCTTACAGCGTTTCTCGTATGGCTTAACTTCTTGCTATTCACCAGGTTTAACTGTTATATCAGTTTGCTTTACCCATTGTTGGGTATAGCGGTTGTTGAGACCGCTCGCTTGCAATATAAATGGAGTAGTCGCAAGGCACACCACGACCATTCATATAGCAATATCACGCTCGCTTGCTATAGAGCGTGTGCAGATAATCTCAGAATAAAGTTCTTTAAAAAATCAATATATTATGTCGGCAATTAAATATGTACTCACATCGTTTATTGTTGTTATAGCATCCTTTGCGACAACAATACAGGCCATGCCTAATGATGATTCTGCTACTTTGCTTTTGCATAAAGCAGACTCACTTTATCGCATGGGTAGCTTTGAACGTGCGGCAGAGATATACCTGCAAGCTGCCGAAAAAGGAAATGCTGAGGCTCAGTTTGATATTGGCTATGCTTATTATACTGGCGAAGGTATTTCGCGTAACTATACATCTGCAGCTATGTGGTTTAAGCGTTCTGCGAAACAGAATTTTGCTAAAGCTCAATACAATCTTGCGTATTGCTATATGAATGGTCGTGGTGTGCCTTGCGACTACGATAAGGCTTTCAACTATCTAAACCAATCGGCTGAAAATGATTATAAACGTGCTCAAATTACGCTTGCTGATTGCTATACAAAGGGAGTTCTTGTGGAGCAAGATGAAGAACTGGGTAAAAAGTGGTATGCAAGAGCTGAAGGTTCTAAAGTAGAGGCACAGACAGGAGCCGTTGATAAACCTCAGACGGCTACAACTGATAATGCTCAGACTGCCGTAGCTGATAAGCCGCAGGCTGCAAAAACTGATAATACCCAAGCTGAGGAAGTTGGTAATAGTAAGGAAGTTGCAGTCAGCAAGAAAGAAACCTTGACTGATGATTTTACTATTGAAGTAGATATCCCTGGTGAAGAGAAGGCAGATAATAGTGTAAAAGTTAATAAGGTTGAAAGCGCTCAGCAGACTGCTACAGCTAAAGTAAAAGCAGAAACTGTAGCGGCAAGTCCAAACTTAATACCAGGACCAAAACAACTTCAAAAGTTAAATGGTCAGGCAAATGTGTCAACTGCTCCTGCTACTTCAACAACGCCAGTTGCCTCACCTGCGCCTGCCGCTTCAACAAAGATGCCTCCTACGCTTAAGATACTATATCCAGAAGATCAGTCTTTGTTCCATACTGATCAGTTGAAGTTGAAATACCAACTTCTTACTAATGGATGCCCAGATAGCACACGAGTAGTTGTTATGGTTGATGGACAGCGCCAGCCAACAACGCGTGCCGTAAGGGCAGCAAACACCATAGATGTAGATTTGCCACGTCATGATTGTACCGTTATGATGTATGCTCAAAATAGCAATGGTAATAGCGAGCCTGCTGTGATTCGTCTTGTCAGAGAATCCACTTCGTTTGAATTGCCAAAACTGTTTGTTGTAGCTATTGGCGTAGGCGATTATAATGATCCGAAGTTGCCAAAGCTAAGATTTACATGTAAAGATGCACAAGATTTCGCAAAGGTAATAGCCACAAAGAAAGGTTTGCCATACGAAGATGTGCAGGTGAAAGTGTTGTGCGATAGCGAGGCTACACGTGCAGATATCTTTGAGGCTATGGAATGGCTGAAGCAAGAGTCGTCGCCTAATGACGTGTGCATATTCTTCTATGCCGGTCATGGTATGCGAGATGAGAAAGATCGCTTCTATTTCATGCCATACGGATGCAACTCAAGTAAGCTATACGAATGCTTTAGCGCAGCCGATTTCCGTAATGAGGCAGAAGATATAAATGGTAAGCTGATAGCTTTTGTCGATGCTTGCTATTCGGGAGCATTGTTTGAGGGCGGACGTTCTGCTGCTACAGCCCATTTCGTAGAACAACTAAAGCGTTCTAATAATGGTATGTTGCTCTATGCCTCAAGTTCGTCTGACACCAAGTCGCGTGAGGATGAGTCGTGGGGTAATGGTGCTTTCACAAAATCTCTTGTTGCCGCATTCAATGGTGGCGCCAAGGAAGAGCATACAGAAGGATTGTCAACTCAAGAGCTTGAACACTTCTTATATAAAGAGGTGCGCAAACTTACCGACTTCAAGCAGACTCCAATCTTTATAAATCCAAATGGTATAGAACATTTTAATCTTTTCAATTATGAGAAATAATAATCCAATTTCACTATTGGTGCTTATGCTTATGCTACTGATATGCTCTGGAGCTAAAGCACAGAAATATGTGGTTTACTCAGTAGTTGGAAAAGCATATGTAGACCAAGCTGGTAAACAAAAGCCGTTGGCTGCACGCCAGTATGTCACTCCAAACACTAAACTGAAGATTACATCAGAGAGTGCGGTGACGATACTTGATGAAGCCAAGCTCTCTATGTTCTCATTCACTAAGGTTGGCGAGCATAGGGTGAAAGACTTGCTTAGTAGTGTCGACAAGCGCACCAAGTCGTTGACGAAGCAATATATGGGATATCTCGTGAAGCAACTGTTTACTTCTGCCGACAAGATGATGAAGCACCCAGATGCTTATATGCAAGTTACAGGTACTTCATACCGAGCAGTATCGACAGACTCTTTGATGATGGCCCGTCTGGTAGATATATTGAATGAAGGCACTAATTCGCATGGCTCTTCAGAGGAGCAGATGTTTGCACGTAGCAACAATCTCATTTCCGACTATGCTGTGGCTATGGATATCGTAGATGTGCAAACGGGTTTGCCATTAAAGGATGAGGTGAAGCCAAATACCGCTTGCTACGTCAGAGTGAAGAATGATACCGAAGAGATGCTCTATGTGAATGTGCTCAATATTGATAAAGCAGGCAATAAATATATGGTGTTGCCAATGGATGAAGAGGCTACATGTGCAAACTTGCTGATACCAGCAAAGTCTACCGTTAGCTTCAAGACCGAGCCTTTTATCACATCCGACGTACCTTCAGACGATGCTTTCGTAATGGTGGCAACAGCGCATCCTGTAAACTTCAGTATATTGATGGAGCCATTGAAGAAATGTGCAATGCCAATCAAGGATGTCAAGGTTGGTGTGACACGCCGATTCATTCAGACCAGATAGTATACACCTATTATATATATAATAACCCTTCAACATTAAGCCATATGAAGATGAAAAGATTTGCATTAGCCTTGTGCTCGTTATTCTTTCTGTTGCCAACAATTACTGTAGCGCAGAATCGCTCGCTCGATAAAGCCGAAGCCGATGCTTTAGTATATGAGCAGTTGGCTAACAATACTGGTGGCGAGCATTTCATCAGGAGCGTAGAACTGAATAAGAAAATCCTTACTTCAACAGCCGAGAATAATGTGAAGTTGCTGAAAGGAAACTCGTTTCAGATAAACTCTCTGACATCAGATGTCTATATCGACTATTCTAAGAAAAAGCCACTATACGACCAGCGCTATCCGCTTGAGTCGATGGTAAACACTCTGATGAATGTCGTTGATAATAGCTATCAGATAAAGATAACACACAATCAATATGGAAACGTGAAGAAAACTTTCACCATACCATTACACTCTATCTTCTATGTTCTCGATGCAAACATGGATAGCTATTGTAGTGTTACTAAAATCGACAAAGACTTGATACAAGCAATATTGGTGTTCCATAATCCTGGAAAAAACTATATCCATATGTTCTTGTTGGATATTCCTTCCGATCAAATGTTCAAGGATAAAGGCGTGTTTAGCGCAAAACTATATACTAACATACCGCAAGAAGACGTAAAATCAATAATTAGAACAAGCAAATAATAATATGAAAATGCAACAACATTCATTATTTAAATTAGTACTCTTAATCTGCTGTTGTTGGTTTATTGCATCAGGTGTGACTGCAACCACGACTTTCAAAATTACAGATGGTGCCATTTCGCCCGAACTGAAGGCTACGATGGAGGATAATGTCAACAAGCTGATAGAGGCATTCCGAATTGCAGCAGAAAATGGCGACAAGAGCGTAAAACTCTCTAAAGACAATGTATCAAAGCCTGCTATAGAGGGAATAAAGCAAATATGGAAGAGTAGCTCATTTAGCTGT
>OQWI01001481.1_pt1 | contig 10150 bp, 10 predicted proteins | sample 1691551 | NCBI WGS metagenome assembly OQWI01 (sample SAMN03418259, study PRJEB22391) | human gut metagenome | biome: human-gut; feature: organic feature; material: feces | host: Homo sapiens | place: Tanzania | collected 2013-01
GCCGAGTCCATGGACGTGCTCAGCATGATGGACTGGGATATGCTCAGCGAATGGGATGGTATGCATTCCGGTACGAGAGGTGCTGATTATGAGGAGATTAAGAATAGGAAACTGAATGAGTGTCTGGACTTGCTCGAATTCAGGCTACCAGGTATAAGACAATGCATCGACAAGGTGTACACGAGTTCGCCTGTGACATGGCATGGTTATACCGCTACTCCTGACGGCTCTGCTTATGGCGTGGCCAAGGATTATCACAATCCTCTCGTGACTTTCCTGTCTCCGCGTACCCCTCTGAAGAATCTTCTGCTGACGGGACAGAGCCTGAACTTGCATGGCATTCTCGGCGTATCTAAAACAGCAGTAATTACTTGCGGATTCTTGCCGGGCATGGAAAATTTGGAAAAAGACATTGTCGGATATTAGAATATAAACATTGATAAATATGAAAACAGCATTGGTGACAGGCGGAAGCCGCGGAATCGGAAAAGCGGTCTGTGAGAAATTGGCGTCCGCAGGATATCATGTCATAATAAATTACGTGTCGAACGATGAGGCGGCCCGTCAGACGATGGATGAAATCGTGGCGGCCGGCATGATGCGTCTCCTCTTGTGCACGGTGAAGCGGAACTTCTGAAATTCGATGTCAGTGACCATGACGAGTCTGAGAGAGCGTTGAAAGGATGGCAAGAGGCTCATCCTGAGGAGTTTATCGAGGTTCTTGTCAATAATGCCGGCATCCGCAGGGACAATCTTCTGCTGTGGATGGAACAGGATGACTGGTTCCGTGTCATGAAGACAAATCTCGACAGTTTTTACAACGTCACCAGCCCAGTGCTTCAGCCGATGGTCGTGCACAAGAGGGGACGCATCATAAACATGGCCTCGCTTTCCGGACTGAAAGGCCTGCCGGGACAGACCAACTATTCCGCAGCAAAAGGCGGACTTATCGCAGCTACGAAGGCTCTCGCCCAGGAAGTTGCGGCAAGACGGGTTACTGTCAATGCTGTTGCGCCCGGTTTCATCCGGACTGATATGGTCGAGGGCCTGGACGAGGCTGAACTGAAGAAGACTATACCGGCAAAGCGTTTCGGTGAGCCGGAAGAAGTCGCTGAACTTGTGGCGTTCCTTGCATCCGACAAGGCGGCATACATAAACGGACAGACAATCTCCATAAACGGAGGACTTTACTGATAATTTTACGCAAACGGACTGATTTTTGCATTCCGGAGCGGTCGGCAGTCATTGCCGGAATTAAATTGATATACAAATGAAAAAGATCTTCATAACATTGGCATTGGCAGGTATCCTTTCTGCATCAGTTGCCGAAGCTGCTGAAATTCAGGCATCTGCACCGGTTGTTGCCACAGATGCCCATGCGATTACGACTAAAATCGAGAAGGCCAATTCTTCTATGACTACTGTCGAATGCAAATTCAGTCAGGTGAGGACCATCAAGGCCTCAGGAAAGGTGAACAAGGCTTCCGGAAATCTTTATTTCAATGTTGACGGACGTCTCGCAATGCGTTTTGACCAGCCTGTCGGTGACTACATCATCGCAAGCGGCACCAAGTTCTATGTTCATCGCGGACCCAAGACAGGAACTTTCGACACTCAGAAGAATGCGACTGTCGGCAATATGGCAGGAACTCTTATCGGCTGCGTGAAAGGTAATCCGGAGAAGGTCGCTGCTGACAACGGAGCTCAGATTTCAGTCAAGGAATCAGGAGACGGCTATGTGGTGACATTGACAAATGACAATGCAGCAAGGCGCGGCTATTCCAAGATTGTCCTGACATACAGGAAATCAGACTGCCTGCTCGTGAAGATGGTGATGGATGAGCCTACCGGCATCAGCACTCTCTACGAGATGAAGGACATCAAGAAAAACGCATCTTTCCCGGATGACGTTTTCAAGCTTCCGGCAAAATAATCTTTGAGGATAATTTCTAGACGGATTCCAAGTATCGCTCACGCCAGTCGTGGGCGTTTTTTATTTTTCCTTCAATGCTTCTTCTCCGAACAGCTGGTACTGTCTCGGGGAACAGCCTGTCGCACCCTTGAAATACTTGCAGAAGAATGACGAGTTCGGGAAATTGAGCTTGTCACTTACCTGCTGGACGGACAAAGTCTTGGAAATCAGCAGGACCTTGGCTTCGAGAATGACATTGTCACGGATGATGTCACCTGGCTTCTTGCCCATGATTTCAGAAATGATGCGGGCGAAGTATTTCGGTGAGAGACAGCACTTTTCGGCATAGAAAGAGACGCTTCTCTCAGTGCTGCAGTTCTCATGGACATCATTGAGGAATTTCAGTGCCAGTTCTTTTTTTCGTGGAAGTGATGTCGTGTCCGTATCCATCTCTTCCTCCCGCACTTCGGAATTTGCCATGAAAGAGGAGAACAAGCCGATGATGGAATGGAGATAACCGACCATCAGAATGAGCTTGAATTCATCGGAGGTAAATGAATAGAGCTTGCGGAAACTGTGATAACTGTCCACGCAGGTGCTTATAATCTCCTCCGGGATATGAAGTACTACAGGTGCCCCCTTGCTTGCCATCCACTTCTTCATGCCCTCGGAATTCTTGACCGGAATCCTGGCCATGAATTCGTGCGAAATGGCGGTAATTATCATTCTGCAGTCATGTGACATGTCTATCTTTTCGGCGATGAACCCCGGAAGACCTATCATGCAGTCGTTGCGCTCCATGTGGTATTTCTTCTGGTTCAATGTCATGTCGATCGTTCCTTCGACGCAGATGAGCTGAATCGCTACCAATATCTTCTGCGGCAGTGGCCTGTCGATAGGAGCTCCGATGTTCCTGTCGTCCGGGCTCTTGTCCAGATTGTCGTCAATGATTGCTACCTTGTCGACAAGGATTGCATGATCAGACATTTTCATCATCCCGAATTTGATCTGCGGCAATGAATCCGTATTGTATAATAGCGTGTTTTCCATCTTGCTTTGGGTCTGTGAATCTTCAAAGATAGTTTTTTATTCTTAATTCATCGCTATTTTACTAAATTTGTAGAATATGGAAAGCTTTTTCCCGGGCAGTGCCGGGGGAAACATGGACCCTTATATAAAACACGATACAAATGCAATTGGACATATTCAAAAAGATTTTGAAGGTCGATTCGACCAGCGGAAAGGAACGTGCTCTCTCAGAATTTCTGAAGGGGTATTTTCCGGACTTGAACGGGGAGTGCGTATGCAGAAGTTTTGAAGTGGGAGATGGAACCGAAAACCTTCTGTTCAGATGGAAATGCGGTGACAGTCAGCAGGATAACGGACGCCTGCCGAAAGTGGTGCTCTGCTCCCATCTCGATACCGTACCTCCTTACATTGAACCGAATGTGAAGGAAATCAGGGGCGGAGAGGCTCTTCCTGACGGCAATGTCAGCCTGAACTTTCAGGATACATTGATAACCGGAAGGGGAAGTTGCGATGCCAAAGGACAGTTTTTCGCCATGTGGACTGCCTGTGAGGAACTTGCCAAGGAACTTAAGGACGTGAGGACAGCTTCCGGATACCATGATTTCGGACTGCTGCTGCTTTCCGGGGAGGAGACAGGCTCATTCGGGGCCAAGGCCTTTACCCGAGATTGCCCCGGTGCCGAATGGATAATTGTCGGTGAGCCTACGGACAACTGCATGGTGACAGCCTCCAAAGGTACCCAGTCTTTCCAGGTTACGATAAAAGGAAAGGCCTGTCATTCAGGATATCCTGAGCTTGGACACAGCGCTGTGGACACATTCGTGGAAATAATGAATATGCTCGGAAACATTGACTTTCCTGAAGACCCGCAGCTCGGGGAGACCACGTGGAATGTCGGTAAACTTGTTTCGGACAATCCGCAGAACATCCTTTCTCCGCTGCTCACGTTCCGGATTTATTTCAGGACGACGTTCGCTTCACATGAGAAGGTGCAGCAGCTGATGACGAGGATAGGAGAACGTGAAGATGTGAAGGTGGAGGCATTCGGTGGAGACAATCCGATGTCCTATGACACGTTCGATGGCATTGACACGAAGACTGTCGCTTTCGGGAGCGATACGCCGAGACTGACCAAGTTCATGCACAAGTCACTCTGCGGCCCGGGCTCCATTTCGGTGGCCCATACCCCTCGGGAGTATGTGCTGCTGAGTGACCTGGAGAAATCTTGCGGACAGTATAAGAGCATGGTACTCAACATTTTGAATTATAAATAACACATAATAATGACAGCATTGATTTCACTACTCGCGGCTATTATGCTTGCCGTATCACCGGATGTCATCATTCCGGCACCGGTAAAGACTACTTGCGTTTCCGGAAGCTATAATATGCCGGAGCATCCGACTTACACTGTTGCCGGCACTTCGGAAGGTCTGGCGTCGCTCGAAAGTTATCTGGACAATCTCGGAATGACGAAATCGGCCAAGGCTGATGTGAGGATTCAGATCAATGACAGGAAATTTGCCAAGTTGCTTTCCCCTGAGATGACAAGTTTCGGCAGGGACGGAGCATATTCATTGACAATATCGGAGAAAGGCATTGACATAAAGGCACTTGCGCCGGAGGGCGCTTTTTATGCGCTGCAGAGTCTGAGGCAGATGACAGCTGAGGGAACTGAACTTTCATGCTGCAATATTCTGGACTGGCCACGTCTGAGATACCGTGGAATGATGCTCGACATATCCAGAAATTTCAGGGACAAGGACTTTATAATTAAGCAGTTGGATGCGATGGCCATGCTCAAGCTGAACAAACTGCATCTGCATCTTACTGATGATGCCGGCTGGAGAATCCAGATTGATTCGCATCCGGAACTTACTCAGAAGGCTGCGTGGCGTGTCGGCAAGACATGGAAACAGTGGCGGGATTTCGGACGTCATTATGCTGAAGAGGGCAGCCCTCTTGCCGAGGGTGGCTATCTTACAAAGGATGATGTGCGCGAAATCGTGGCGTATGCTGCTGAGCGTCACATTGATGTGATTCCTGAGTTCGAAATTCCGGGACACAGCAAGGAAGTGGTGACGGCCTGTCCGGAACTGGCTTGCATTGACGCTGACGGAAAGCCTGTAATCAGTTCTGACATGTGTCCGGCAAGTCCGGCATTGTTCGGCTTCATCGAGGATGTCATCAGCGAACTGGTGGAAATGTTCCCTTCGGAGTTCATCCATATCGGCGGGGACGAGGCTTCCCGCCAGTCGTGGAAAGACTGTCCTAGATGCAAGGCCCTGATGGCAGAGAACGGCATTACTGAACTTCCGGGACTGCAGAGCTGGCTGACCGGAAAACTTGAGAAAATAGTGGAGTCCCATGGCAGAAGGCTGCTCGGATGGGATGAGATTATGGAAGGCGGACTCAGCGACAATGCCGTGGTCATGTCCTGGCGCGGAATGGAAAACGGTCTGTCCGCAATCGAGGCTGGTCACGATGTCATCATGTCTCCCAACGCGTTCTACTATTTCGATTATACGCAGGATGCTCCTATTTATGAGCCTGAGGCCATCGGCGGTTATATCCCGCTTGAACTCGCATACTCTTATGCCGCTGACGTTGCCAGCCCGCATCTGCTTGGTGTCCAGGGTAATGTGTGGACTGAGTTCATCCCTGAGGCCGACCATCTGGAGTACATGATTTATCCGCGCATGTTCGCTGTGGCCGAGACCGGATGGAGTCCTGTGGAGAAGAAGAACTATGCTGATTTCAGGGAAAGGGCATTGAAACTCTGCTCGGTGTTCAAGTCCAGGGGCTACAACACTTTCCATCTGGATACCGAGTTCGGAACACGTCCGGAGGCCGTTACCGGAGTAAGGCACCTTGCGATAGGCAAGCCGGTGAAGATTCTCACGCCTTATGCCGACAATTACAGCGCGGCCGGCGATGTTTCCATCAATGACGGTATCTGCGGCAGCTGGTCGTACAGCGACAAGAAATGGCTGGGCTTCCTCAGCGATGTCGATGTCATCATTGACCTCGAAAAATCCGAGCCTCTGCATTACGTCGGCGCCTCATTCATGGGCCAGCGGAACAACCATGTCGGTATTCCTGAGCGCGTTGAGGTCTATGTCTCAGAGGACGGTGAGAATTTTACCAATGCAGGCATGGCTTACAGCGAGTTGCCGGCCGACACTTCGGAAATGTGCTATGTGCCGATGGGCTGTTTCCTGGATGTCCGGGCACGTTATGTGAGATTCAAGGCATTCCGCAGGGATTTGCCTCTTCATGCATGGATTTTCACCGATGAGATTGTGGTGAAGTAATCCTGATATTTTTACAGGGATATGATTGTAATGAAATTCGGAGGTACCTCCGTCCGTAACAAGGAGGCCATAGAGAGAGTCATCTCTATCGTAAGCAACAGGATGTCCGAAAATCCGCTCGTGGTGGTGTCGGCACTGTCCAAGGTGACAAGGTTGCTTTGTGAAATCTGTAAAGAGGCTGAAGCACAGCATGTTGACAAGGTCAATGAACTGCTTGCGGACTTGAGGGAGAGACACGTTTCCCTTGCTGAGTCGCTTCTTTCGGGAGGTGACGGCTCCAGATTGGAAAGATGCGTCGCCGACATGGAGTCCGTCCTGGATTCCCTGTCAGAGTTCGCGCACGGCGTCTGCTGCATAGGCGAGCTCTCGCCGAGGAGTTACGCGAGAATAGTATCGACGGGAGAAATACTTTCGTCAATGATAATCGCCGCTGCCATGAATGAGTCCGGTCTGGCGACCCGCTGGCTTGACGTCAGGAAAATGATATTGACAGACTGCAACTACATCTCCGCGTCTCCCGACCTGGCGACTACAGAGGCCAATGTCAAAAGACTTGTTTCAGAGGCTTCGAAGGGTGTCTCAGTGATTATCACCCAGGGCTTTATCGCTTCTGCGTCAGACGGCGCCACTTCCGTTCTCGGCTTCGAAGGCTCGGACTACTCGGCAGCCATATTCGGTATGGCTCTGGATGCATCCCGTGTCGAAATCTGGACTGACGTGGACGGAATCCGCAGCGCAGACCCGAGGATTGTCAACGATACCGTCTGCATACGGAATGTTTCCTATGACGAGGCCTCCGAGATGGCCTTCCTTGGTGCGAGGGTGCTTCATCCACTGACCATCGAGCCGGCCAGGAAAAAGAACATCCCTGTCTATGTCCTCAATTCCCAGAATCCTTCATGCAAGGGGTCGAAGGTTTCCGTGGAAAAGAACTGCGAATCCGCCAAGACGATAACATTGAAAGATGACATTGATTTTCTTGATATCATATCGGACAAGATTGTCGGCGTCACTGCGATGATGGCTGCGGTCTTCTCTGCGGCCGAGGAGGCAGGTGTGAAGACAATCCTCTCAAGTGTCTCAGAATCAAGGGTACGCGTCACTATGGAGACGGGACAGCCGGGATTCGGGCAGATGGTGGCTGAACTGAGAAAAAGATTTACGGTGATGATTTACCGGGACAAGGCCCAGTTCTCCATTGTCGGCGAAGAGTTCCTGCACAGCTGCCCCGGTCTGGCATCCCGGATAGAAAAGGTGTTGCCGGGAAGTGTGTATCTGGTCTGCATGAGTCCGGTTCAGATGAGTCTGAGCTATGTCATTGACAAGGAATATGCTGTTGACGTCGTGAATCATATTCATGAACTCATGTTCCCGAAGGAATCTTAGGAATTCAGGTTTGACAATTTGCTGAAGAAGATATGAAAGTTTATATAAGCGGCTACGGCCGCATGGGAAAGATGGTGGAGGGCGTTCTTGCCTCCAGAAATATAGAATGTGCCGGGAAATCTGAAGATATCCAGTCGGCTGACACCGCGGTCACCAAGGACTGCATCTGCATTGACTTTACCGTTCCTGATGCCTTCAGGGCGAACTATAAGTTCATTGCGGAGAATTTCAGGGCTGCGGTAGTCGGTACTACGGGATGGTATGATATTGCAGATGAGGTGTTTGACTACTTTCAGAAATGCGGTACGACATTGATTTGGGCCTCCAATTTCTCTATCGGGGTCAATGTCTTTACGGCGGCTGTGGATATCGCTTCCAGGCTGCTCGGAAAGGCCGGCGGATATGCTCCTTATATCGTGGAGAAGCATCATTGCCACAAGTTGGACGCACCTAGCGGAACGGCCAAGACATTGGCGGCCTGCATTGACAGGAACATGTCGTCGAAGACGGATGTCGCGTCCGTAAGGGTAGGGGAGCTGGCAGGAATCCATACTGTCGGTTTCGAGGGCTCTTGCGACAGGATTACTCTCGAGCATGAGGCTTTCTCCAGACAGGGCTTTGCCGAGGGTGCAGTGATGGCGGCTGAAATGGCTGACGGCATCGTCGCATCAGGAAAGCGTGGTGAGGTCCATGAGTTCAGGGAACTGTTCATAGGAAATCCTGAGGCGGACAACAGATAATTCAGTATAAATTCCCATGGCGTCATCGTCTTGGGATAAAAAGTTAAAAATATGAAATTCAAGGGTTTAGGAACGGCATTGGTTACTCCGTTCAGAAATGTGGAAATTGATTGGGAGTCATACAGGCTTCTGGTGAAGAGACAGGTTGAGGCGGGGGTTGATTTTCTGGTACCGCTCGGCTCTACCGCTGAGACTCCATGTCTTACAGATGAAGACAAGGTGGAAATTCTGCGTGTCACCAAGGAGGAAGCATGCGGACTGCCTATTGTCGCCGGTGTGGGAAGCAATTCATTCACGGGGACTGTACGCAATATGAGGCTTCTGGACCCTTATGGTGCGGATGCCTATCTGGTAGTTGTGCCTTTTTACAACAAGCCTACGCAGGAGGGCCTTTACAGATATTTCAAGGCGGTTGCGGAAGAGACTGACCGTCAGGTGATTCTGTATAATGTCCCTGGACGCACCGGAACCAACATGAGGGCTGAGACCTGTCTCCGTCTTGCTGAGATTCCTAATGTGGTGGCTGTCAAGGAGGCGTCGGGTGACGTTGCCCAGATTATCGACATCAGGCGTCAGGCTCCTGCGGATTTCTCCGTGCTGAGCGGAAATGACGACCAGACTCTCCCTTTGATGGCGAGCGGTGCGGACGGAGTCATCAGCGTCGCATCCAATGTCGCTCCCAAGATGATGAAGGCATTGACCGAGTCTGTGATGGCTTCTGACCTTAAGACTGCCATTGACCTGAACAATCGTCTCATGCCTCTTTACAATGCATGTTTCGTGGAGAGCAATCCGATTCCTGTGAAGGCCGCATTGTCGATTCTCGGCTATTGCAGGGCAGAGATGCGCCTGCCTTTGACAGAGGCAGTGGATTCTACCAAGGAACTTATGGCCAAGGTGCTCCCTGGCCTCGAATAATTGATGATATCATGGATAAAGAACGTTTCTTCGAAATATGCAGTGACCTGGAGGCTGGCAGAATACGTGTCGCCGAAAAGGTTGACGGCCAGTGGCGTGTAAACATGTGGATCAAGGAGGCTATTCTGGACGGATTCAGGCTCGGAAAGCTTGAAGACATGTCTGAGGGACAGTTCTCTTTCATTGACAAAGACACTATTCCGGTCCGCAGATTTGCGGTGGAGGACAGGGTGCGTATCGTGCCGGGCGGAAGCTCCGTGAGACGCGGTGCCTATCTTGCCCCTTCGGTCATCGTGATGCCGCCGGCTTATGTCAATATCGGTGCGTATGTGGATGAGGGGTCAATGATAGATTCCCATGCTCTGGGGGGTTCTTGTGCGCAGATCGGAAAGAATGTGCACATTGCTGCCGCCGCACAGATCGGCGGTGTGTTGGAGCCGGTCGGGGCAATGCCTGTCATCATCGAGGACAATGTCTTCGTGGGCGGCAACTGCGGTATCTATGAGGGTGTTCTCGTGAAAGAGGGCGCCGTGCTTGGCTCAGGAGTGATAATCAACAGGGCCACAGCTGTTTATGATGCCGTGAACGGGGGCTGGATTCGTCCTGATGAGGATGGCCGTATTGTGGTTCCTGCAGGTGCCGTAGTCGTGGCCGGCAGCCGTCCAGTGACCAAGGGGCCTGGAGCGGAAGCCGGCATCCATGTCTATACTCCTGTCATTGTCAAATATCGTGACGGCAAGACGGATGCATCTGTCGAGCTGGAAGATTTGCTCAGATAATTATGACTTTCTACAAGTACCACGGGGCGGGCAATGACTTCCTTGTCGCTGACGGGAGGTCTTCCCGCATTG
>OQWI01001482.1_pt1 | contig 10143 bp, 9 predicted proteins | sample 1691551 | NCBI WGS metagenome assembly OQWI01 (sample SAMN03418259, study PRJEB22391) | human gut metagenome | biome: human-gut; feature: organic feature; material: feces | host: Homo sapiens | place: Tanzania | collected 2013-01
AGTTTGTGACATTGCTCAATGAGACCTTGAGTCATCGAAAGGAAGGTCGGGGATGATGGTTCCGCTGACTCCGCTCTCTACGCAGCTCTTGAAGAACTCCTCGATGCCATAGTGCATGATGGGGTTGAGATAGCCCATGAGGACGAGAGGGAGGCTGACTTCATCCTTGATGGCTTTGAGCTGACCGAAGAGAGTCTTGACAGTCATTCCGTTTTTCAATGCTACAGTACCTGCACTCTGAATGACAGGACCATCTGCCAATGGGTCACTAAAGGGCATACCCACTTCTATCATATCAATGCCACGACGCTGCATGGTCTTGATGACATCTGCTGTATTGTCAATATCTGGACAGCCTGCACAGAAATACAACGATAGCAGTTTGCGCTGACTGGCATTTTGGAAAAGTTGATTTATCTTGTTCATTGTTTTTTATTCTTGTCGATGTTGTCGGAGTACCAACTCCTTATTTATTGTTAATGTATATCACAATATTTCGCGAACAGTTTGCAGATATTGCCTGAGTAGCGCCACATCTTTATGACCAGGTGCTACTTCAAAACAACTGTTGAGATCTATACCACACCATCGTGGATGTTGGAAGCGGAGTAGCTCTTCGGTGTTGTGCATGCCAAGTCCGCCACTCAATAGGAAAGGTGCAGTTCCCTTATAATGATGCAACACCTCCCAGTCAAAACACTTTCCACTACCTCCATAATCTGGAGTCTTTGTGTCGAATACGAAGTAATCTACAATTCCATCATAAGCGCCACATTGTTTCAAGTCGTTGACAGATGCCACACTGACAGCCTTGAGTAACAATTCCACCCCACTTGCTTTCAGTTGACGACAGAATTCCGGTGTCTCTTGACCATGAAGTTGCACGCCATTGAGGTTGTAATCATTGATACATTGCAGAATATGCATTACCGAATCATTAACAAATACACCAATACGCTCCACACCGGCATCCGCCTCACAACGTGATACAGGACGACTGACGCAACGGGGAGATTTCTGATAGAAGATGAATCCCATCATATCAATACCCAACTGGGCTACTTGACGGATATTATCGGCATCGCGCATACCACATACTTTAACGATCATCGTGCCAAATCTTTGATAAACGCATCAAGAGCAAGTCCTGGATGTTCTTGTTTCATAAACTGTTCCCCCATTAGAAATCCGCGATAGCCGGCAAGTCGAAGGCTATTGACCGTTTCGGGATTGGAGAGTCCACTTTCGCTGACCTTGCATCCTTCTTTTGGTAAACGGCTTGCCATGTGAAAACTGTTTTCCACATCAGTCACAAAACTTCCCAGATTACGATTGTTGATACCGTAAAGATCAGGAGCGAGGTCGGCATAATCGAGGTCGCGCTCACCATGCATCTCCAACAACACTTCCATTCCTAAATTGTGAGCTTCACGACACAGTTGACTGCAAGTATCATGGTCGATGGCTGCAGCTATTAGCAATACGGCAGAAGCTCCACAGCGACGAGCTTGTAACAACTGGTATTCGTCAATCACAAAATTCTTGTAAAGCACAGGGATGGTTACCCCACTCTGTCTCGCATCAACAATAAACGAGTCGTTACCGCCAAAATAAGTCTCATCGGTCAAGATACTCAAAGCGGCAGCACCATGCTGTTGATACGAGAGGGGAACCTCTGTTGCCAGTGCCGACTGGTGTATCCAACCTTTAGATGGAGAACGACGCTTGAACTCGGCAATAATGCCCGAAGTAGAATCTATAAGCGCTTTACGCATACTGCCACCCTCTGCCTGCTGTCCTTTGCTTTCCATCAGTCGATCGACCTCAGTAGCAAGTTTCCTTAATGGCATAATTTGGCGGTTGCGCTCATTCTCAATTCGCTTATGGGCGATGATCTCTTCCAGAATATCCATAGCATCAATTGCGGTTGAGTTCCACAAACTTACGGAATGTAGCAAGAGCTTTTCCACTGTCAATACTCTCACGGGCAATATCTATACATTCCTCAATGCTCTTACTACCCTTCTCCATGACTTGAATACCAAAGGCAGCATTGGCAAGTACAATATTCTTTTGTGCGGGCAAAGCACGGTTTTCAAGTACTGCATCGAATATTTCCTTCGCCTCTTCCTCTGTAGCACCACCTTTAAGTTCTTCCGGACTTGCAACAGCAAAGCCAAGATCTTCAGGCCGGAACACCCGTTCATAGTCGTTGGTAGTCACTTTAAAGTCGCCAGTCAGTGATATTTCATCGTAACCATCAATACTATTGACGATACCATAGTCGATTCCAATTTTCTGATATACCTGACGGTAGAGTCGCATCTGGTCGAGATTGGCAACACCGAGCAACTGACACTTGGGCTGACTGGGATTGACCAACGGACCTAATAGGTTGAATACTGTAGGAAACTGCAATGCCTTGCGGATAGGACCGACAAATTTCATGGCCTTGGCAAAGAGTTGGGCGTGTAGATATACGACACCAGCCTCGTTGATGCTTCGATTGAGTTTATCGATATCATCGGTAAAATCCACACCATGGTTTCTGATAACATTCGATGCACCGCTTACCGATGTGGCTGCAAAGTTACCATGTTTTGCCACCTTATAGCCAGCACCGGCAATAACGAAGCACGAAGTCGTTGAAATATTAAACGTATTTTTGCGGTCACCACCAGTTCCCACCACATCAATATATCTGTCGCAATCGAGGATAGCAGGTACACCCGTTGCTAAAATACCGTCACGAAATCCCAGCAGTTCATCCACTGTTACGCCACGCATTTGCAGTGCAGTGAGCAGTGCGATAATCTGTTCTTCAGGAAATTCGCTTTGTGTGATTCCCACAATGATGTTCTTCGTTTCTTCACGAGTCAGCGCCTCGTGGTTCAACATTCTGTTCAAAATGTCTTTCATTTCCATGATGTTATTCTCCTTTTATTATTCATTTTATGTTTGTTATCTATAAAGAAAAGAGGCCCATCGTAAGAACGACAGGCCTCTTGTTTATTCTTTAAGTATCCACACGGCTGTTCGACTCACGATTCTTTCAATCTTGAGTTGCGCCACCACCATGCTGTAGATACAAATATTGTCATTGTCTTTTCTTGTTTGAATGATTATTCGGGTACAAAAGTAGTCATTTTCTTTTAATCTGCAAATAAATCGCAGAAAAAATCTACATAACGCACATAAAAAGTATAAATCTCCTACAATTTGTTTTTTTATCATCACCTTACCATGATATCCTGAATATCTACATACCCCCTCATGCGTTCTTCGAGTTTATCTTTGAGATTGTCTTTCGGCTGAAGTCCCAGCTTTCTGCGGATATTAGCACGTTGGGTATTGATATTCGACTCCGTTTTATTGAGTAGCGAGCAAAGATCGCTGAGTTTTCTGTCACGCAGAATGAGCTGTACTATACGTCGCTCAGAAGGTGTCAGTTCGGGGAAAGCCTTCTCAATGCGCTGGCTAACTGAAGCCTCAGCACGTATGAATCGCGTCACATTGGCAATTATATGTCGCTGCGTTGTTTCATCAAACTGTGCCAACAGCAACCGTGTTTGGTCTTCCGTGTATTCAGCCCTTGCCAGTCTGATATACGATTTCACTAGTTTCTTATTGAGTCGCAAGATGTGCAGTAATTCCGCTTCATCGTGTTTCATCATCGTGTTTTCCTTCTGCAGTCGTTCCGCATTGCTGGAAATATGCACACCAAGTACTCCTGTATAGAGCAGAGTCAGCACCACGATAGCCAGACTCTGTATCATCATCGGGTCGTTGGTAAATAGTGCACACAACACATACGCCAATATAGATACACCTATATTAATAAGTGAAAACATGGTCTGATACGTAGCAAGTGAGAAAGTGATATTTCCCAATAGCACTATCATTTGTATAAGGATAACCACATGCATGTGTGACATATCTGGCACAATAGCTCCATAGATAGCATTTGTAGTCATCACCACCAGTGTGGTGAGTGTCATGAGCCTCACTACTGTATTGACACGAAACCATTGCAGTGCATATCCAACAAACCAAATCCAAGTAAGAGCCAACAATGTTCCATTGCTATACTTAAAGAATTCACTTGTAGGACCAGTCAGTTCCATCAGATTGGCAACCAATCCAATGGAAAGTAGGAACGTGTACCAGCAGGTAATCAGCTGGCGTTGTGTGTCAAGATAGTTTTTCTCCCTATGGAAGAATTTCTTGGCCATTTGAACGAACGGTTCAAAATCCGCTCTGAATGACATATCGTCGTTACTATACATAATGGTCTGGGTTGGGTTAGTAATTACTACATTGATATCGTTGACAAAATTACGAAAAAAGTTTGAGATTGACCGTTTTTTAGGTAAAAATTTGATAATTTATTGTGTTTTTGACTATATTTAAGGTGCTGTAAATTTGTATATTGCAGTATATTACTATAATTTTGCAATCGTCAACAGGATGGATGCGCCGGGATAGAAGTTCCCATAACGAATCAATCAACCCGACTCATAAACACTACATGAATGACTATTTTGAAGATTTTACGCCATGAAGCACTGATCTTTCTGTTAGTTACCGGTGCATTCACTTGATGACCTTCGTTGTTCGTATTCTCACCAAGCGTGGTAGAAGATTTCTAACAGCACAAAGGCGAAGTATAAAAACATAAAAGGATATTATTATAGTTCTGTTTCTTACAGATGTGAATCTGCTACCCACAGAACCGAAAGGAGAAGTAAAGAGTGAGTGACTTCTCCATTTCGAAATTGCAACAGACAGCGATATTCATTAGTCCTTTTTTTATTCAAGAAAGAGCGACAGCCCAGCGGGGTCGTCGCTCTTTCCTATTTTTGTATTCATCATCAGTCAGAATATCGGCTCAGACAGAATAATCCTCATCAAACAGATTCATCCCACTACACCTCATTTGGCAATGGGAATATTATTTATTGAACTTTCACATGTGGGGAAGTTAAGGGAAGTTAGGGAAGTTAGGGAAGTTAGGGAAGTTAGAGAGAAGTTAAGGGACAAATGTCCTACGTCTTACGGCAAAAGGCTATTGTCTCTTAACTTCCCGAACGACCGTAGGGAGTGATAACTTCTTTTACTTCAATCAATTCCCTCAGTTGCGAAACTTGAATTATTTATTGTATTTCCAAAGCAATCCTTTCACCAGTTTGCCATACTCCTTGATGACATCGTCTGGCCAAGGACCGGTGGCAGTAGCACGTGGCAAGAGCATTGAGCAACTCTCGTTTTTGTCGCTGATAGACCAACATACCCAACTGATGCCAAGTCTTTCACACATCTGAATCCATTGTTCTTCACTCACAGGGTCAATCTTTCCATCACCACTGGCTTCAGTAGCACCACTTTCAGAGATAAACACGGGGATTCCTTTCTTTACAGCCTCTTCTGTTCGCTCACGCAGATAGTCGCCGTGTGTGGCAGCATAGAAATGCACGGTGTACATGATATTATTGAAACCCTGCAATGGACTCTCAGCCACCAAATGGATATCCTGATCCCAGTGTGGGCAACCTACGAGCACAATATTATCAGGGTCATATTTTCTGATTTCGGAAATCACCTCAGTAGCATACTTCTTCAGGTCAGCCCATGTATCTTCCACAGGTTCGTTATATATCTCGTAGATGACGTGCGGATACTTGCCGTAGCGCTGCGCCATACGACCGAAGAAGTCTTTAGCCTCAGCAGTTTTGAGATTATGGCTGTGCCAGTCGATGATGACATAGACATTATTCTTGATAGCCGACTCGATGACCGGTGTCATGCACTGCATAGCGAAATCGGGATTCTCCAAGTAATTGTCTTCTATCAGTATTCCCATAGCAGCACGAATGACCGAAGCATTCCAATCCGTCTTGAGGGTCTTCACTACCTGTTTGTTATAGAATCGTGGCCAGAGATTATGCCATCCCAGACTGACGCCACGCAGGATAACAGGGTTTCCTTGTTGGTCACAGAGTTGTGCACCTTTCACTTGCAGTTGTCCATACTGTTTTACGGGGTCTGCAGCCTTAACTGTTGCAGCTGCCATAAGCATAACGACAGCAAGAAAAAGCGTTTTCAATGCTGCCGGAAAGTGTTTGTTTATCATTAGTTTTCTGTTTTGTTATTGTTAGGAGAAATTGGTTCAGAACAAAGAGATGGTGTAGAGATAGACCACAGCCGCAGGAATAGCCAAGAGCGAAGAGTCGAAGCGGTCGAGCATTCCTCCATGTCCTGGCAGTATATTGCCGCTGTCCTTGATGCCCATGGTGCGTTTAAACAGGCTTTCCGCCAAATCGCCCCAGGTACCAAACACTACAACGACGAATCCTAATCCGAGCCATTCCCATGTGGCCAGCATCGACGTCATGCCCAACAACTGCCCGTTATCTACATAATTAGCAATGACCCATGCCACAGCCAATACTACGACACATCCACCGATACTTCCTTCCCATGATTTTCCTGGCGATACTCTTGGGAAGAGTTTGTGACGTCCAAGTAGCGAGCCCACGCAGTAGGCACCCGTGTCATTCATCCACAAGAAGACAAATACCGACAGTGGCAGTATGGGATTAAACATCACGATTCCCTCTGGTGTCGCATTAAATGCCAACACATTAAGCAGTGAGAACGGCAGTGCAATATACATCTGTGAGAACATCGTATATGCCCAGTCGTTGATTGGATCAGTTTGTTTCAGATAGAGTTCTGCAACGATAAGATAGATGACCGTCACCAGATAAGGGATGAACACCACCGATTTTGCCATTCCTCCATAGACATCGCTACAGAAGAAAGTCATGGCAAGGAAGAAATACACGCCAGCCACAGTAGTGATGAAGCGATTGATGGCCACCCCTTCGCGCTGATTTACCAGTCCTCCAAACTCCCATATAGTGAGTCCGGTGATGAATGCGAAGAGCAGCACCATAGCTTCAGGGCGCAGAAAACTTGCCACAATGACAGCCACAAATAAAATACCGGTAATGGCTCTTACTATAAAGTTTTTCATTGATTTTCTTCTTTGTTTTGATTATCCGTATCGTTGTCATCCACTGGTGTGGCATTATTCTCTTGTTGTGCTTTCAGTGCAGCCTCAGCCTCCAGTCGCTTGCCACGTTCCTCTGCCATGCGCTCTGCTTCTGCACGCTGCTGAGCCTCAAGCAATTCTTCCGCACGACTGGTCCATGGGCGCTTGCCGAATATTTTCTCCACATCCTCTGCGAATATCACCTCACGCTCTATCAGCAGCTGAGCCAATTGAGCATGTCCTTCCTTATGTTCGCTGAGAATCTGCTTGGCACGGTCATATTGTTCGTTGATCATCTTCAGCACCTCATCGTCCATCACCTTAGCGGTCGTTTCAGAGTAAGGACGCTGGAACTGGTATTCGCTATTGTTGTAATAGCAGATATTGGGCAATTTGTCACCCATACCGGCATAGGCAATCATGCCATAAGCCTGTTTGGTAGTGCGCTCCAGATCGTTCATCGCTCCAGTAGAGATCTGTCCGATGAAGAGTTCCTCTGCTGCGCGTCCGCCCAACAGTGAGCACATCTCATCGAGCATAGCCTCCTTGGTTTGGATGACGCGCTCTTCGGGCAGATACCATGCAGCGCCCAGTGCTCCGCCACGTGGCACGATGCTCACTTTGACGAGTGGGTTAGCATGTTCTGTAAACCATGATATAGTAGCGTGCCCCGCTTCGTGTATAGCGATCGAGCGTTTTTCCTCGTTGGTCATGATTTTGGTTTTCTTTTCCAATCCACCGATGATGCGGTCAACCGCATCAAGGAAATCCTGCTTGCCCACTCTATGGCTATTGTGGCGTGCTGCAATCAGGGCAGCTTCGTTGCACACATTAGCAATGTCAGCGCCAGAGAATCCTGGAGTCTGACGTGCCAAGAAGTCCACATCTACAGTATCGTCGAGTTTCAATGGTCTGAGGTGTACCATAAACACCTCCTTGCGTTCGTTCAAATCGGGCAGATCCACATGAATCTGTCTGTCGAAGCGTCCTGCACGCAGCAATGCCGAGTCGAGCATATCCGCACGGTTGGTAGCTGCGAGCGTGATAATTCCGCTGTTGGTACCAAATCCGTCCATCTCCGTGAGCAGCGCATTGAGCGTATTCTCACGTTCATCGTTTCCACCCATTGATGGATTTTTCGAACGGGCACGTCCCACGGCATCAATCTCGTCGATGAAGATGATGCAAGGAGCCTTTTGCTTAGCTTGTTGGAAGAGGTCGCGCACACGACTGGCACCCACGCCCACAAACATCTCTACGAAGTCACTTCCACTCATAGAGAAGAACGGCACGCCCGCTTCGCCCGCCACAGCTTTGGCAAGCAGCGTCTTACCCGTTCCTGGAGGACCTACGAGCAGTGCGCCCTTGGGTATTTTTCCTCCCAGTTCAGTATATTTCTGCGGGTTTTTGAGGAAATCCACAATCTCTTGCATTTCCTGTTTTGCCCCGGCTTGACCAGCCACATCTTTAAAGGTAATGTTCAGTTCACCACCCTTTTCATACATCTGCGCCTTTGACTTTCCGACATTGAATATTCCTCCGCTTCCCCCTTTGCCACCGCTCATACGGCGCATGATGAATATCCAAATAACCACAATAATCACCAATGGCAAGACATTGATGAATATGGTATGAAGCAGCGCACTGTCCTGTTCGTTGTCGTATGAGAAGTCGCCACTGAATTTCTTCTGTGCCCGCGCCTGCTCCACAAAGCGTTCCACTTGTTCCACAGAACCGATTTCCACTTCCACGGTAGGGTTCTGTCCCACTTGTTTCACACCACCGTTGAAAACATCTCTCAGGTGTTCCTTTTTAGGATACATGTGAAGTACATCCTTGTTTTTATTGACCACAATCTTCTGGGCATATCCCTTCATCACCATAGTCTGAAACTGGGTGTATGTTCGTTTTATGTTGACGCTGGATGAAGAGCCACCCTGTGTGAACATTGCGATGGCAATGCCAATGATGACAAGTCCATAAAGCCAGCTCATATTGAAGCGTGGCATATTCATGTTAGGTTCTTTCTTTTGATTATCGTTCATACCTTATATATAATATATGGCCCGCCGCATGGGGGCCGTCATTGTTTCAATGTCAGTCTAAGTCGGGTAGATGTTTCACGTCAGCATCGTCCCAGAGATGTTCCAAATCGTAGTACGCTCTCACGTCCGGCAGGAATACGTGCACCATGACATCGGCAAAGTCGATAGCCACCCACTGTGCCGCTTCCGTTCCAGCCACTGCAATAGGTTTTTCTCCGAGTTCCTTTCTGACGGTTTCCGCCACCGAGTCTGCAATAGCATCCACCTGTGTCGGCGACGCACCTTGGCATATTACGAAATATTTGCAGATGGTGCCTTCAATGTGTTGCAAGTCAGCCACCACGATGTCTTTACCTTTTTTCTCTTGTATTCCTTTTATTATAGTTTCTACGAGTTGTGTCGATTGTTCCATTTTTATTCTATTTGAATTGCAAAGATAAGTTTATTTCTTGATAATAGTGCTTATTATGCTGTTTTTTTGCAGTTTTTTAGAAAAAAATCGCGTTTTTTTTTGTTGTTTCAAAAAAAAGCCGTACCTTTGCATCCGCAATTAAGGCATTGGGGTATGGTGTAATGGTAACACTGCAGATTCTGGTCCTGCCTTTCCTGGTTCGAATCCGGGTACCCCAACACAGTGAGAGTGTTGCAAACTACGATGGTTTGCGGCACTTATTTTTTTGTTTTTCCTTAGCAAAATATGTTTCTTTCTCCCATTCCGACCGCAATTTATTGGGACTTACTACGGACTTACTACGGAAGCACTTTGCATTGTTGAGCGATAAATAAAAAGGACTGCGTTGCCTATTGGCAATCGCAGTCCCAACCACTTTTAATAATTGTTTCTGTCCTGTTATTCAAGTTTCCGCTTATTTCTATCAGCCAGAAGTTTTAGTATCAGGACAATACAGATACCCAATAAAACGGAGTATCCTAAAAAAACACAGAAAATGATTGCAGAAGTATTCAATGCTCTAACTATTTATATCTGTTTACTGAACTTTCGCATGTGGGGAAGTTAAGGGAAGTTAGGGAAGTTAGAGAGAA
>OQWI01001483.1_pt1 | contig 10139 bp, 12 predicted proteins | sample 1691551 | NCBI WGS metagenome assembly OQWI01 (sample SAMN03418259, study PRJEB22391) | human gut metagenome | biome: human-gut; feature: organic feature; material: feces | host: Homo sapiens | place: Tanzania | collected 2013-01
CAGGACTGGATCCCAAAGGCCGTTTCCATTGTTGCGCCGATGGAGTTGGACTGCACCATGCAGCCCATGAAGCCCAGAGCCAGAATGATGGCAACAGCGAAGAAGCCAGCCATAAAAGTGCCCAGCTTGCCCTTGAAGGCAGCCTTAATGTAATAGATGGGACCGCCGGAGACAGCACCGTCTTCACTTACTTCCTTATACTTCTGTGCCAGAACAGCCTCACCGTAGATGGTGGCCATGCCGAAGAAGGCAGAGACCCACATCCAGAACACAGCACCGGGACCACCGGAGACCAGAGCGGAGGCGCAGCCAGCGATATTGCCGGTACCAACCTGGGCCGCAATGGCAGTTGCCAATGCCTGGAAGGAGCTCATGCCGTCCTTACCGGCCTCCTTACCCTTGAGGCTGATATTGCCGAAGACCAGACGCATACCCTCACCAAACTTGCGAACCTGGACAAAGCCGGTACGGATGGTGAAGTAGATGCCGCTGCCCAGCAGCAGGAACAGCAGAACCAGATACTTGTTCCACAGAACATCGTTGACCGCTGCCACGATGTTTGTCAGAATTGCTTCCATTTTTGTTTTACCTCTTTTATTTCATTTTGGCAAATAAAAAACGCCGCAAGCAAAATGCTCCGGCGAGAAAATGGGCGCGAACTGGTCAGGTTCGTATTGTCCCACTCTGTCCTTTTACCTGAGAGATTCAGCAGCTTCCGCTGCCTTGCACCTTCGGTACCCGTTTTCCGGGATTCTCCAGAGCCACATCCATTCTTAGTCGTTACCTGAATTCAGGTGCCAGAGAGTGTTACTCCGTGGGCAGGCAAATGCCTTTTCCTAAGAACTTCCTTTGTCGTTTTTTAGTTGCTAGGAGATAGTAATACATTTTCTGGTAATTGTCAATGTGCTATTTACAGGCTGTTCAAAAATTGGTATCAATTTATGATTTATGCCATCGCGGTTGTATACATTTTGTTGAATTATCACATAGCAAAACCACCTGCTTGAGCTGATAAAAGCTCTGGTAGGTGGTTTTGTTATCATCGATTCTCTTCCCGGTAAGCTTTTGGTGTCAGCTTATCTCTATCTGCCAACGCGTTCATCTGTTCTTCAAAGTCCAGATCCAACCGCATAGAAATGCGCTTCCACTTATAGTGGTCATCCAATACCTCTTGCCCAACAATCGCAGCGGCCATTGCCGTAATGCGCTGCTGACCGTCAATAAGAACCTTTTTGCCGGAGGACTTTGTTCCGTCTTTCAGCTTAACATCCGGGTTTTGCCATACAATGATATATCCCACCGGAAATCCCTTATACAAAGAATCAACCAAGTCTCTGACTTTAGAGCTATCCCAAACAAAAGGACGCTGGGAGATTGTAAAATGAATTTGTTGTTCAGATTTTTATTAACAATAAATGCAACCTCATGGATGATTATTTTATATTTTATAAACGAAGACTTCAGCATTTTCAATTTGCCCAGTTGGATATTTGATATTTCATTATTTTTAATTCCTGTCTTATTATCATTTCTTTCAATAGGGTTATCAAAGTTTCTAGGAAAAGACAACCTGTCAGAATGCTCGGAATTCAACCTTGCCGACAATGAATTTCTACCTGTATATCTAGGATATTTCTTTTTATCTATAAGCATTCCTTGTGGCAACATCAAGATGTTATTAATTATTTATGGTATTGTTTTCGTATTCACATTTTTATCTCAGACTCAGTATTTTAATCCAATTTTTCTATTGTTCGGCTATCATTACTATCACATCTTAACCCAGAACGGAACAAGAATTTTTGTGATACATAAAGGCAAAGTCATACGAAACAAGGAAAACTTAAGATTTGAAAATCTTCGAAGAATTAATGATACAACTTATATTGAAAAGGAGTAGATTGTTATGAAGCCTGTTTTTGTAAAACTAAAATCTAAAGAGTTTAGAAAAATTGTTTCACTCGAAAACGAAGAAATTTATCCAAAAAAGCAAAGCTTATTCCAAAACGCTGTTGACTATACACCAGAATATAAACTAGAAGAAGATGAATGGTTTAAAATTACAAATTTTTCTAAAAATGATTACGGTATTGAAAATTTGTTAAAACAAGATTTTGATTCAGTTGACTTCGATTTGTTGACTAAAAAAGAATTTGATAAAATTGATTTTTTATTTACTGAAATTGAACAAAGTATATTTTTTCAAAACATTCCTAAATCGCAACTTCTAAAGAAAAAAATGATTGGAAACTTTGGAGAAAGTTTTAAATACATCGCTGAATCTAAACAAATCTTTATAAAAGAAATTCCTGATGCTGTCTATGATACGCAAACTGATGCATTGTATTTTAGAAAACTTGAATCAATAACAGGAATATTTAAAGGAATTGACCAGCTTTACAGAGAGGCAACAACAGAAGAAACTGAAAAATTTTTAAAAAACGATTTTATTTCTTTAGACAACGAATATGATGTTTCAAAAGTAAAAATTCCAAACAGAAAAAGAATAGCACTTGCGACAGATATTCTTAATAATTTAAGTGCTGCTGACAAAAAAAATATTTTCAATTATATAAGTGAATACTGCTCTAATCTAAAAAAAGATGAAAGCTCTTTTCTGATTTCTTCTGAAGACGATTTAAAATTAATATTATTTGGTATTCAGCAAAGATTTTATACAACTCCAGTAGGCAATGAAAAACGCATCGCAAATTCTGTAATAAAACTTTAACAAAAAAAGGAAAAGATTATGACTAAATTAGATGAACTGATAAACGAACTTTGTCCCGATGGCGTGGAATACAAAACGCTGGGAAAAGTGGCCAAAGTAACATCAGGAAGTTCTGCACCTCAAAACTCTTCTGATTTTTCTGAAAATGGATTTCCCTTCTGTAGAACATCTGATGTTGGAAGAACTCATTTATCGGTAGATTTTAATGATATTTTAGATAAAATCACTGAAAATGCAGGAAGAAAAATGACATTGATGCCAAAGGGAACAATCCTTATACCAAAAAGTGGGGCATCAACTTTATTAAATCATAAAGTCCGACTCAGTATTGATTCTTATGTTGTTTCACATTTAGCGGCAGTTATTCCAAACAAAAAAATTATTAACGATAGATTTTTATATTACGTTTTAACATGCTTCGATATGTGCCAATTGGTAGAAGATAAAAGTTATCAATCTGTAAAAACTTCAGATATTGCAAGTAAAATCCAAATCCCTGTTCCTCCCCTCCCTGTGCAGGAGGAAATTGTCCGCATACTCGACAGTTTTACGGAGCTTACAGCGGAGCTTACAGCGCGCCGCAAGCAGTACGAGTACTACCGCGACGCGCTGCTGAGTTTTAAAAATTCTAACGGGGGGGGTATGAAGTAAAGTTTAGAAAACTTCGGGAGATTGCGGAAATCACACACGGCGGTAATTTTCAAAAGAAAGATTTTATCGAAAACGGTTTGCCTTGCATTCATTATGGGCAGATGTACACGCATTTTGGAACTTGGACGGACAAGACGCTTACATTTGTTTCAAAAGATATTTTTGAAAAATCCAAAAAGGCACAGCCAAACGATATCGTAATGGCGGTTACAAGCGAAAATGTGGAAGATGTTTGCAAATGCACCGCTTGGGTTGGCAATAAGCCGATTGCTGTAAGCGGTCATACAGCGATTATTCATCATAACCAAAATGCAAAATATTTATCATATTATTTCCAAAGTGAACTCTTTTATAGGCAAAAAGTGAAGCTGGCCCACGGAACAAAAGTCATTGAAGTTACGCCAGACAAATTGAAAGAAATCACCATTCCTCTTCCTCCTCTCTCCGTTCAGCAGCGCATTGTGAACGTTCTCGACAACTTCGACGCCATCTGCTCAGACCTCAAAATCGGACTTCCGGCGGAAATCGACGCGCGCAAAAAACAATATGAATATTATCGCGATTTGCTCTTGACATTCGCTGAACGCGGCAACACAATCTTCACAGAGCAGAGCAGAGCAGAGCAGAGCAGAGCAGAGCAGAGCAGAGCAGATGAGATAAGACTGCTCCAGTATGTTTTTGGATATGCGGTTGTTCGGCTGGGAGAGATTTGTCAATTATATGCAGGTGCGACACCAAGCACGAAAAAGGCTGAGTATTGGGAAAACGGCACAATTCCGTGGATGAGTTCTGGCGAAGTCAATTTGGGGCAGGTGTTTGCAACAGAAAAAAAGATAACCCGACTTGGATATGATAAATGCAGTACAAAAATGGTTCCCGCAAACACTGTTGTTGTAGCCCTTGCCGGACAAGGAAAAACAAGGGGAACTGTGGCTATAACTAGAATCCCATTATGTACAAATCAGTCTTTATGTTCCATTTTGCCAAATAAAATGCTTGATAGTTACTACTTGTATTTTTATATGAAAGGACAGTATGAAGAATTGAGAAGAATTTCTTCTGGCGAAGGAACTCGTGGCGGACTAAATTTGAAAATGCTAAGCGATATAAAAATTCCCGTTCCTCCTCTTGCCGAGCAGGAACGGATTGTAAAAATCCTAGACCGCTTTGAAAATCTCTGCAATGATATTTCCTCCGGGCTTCCCGCAGAAATCAAAATGCGCAAAAAACAGTATGAATTTTACAGGGACAAGCTGCTGAACTTCAAGGAAAAAACAAATTGATTCACGGTTGGTTCGGCAGGCTCACCAACCGGTCGGGAAAAAAATGTTGGTCATTGAGCTTGTCGAAATGTGGTTGTTGAACCTGACAGAAATGCGGTCATTGAGCTCGTCGAAATGACCGGACAATTGCAACTTTTTCTTGACAAAACAGAATATACAATGTATATACTGTAAATATGGAGGCGCGCTATGCAGACAATTGTACAGAAATGGGGAAACAGTCTCGGCTTTAGGATTCCGTCGCTTTGGGCAAAAGACAACAATGTAAAAAACGGAAGTAAAATCGAAGTGATTGCTGAAAAAGGAAAAATAACCATTGTTCCCCAGAAAAAATCCCTTGATGATATGCTTTCAATGGTAACGGAAGAAAATATCCATTCGGAAATTTCAGCGGGCTGTGCTGTAGGAAAAGAAGAATGGTAAAATCGAATTATGTTCCTGAAAAGGGCGACTTGGTCTGGCTTGATTTTGATCCGCAGACTGGACACGAGCAGAAAGGTCGTCGTCCGGCAATATGTGTCTCGCAAAAAAAATACAATAAGAAAATCGGGCTTGCATTGTTTTGCCCGGTTACAAGCCATATAAAAGGGTATCCCTTTGAAATTGTGCTGGAAAATCATTCGATAAACGGCTGTATTTTAAGCGACCAAGTAAAGAATCTTGACTGGACTCAGAGAAACTGTGATTTTATAGAAAAAGCGTCAGAAGAAGAAATAAACTCTGTCGTGGATAACATAAAACTGATGATAGAATAAAAAATCGCAGTTTCGATAATCTGAAACACGAAAACAATGGTATAATATTCAAAATGGAGGCGGGATATGCGAAAAGAATTTTGTGAAAAAGACGGAATACTCATTACTTACACAGGTGATAATGTCTGTTTTGAAGATGTGAATACGGCGGAATCAATCTTGCTTTCAAATAACGGAAAAATTTTACATTCAAACTTTGATGATAAGAAAAATCAATTTTATATAGCTTACCTTAAACAGATTTATCCGGCGATTACAACTTATAGAACTTTGGATTCAGTGGAGAGTGCTTAATGCCTATTTATATCAGGACATTTGGCTATAAAGTTTATATTTGGTCTAATGAAAAAGATGAGCCGATTCATTTTCATGTTACAAAAGGAAATCCGTCTGAAAATGATACAAAAATATGGTTGCTGTCAAACGGCTCTTTTTTGCTGGCTCATAATAAAGGAAAAATTCCTGAAAAAGATTTAACTAGGATATTATCTGCAATGCAGGCTTATTATTTTGATTTCATTGATTTTTATAAAAATTATCTTGGCTCAGAAATAAAGTTTTATAAATAAGGAATCCCGAAAATGACAGAATACAAGACAATCGCCGAGTCTCCGAATTATATTGTTTTGGACAAATACGAAAAGCCGCTTGTGGTCTGCGAGAACGGCTACCAGTCGGAATTTGACTTGGAGCGTGAGCTTGTCGACGACCTGAAAAATCTTGGCTATGAATATCTTCCGGACGTGAAAAACAGCGCGGCTTTGCTTTCAAATGCGCGCACCCAGATTGAAGAGCTGAACAACGTTCATTTTCTTGACACCGAATGGGAACGCTACGTTCAGACTTACCTTGACAAGCCCGGTGACACAATGGATGACAAGGCGCGCAAGATTCACGATGATTACATTTGCGATTTTGTCTTTGACGACGGACATATTCAGAACATCTATCTTATAGACAGGGAAAAGCTTCTTCGCAACAAGGTTCAGGTAATCCGGCAGTTTGAGCAGACAGGCACTCATCAGAACCGCTACGATGTTACGATTCTTGTGAACGGAATTCCTATGGTTCAGGTGGAGCTGAAAAAGCGCGGTGTTGCAATCCGAGAGGCTTTTAACCAGGTTCACCGCTACAGCAAGGAAAGCTTCAATTCCGAACATTCGTTTTACAAGTATCTCCAGGTTTTTGTGATTTCCAACGGAACTGACACACGCTATTTTGCGAACACGACAAAACGGAACAAGAACAGCTTTGACTTTACAATGAACTGGGCAAAGTCCGACAACTCGCTCATAAAAGATTTGACCGATTTTACGCAGACTTTCTTTCAGAAAAACACTTTGCTTAACATTCTTTTCACTTATTCGGTTTTTGACACGACAAATACGCTCCTTGTAATGCGGCCTTATCAGATTGCGGCTACGGAACGCCTTCTGTGGAAAATAAAAAGCTCATACATTGCAAAAAAATGGAGCTGCACGGAAAGCGGCGGATATATATGGCACACGACAGGCTCCGGAAAAACCCTCACAAGCTTCAAGGCGGCCCAGCTTGCTACAAAACTCGATTTTATCGACAAAGTTCTTTTTGTTGTTGACCGAAAGGATTTGGACTACCAGACAATGAAAGAATATCAGCGTTTTTCTCCTGACAGCGTGAACGGCTCGGAAAGCACTGCCGGACTAAAACGGAACCTTGAAAAAGACGACAACAAAATCACCGTAACAACAATTCAAAAACTGAACAACCTTATGAAAAGCGAGGACAATCTTTCAATTTATAAGAAGCAGGTTGTCTTTATTTTTGATGAGTGCCACCGCTCGCAGTTTGGAGAGGCCCAGAAAAATCTTAAGAGAAAATTCAAATTTTATTATCAGTTCGGTTTTACAGGAACTCCGATTTTTCCGGAAAATGCGCTTGGCGCGGAAACTACAGCGTCAGTATTTGGAAGGCAGCTTCATTCTTATATAATCACAGACGCAATCCGCGATGAAAAAGTGCTTAAATTTAAAGTCGATTATAATGATGTGCGTCCGAAATTTAAGTCAATTGAATCTGAGCAGGACGAAGAAAAACTTTCTGCCGCAGAAAACAAAGCGGCTCTTCTTCATCCTGACAGAATAAAAGAAATCACCCAGTATGTGCTGGATAAATTCAATCAGAAAACCCACAGAAACGCAGGAAGCAAAAACGGATTTAACGCAATGTTTGCAGTCAGTAGCGTTGAATCAGCAAAAATGTACTATCAAATGTTCAAGGATCTTCAGGCTGGACTCGAAAAACAACTGAAAGTTGCCACAATTTTTTCATTTGCCGCAAATGAGGAGCAGAACGCAATCGGAGAAATTCAAGACGAAAGTTTTGAGACAAGCGCGATGGATTCAAGCTCAAAAGAATTCCTTGATTCCGCAATAGATGACTACAATAAAATGTTTGCAACAAACTTCAGCACGGAAGGAAAAAGTTTTCAAAATTATTACAGGGACCTTTCTTTGCGTGTAAAAAATCAGGAAATTGACCTTCTTATTGTCGTCGGAATGTTTCTGACCGGTTTTGACGCGCCGCGCCTTAACACGCTTTTTGTGGACAAAAACTTGCGTTACCACGGACTTATCCAGGCTTATTCACGCACGAACAGGATTTTTGACTCGACAAAGACTTTCGGAAACATTGTTACATTCAGGGACCTGGAGCAGGCAACGATTGATGCAATCAAGCTTTTTGGAGCAACAAACCATATTATCCTTGAACGAAGCTACAGCGAATATATGCAGGGCTTTAAGTATAAGGAAACAGGAAACTCCTGCCGCGGATATATTGAAGTTGTCAAGGAACTTGAAGAAAAATTCCCGAATCCAGAGGACATTATAACCGAAAATCAAAAAATCGAGTTTACAAAACTTTTCGGTGAATACCTCAGAATAGAAAACGTTCTTCAAAACTATGATGAATTTGTGGGCTTAAAGGCATTTCAACAGATTGACAAAAATGACGAAAAAGAAGTTGAAGATTTTAAGGCGAAATATTATCTGTCTGACGAAACAATCAACTTAATAAAAGATGTAAAAATTCCTTCTGACCGTGCAGTTCAAGACTACAAGTCAACGTACAATGATATCCGGGAGTGGCTCAGAGTTCAAAAGGCCTCCAATCAAAAAGACTCTCTTACGCTTGACTGGAACGATGTAGTTTTTGAAGTAGACCTTTTAAAGTCGCAGGAAATAAATCTTGACTACATTCTTGAATTGATTTTTGAAAACAACAGGAAGAACCAGAACAAAGAGGCTCTAGTTGAAGATGCCCGCCGTCTTATCCGCTCAAGCATTGGAAACAGGGCAAAGGAAAGCCTGCTGGTCGATTTTATCAATAAAACTAATCTTGACGAAATAAATGACAAGGCTGCTTTAATTGACGAATTTTTCAAATATGCCCAGAAAGAGCAGCTGCATGAAGTTGAAAAATTGATAAAAGAAGAAAATTTAAACGAAGAGCCTGCAAAACGTTATATCGCACTCTCCTTGAAAAAAGAATACGCAAGCGAAAACGGAACTGAATTAAATTCAATTCTTCCAAAAATGAGCCCTCTTAACCCGAATTATCTGACAAAAAAGCACACAGTTTTTCAGAAAATAACCGCACTGGTTGAAAAATTCAAAGGCGTGGGCGGAAATATTCTGGAATAACACTTCAATTTTTTCTCCGCTCTCCCCCACATTTTTGGGTGGCTCCGAAAGTTATGAAGTAACCCATATTGCCCTATTTTTTTTCGGTACGAAGAATTCACAGCAAAGTTTGACAGTTCAACCGCCGAAATTGAATAGAAGTATCCTTCTCCGGCATCAACAGTGAAGAGCCCTGATTTCAGTGAATAATACGCCACAATCTCATGAGTTATTTTGTCTTTCACAAGATATGTCCTTGCCGCGCCACTTTCCTCATCCTGCCGGGCAAACTCTTTCAGATACCGCTCAAGACCAAATCCAGATTCGTTTGCTACACAAAATTCCTTTATCAAGCGCAAATTGTCTGAAGAATCAAGAAGATGCTCGTAATAGAACAGTTCGGTTTCTATCGGCAAAAAAATCATCTTTTGTTTTCCTTCTCTTCTTTCTTCATCATTTCAAGAGCAGTTTTTTCATAGTCAGATGCAATTTTATGAAGTTTTTCAACATTCGCCTTTGGAGAATTCAAAATCTTCAGCAGAACTCTTTTGCCAGGAGAATCTGGAATATCGTCAATTGTGAAATATCGCTGGTTTGCTGTTGTCATAATAAACCTCCTCAAATTAAAAACTTTCTTATTTAAAATATACAATGGTTTACATTTTTTGTCATTTGATTTAATTATAGAGGCTTACATTTTCACCGCCGTAACGTTACGGCGTGAGCAAAACCGACTAGACTCAGGAAGCAAGGAAGGAAAAAGGTATAAGACGGCAATACTTCTTGACAGACGTGTTCCCTCGTCCCCCTCCTTGCCATTTACACAAAATTTATGATTGGCCCAAATCTTCTCCTGTTAACATAGAAAGATTTTTTTTCGAAATTTCTTTTAGGCTTATAACTCGCTTCGCATGGTTCAATATAATAAGCCTCAGATTTAGACACGGAGGATTATTATACTATTGCTCCGCTACTTTCCAACAGCCGTTTTTGTTTGCGCCAACACGGCGGAGCAAACCGTTTTCCTGAAGTTTTTTCATATTGTTAAATATGTTTT
>OQWI01001484.1_pt1 | contig 10134 bp, 9 predicted proteins | sample 1691551 | NCBI WGS metagenome assembly OQWI01 (sample SAMN03418259, study PRJEB22391) | human gut metagenome | biome: human-gut; feature: organic feature; material: feces | host: Homo sapiens | place: Tanzania | collected 2013-01
AAAACACTAAATATTGATGGCTATATAAAGCCACATAAATACTTAATAAAAGAAATTCATTCAGAGCCATGGACTTTAACGACGTTATCGGACAACAGGATGCCAAGAATAGGCTTTCGCAGATGATAGAAGAGCAGAGGATTCCTCATGCCCTTATGCTCTGCGGACCTAAAGGCTGTGGTAAGATGGCTATGGCTATGGCTCTTTCGGCAACTCTTCTGCGACAAGGACATGAGAATAGTGCCAACACAGAAGCTATGCTCAAAACATGGGAGCACCCAGACTTACATTTCACATATCCTGTGATAAAGCCTACGGGAACATCGAGCGACCATAAGATGACAAGCGATGACTTTTCAAGAGAATGGCACGATATGATAGTCAAGAGTAGCTACTTTTCTATTGAGCATTGGCTTGAAGAGATGAAAGCAGAGAATCAGCAAGCTATCATCTTCGAGGCAGAAAGCGACCTCATCACACACAACTTGAGTCTTAAGTCGAGCCAAGGTGGATGGAAAATATGCTTGATATGGTTGCCGGAAAGAATGAATATCACTTGTGCAAACAAGATATTAAAGATATTAGAGGAACCACCTCAGCAGACTGTCTTCATCATGGTATGCGAAGAACCTGAAAAACTCCTCGACACCATACGAAGCAGAGTGCAGCGTATAGACTTGAAACGCATTGCTGACAGCGATATAGAAGAGGCTTTGGTTAACAGAAGACTTATTGATGCTGACACAGCAAAGAGAATAGCACGCATAGCAAACGGCAGTTGGCTAAAGGCTTTGGAACAGATGGAAGCCAACAGCGAGAATGCAGAGATGCTGGAATGGTTCAAAAACCTTATGCGATTGGCTTACATGAGAAATGTGAAAGGCATGAAAGCATGGAGCGAAACTATTGCTGCTACGGGAAGAGAGAAACAGCTTAGAGCTATAACCTATTTCTCAAGGATGATAAGGGAGAACTTTATGTACAACTTCCAACTTCCGCAGCTAAACTATATGTCGCAAGAGGAAGAGACCTTCGCAAAGAACTTTGCTAAGTTTGTGAATGAAGCTAACGTGATAGAAATATCAGAACTTTTCCAAAAGGCACGAAGAGAAATAGCACAGAATGGCAATGCAAAGATTATATTCTTTGATGTTGCGCTTCAGATGATAGTGCTATTGATAAGAAAATAAAAAACGTAAGAAGAGCAGACAGACCAATATTAATATGGATATAAAAAACGAAGATAATAAGAAAATATGCTGCGGTGCAGACCGTGGCTTATGTCGTTGCGCCATTGGCAGACAAAACAAACAGCTCAACACTTACGACTGGTTGGCTGATGTGCCTGGCAATGCTGAGTCGACAGACTTAGTGGAGGTGCAATTCAAGAATACCCGAAAGGGATATTACCACAATGTAAACAACCTTGACCTAAAGAAGGGCGACATTGTGGCTGTAGAGGCTAATCCTGGTCACGACATAGGTGTAGTAACATTGACTGGACGATTGGTGAAGCTTCAGATTAAGAAGGCCAACCTAAAATCTGCTGACGATATCAAACGTGTATATCGTTTGGCCAAGCAGGTTGACATGGACAAATATGAAGAAGCCAAAAGCCGCGAACATGGCACTATGATACAGAGCCGTCAGATAGCAAAAGATTTAGGATTGCAGATGAAGATTGGCGACGTAGAATACCAAGGTGATGGCAACAAGGCTATATTCTATTATATTGCCGACGAGCGTGTAGACTTCCGTCAGCTTATTAAGGTGCTTGCAGAAACTTTCCACGTAAGAATCGAGATGAAGCAGATTGGTGCTCGTCAAGAGGCTGGCCGAATAGGTGGAACAGGTCCTTGCGGTCGCGAACTATGCTGTGCCACATGGATGAAGAACTTTGTTAGCGTTGGCACCACAGCAGCTCGCTTCCAAGATATTTCTCTCAATCCACAGAAGTTGGCAGGTATGTGTGCTAAACTGAAGTGTTGTCTCAACTACGAGGTCGACGACTATGTAGAGGCAGGCAAGAAGATGCCAAGTCGCGAAGTTATGCTTCAGACTCTCGATAGCGACTACTATCTCTTCAAGACAGATATCTTGGCAGGTCTTTGCACATATTCTACAGATAAGAATATAGCAGCTAACCTCGAGACTATATCTGCAGAGAGAGCACGCCAGATTATTGAGATGAACAAGCGTGGCGAAAAGCCTGAAAACCTATGCGAAGATGGCAAGGCACAACCAGAGCGTCCTATCGACTTGTTGGCAGATACAGATGTTAGCCGATTCGATAAATCTAAGAAAAAGAAAAAGAAGCCTGCACAAAACAGACTGCGTCAGCCTCGTAATAACGACCAGCCTCGTAATAACGATCAGCCACGTAATGAGCAACCTCGTAATGAGCAGCAAAGAGGCCAAAGACCTCATAAGCAGGGACAGCAACCTAGACAACCTCAGCAAGGTCAGCCTCAGCAGCAGAATCAGCCACAGCAAGGTCAACCTCAGCAAGGACAGCAGCAAGGACAGCCACGTCAACAAAGAAGACCTCATGGCAAATACAACGGTCCAAGAAACAACAACCGCAAAGAAAGGCCAGATGGCAACAAGGGCAGCGAAAGTTGAACTCACAACATGATATGATGAAAAAGAAAATATTGTTTTTTTTCTTTATTATCTCACTATTCTCAGCATGCAATGGAGATATGACGTATAGCAAATATACGGATATTTCCATTGCAGGATGGGAACGTAGCGACTCCGTAATCTTCAATATTCCTCCTCTTAAGCAAACAGGCATCTACGCCCCTACCTTAGGAGTTAGAATCGACAATTCCTTTCCTTTCAAGAGTGTTGCCGTAATCGTTGAGCAGACAGTATACCCCAAAAAGACTATATTCCGCGATACGATAAACTGCAAACTATACGACGACAAGGGAAGATTACTTGGCAATGGCGTCAGCAACCACCTATATATATATAATGTGGAGCCACGTCATTATCAGCATGGCGACAGCATACATATATATATAAGGCACGACATGAAGCGCGAAATTCTACCTGGCATAACAAGCGTAGGAATAGAATTTAGTAAAAACAAATAAAAGAAAGTCAAAATCAAGAAGGTATAACGACATTTTGTTAACCACAATTCTTGATTTTGACTTTCTTCTTTATATATATTTTTATTATATACTTAATTAGCAAAGTCCCTGCTTGCATCTATACGCAAGAAGATGAATAGCAAGATGGTGAATCCCCATAGCGAGCTACCGCCATAACTAAAGAATGGCAACGGGATACCAATTACAGGCGTTAAGCCCAGCACCATGCCCACATTAATAAATACGTGGAATAAGAAAATGCTGAGCACACAATAGCCATAGATTCTACCAAAGCTGAATGGTTGCCGCTCGGCTAACTTTATTAGGCGCAATATTAAAGCTAAGAACAATAACAATACGCCTGCAGCACCAACAAAGCCTTCTTCCTCGCCTACGGTACAGAATATGAAGTCGGTATCTTGCTCAGGCACAAACTTAAGCTTTGTCTGTGTACCATTCAAAAATCCTTTTCCTTTTAGTCCACCTGAGCCGATAGCTATCTCGCTCTGATGAACATTATATCCAGCACCAGCAAGGTCTTCGTCCAAACCAAGTAGCACATTGATACGCACTCGTTGGTGTGGCTCCATGACATTGTTTAATACAAAGTCGGCAGAATAGAAGAAGGCAATACTTCCGATAGCAAAGATTAGGATATAGAAGTAGTTGCGCATACGTGTATACAAGCTATGATAAAGCAGATAGCCTATAAGCAAGACAGATATACCTATCTGAATCCAAACGATATCGAATGGTATCACAAATTTAGAGAAGAGCAGAAAGACAAGAGTTATTCCTATCGAAACCGAAGCTATCTGCAAAGCCTTTGCCTTGTCTTTACAATAGTCGTAGACCATACCTGCAGAGAATATCTGCACCATCAGTAACACGGCAAACTTACCCAATGAGGTTGGTGTATCCCAAAGAAGCGCCTGCTCATATTTGATACCAATGACGAAATACAAGATCATTGCCACACCTGTAAACAAGATGCCACCAGGCATTCCCTCACGATAGAACATAAGGAAGAATGAGAGGTAGACAAGAGCAGAACCCGTTTCCTTCTGTGCCACAATAAAGAGCATAGGCAAGACTACTATCGCCAAGGCTGCAGCAAAATGCTTCCAATTCTGCATATCAAAGCCATAGGTACTCATAAACTTTGCCACAGCCAATGCCGTAGCAAACTTAGCAAACTCTGCCGGTTGCACGTGTATAGGACCGAGCACAAGCCATGAGCGCGAACCTTTTATCTCATGAGGATTGAATATCGTGGCAAAGAGCAACAATAATAACACTCCATAGATGACATACGAGAAGGTGTCGTAGAAACGATCATCGAGCATCAGGATAACGAAACCAAGAATAATGGATGTTGCCATCCACACAATCTGCATACCAGAACGTGTAGAAAGGCTAAAGATATCGGTATCTCCAAAGGTATAGCTCGCACCACATACGCTCACCCATCCAAATATGAGGAGCGCTACATAGATAGCTATTGTCCACCAGTCGAGACTTGCCAATAATCCTGTTTTTCTTCCATTAGTTTCTTGGACCATATCCTATTCTTCTTTTTTGTATTTCCTCAGCACGTCGTTGTTGTGCTTCGGTTAGTTTACCATGAATATATTGTTCTATCATGAGTCCGCCTATAGGCACTCCAAATTCTGCACCAAATCCACCATTCTCTACATATACTGCTATCGCTATCTTTGGATTGTCCATAGGAGCGAAGCCCATGAATACAGAGTGGTCTTGTCCGCGGTTCTGAGCAGTACCGGTCTTACCGCATATTGGAATATCGCTATTTGCAAGAGCCTTACATGTTCCACCCAATACTGCATTTCGCATACCCCATACTATATAGTCATACGCCTTATGGCTGGCTTTCGTATAGTGCTTACTTGTGAAAGTGGTGTCGATAGGAGTATCTGTAATACCCTTCACCACATGTGGCACCTTGTAATATCCGCGGTTGGCAATGGTTGCACCAAGGTTTGCTATCTGCAGCGGTGTAAGGTTCACCTCACCCTGTCCGATAGAGATACTGATGATGGTAAGACCATTCCATGATCCCTTGTATGCCTTGTCATAGAATTTAGAGTTAGGTATCAGTCCTCGCTTTTCGCCCGGAAGGTCGATGCCAAGCTTATATCCAAATCCCATACTCACCATATAGTCGCGCCATGTGTCCATAGCAGTCTGCACAGTTGGATATTTCTTTCTGTTGCCCATCATATAGTAGAGTCCCCAACAGAAGAAAGCATTACATGATGTTTGCACGGCAGGCACAAGACTAAGCGGAGACGAATGGCTATGACAGCCTACATGGAGTCCACGATAAGAAAAGCCATGGGCACAAGGGAAACTTGTGGCTGGAGTTATGATGCCTTCTGTAAGGAATGTCAAACCTTGCGATGTTTTGAAAGTAGAGCCAGGAGGATATTGACCCATGATGGCACGATTGAGAAGTGGCGTCCAGTTGTCGCGCGACAGCATGCGATGTGCCTTACCTCGGTTGCGACCAACAAGCATTCGTGGGTCGTAGGTAGGAGCCGACACCATAGCAAGCACCTCGCCAGTTGAAGGCTCTATAGCAACAATAGCACCCTTCTTGCCTTCGAGCAGTCGTTCGCCAAGAGCTTGAAGATTTAAATCTATGCTTAGCGTAAGGTCTTTACCTGCTATAGGCTTTCTGTCGAGAGCACCATTATGATACTTTCCTTGAATACGTCCACGAGCATCGCGAAGCATAATCTGCATACCCTTTTCACCTCGCAGATAATTCTCATACGATTTCTCTATTCCCGACTTTCCGATATAGTCGCCCGGCTGATAATAGTCGTCTTCATCAATATTTGCTTGCGAAACCTCAGCTACATCGCCAAGAACATGAGCAGCATAAGGATATTCATATTGTCGGATGCTACGCTTCTGTATTGAAAATCCAGGAAAGCGGAACAACTTTTCTTGGAACACACTATAATCACGATCAGCAAGTTGAGTCATGAAGAGCTGTGGAGTAAAACGTGAATAGCCAGGATTCTTGCTGCGATCCTTTATGGCATCCATACGCTTTATGAAATACTCTTTAGTGATGCCCAAAGCTTCGCAGAACTCTAAGGTATCTATATGTCCCTTAGCTTCGTTCGTCACAACCATGATATCGTATGAAGGCTGATTATAAACAAGCAACTTTCCATTGCGGTCGCGAATGACACCACGCGAAGGAAACTCCACTTTCTTTAAGAAAGCATTAGAGTCAGCATTCTTCTTGTAGTCATCACTCAACAACTGCAATGTAAACAAGCGGATGATATAGACGACAACAATAGCTATCGCCACTCCGCTTATAACATATCTGCGCTTATCAAGGTTATAATTCTTCAAATTGGCTGTATTGTATAAATTATATGTGTGTTTGTAGAAAAACTAATAGGCTATTTCCTTCTCATATTGTCTACTACGACAAGTATGAGCAGAGTTATCAACGTGCTGCCGCCTACGCATTCAAGCCACAATATCCAATTAAAGAAATTGAACATTTCGAGAGTATAGAACACTACACAATATAATAATGTAGCAATAAAAGCATAGTTGATATATTTTGCCACACCAAGCGAATAGATGGTAGGCAAAAAGTCGTCGGCACTATCGCGAGGCAAGAACAACGAAAGCAACAATGGTTGTACAAAAGCCAGCAATGTGAGCGAACATGCAGCAACACCAGGAGTATTGGAGAATATGTCGATGCCAAGCCCTAAAAGAAAAGAGATGACAAGCGCAGCCCATCTTGGAAAGTTGCGGCGCATACATATCACAGTATACACATACAACAGAGGGGTAGCAAAGCCAAATAGATGGATATTATTCAGTACCAATGCCTGTACTATAAGTAGAACGAGGCATAATAGTATCTGTGATACAAAATTCATATTCATATTCTATCCCTACTTTATCATTCTTTTAACTTCATAGAATCTCTTGCAGCACGCACTACATCAAGTTGTTCTTCCAAAAGGGCATTGTCTATCACGCAAACATCGCGCAACTTAGCAAAGTCGGTTGCCAGTTCCACCTGTACGCGATAAGCCAAGCCATCGGGAGAATTGTATACATGCAACACCTTGCCGACAAGAACACCTGGAGGGAATACCGCAGAATAGCCATTAGTAACTACCTTATCATATAGTCGGAAGGTAGCATGACGTGGCACATCATCAAGCCAAGCATAGCGAGGGCTACCACCCGTCCAATGCAGATAGCCAAAATATCCTCTACCTTGCAGCGAACAGCTGATGCTCGACTTAGAACTCAGTATTGGGATGACAACAGAATAATGATCAGACGTTAGATAAACGATACCTACAACGCCTGTTCCTGCTACCACACCCATACCATCTTTCACACCATCCACACGTCCACGGTCGATAGTGATAAAGTTATCGCGCTTGTTTACGGTATTGCTGACAACTTTGGCAGAGATAAGTCTATAAGCAGAAAGCTGAGCTATCTGCTTTTGCTTTGCCATGGCGCTATCAGCCTTTGTCGCCAAGAGTTTATTGCCCAAGCTCTCTACTTGTTGCTCAAGGTATATGTTACGCTTAGTCAGCTCTGTATTCAGGTCTTTCAACGAGAAATAAGCCTCCACCTCGGAGTCTATCTCGTAAGCCTTGCCTGTTACGGCATTGGCAGTAGAAAACCAGGCGCTACCCTGATAGCTATTATACTTAAAGAGTAGCACAAAGCCAACGACCTCAAGCAACAAGAAGAGGAACCAATGGTAATTTTTTGTAATAAATGCTATAAGATTTCGCATACTAACGCATCAAGAACGAGAATCTGTCGACATTCTTGAGAGCTATACCTGCACCCTTAGCTACGCTGTGCAATGGATCTTCGGCAATATGGAAAGGAATATTGATCTTATCCTGCAAACGCTTGTCGAGACCACGAAGCAAAGCACCGCCACCACTAAGGTAGATACCATTCTTCACGATATCGGCATAGAGCTCAGGTGGTGTATTCTCAAGAGCTGAGAGCACAGCATTCTCAATCTTTGCAACAGTCTTATCAAGGCAATGTGCAATTTCCTGATAGCATACAGGAACCTCCATAGGAAGGGCTGTGATACGGTTAGGACCATGTACGATGTAATCCTCTGGAGCCTCATCGCCAAGATCGGTAAGTGCAGAACCTACGTGAATCTTGATACGCTCTGCCATACGCTCGCTGACCTTTACATTGTGCTGACGGCTCATATATTCCTGAATATCTGCTGTGAGGTCGTCGCCTGCAACACGAATAGAGTTGTTGCTAACGATACCACCCAAAGAGATAACGGCAATCTCGGTGCTACCACCACCGATATCAACAATCATGTTGCCCTCTGGTGCTTCTACGTCAATGCCAATACCGATAGCTGCTGCCATAGGTTCGAATATCAGATATACATCACGACCATCAGCATGCTCTGCAGAGTCGCGAACGGCACGAAGCTCAACTTCGGTAGAACCTGAAGGAACACCAATAACCATACGCAAAGATGGCGAAAACAGGCGACTACCTGTGTGAACCATCTTAATCAAGCCGCGCATCATCTGCTCGCAGGCAGTAAAGTCGGCAATAACACCATCACGCAAAGGACGAATAGTACGAATGTTGTCGTGTGTCTTCTCGTACATCATCTTTGCCTTCTGACCAACAGCAATCATCTTGTCGGTACGACGGTCAAGTGCTACAACGGAAGGCTCGTCTACTACTATCTTATCATCGCTAATGATGATGGTGTTGGCAGTACCAAGGTCCATTGCTATTTCTTGAATAAAAGAGAAAAATCCCATTGAAATTGAAACTGTTTTTTATTGTTGTAATAATGAAACGAAGTATTGTCAAGAAGTCGAGAATCGATTATGCCACTCCGACCTAATCGATTCTCAATTCTTCAATCTTACTTCACGAACCACTCGTGAATAGCGGTATCATAGTGACTGCTTACGCCGAACGCACGAGCCGCAAACATCTTACGGTCTTCGATATCGGTTTCTGCACCCTTCTTGTTAAGGATGTCGAGCAATACGCTATACTCTGCCTTGCTTGGCACGATGACAACATCCTTGAAGTTCTTTGCTCCGGCACGGATGAGCGAGATACCACCTATATCAATCTTCTCGATGATGTCAGCCTCAGAAGCGCCACTTGCTACTGTCTGCTCGAATGGGTAGAGGTCTACGATTACGAGGTCGATACCAGGAATCTCATACTGAGCCATCTGAGCAACATCGCCTTCATTTTCGCGACGAGCCAAGATACCTCCGAAAATCTTTGGGTGAAGAGTTTTTACGCGACCACCCAAGATTGAAGGATATGTTGTGAGGCTCTCAACAGCCTGACATTCATAGCCCAATGATTCGATAAACTTCTGTGTACCGCCTGTAGAAAGGAACTTTACGCCTTCAGCGTTCAACTTTGCAAGGAGCTCATCAAGACCATCCTTGTGGAAGACTGACACCAACGCAGTCTTAATCTTTTTTGTTTCAGCCATAAAAAAATTGTATACAATTATTGTTTAAAATGAGGGAGCAACTCCTCACCTATTGGTTTGCAATGTGCAAAGTTACACATTTTTAAGATAACAACCCCTACTTTCAGTAGGAAACTGCTATTTTCAAGATGTTAAATTATCCCAAGTCAAGTATCGTGGCTTACGCCTTCAAACTGTCTTGGTACCACTCAAAGAGTTTCTTCACACCGTCTTCTATCTCAACCTTGTGTGTCCAACCCAAAGAATGAAGCTTGCTTACATCAATAAGCTTACGTGGTGTACCGTCAGGTTTGGTAGCATCCCAAACCACTTCACCCTCGAAGCCTACAGCCTCAACAACGAGCTGTGCCAAAGCCTTGATAGTAAGTTCCTTGCCTGTACCAACATTGATATGACAGTTTCTGATTTCACCCAACGATGGAATAGCACCGCCACGACCTTCTGAGTTGTTCCTTTCAACTGCTTCTTCCATTTCCATTCCCACCC
>OQWI01001485.1_pt1 | contig 10128 bp, 12 predicted proteins | sample 1691551 | NCBI WGS metagenome assembly OQWI01 (sample SAMN03418259, study PRJEB22391) | human gut metagenome | biome: human-gut; feature: organic feature; material: feces | host: Homo sapiens | place: Tanzania | collected 2013-01
CCCCAGTAACCAGACGCCAGTCGGCGTGAAGCCACCATCAATGCCAGTACATGTATTCATTCCCTCAGAAGAATAAAAAAAGAATTTTATTCTTCACTCGGCTTTCACTATATTTCCCGCCTGGCGGCGGCTAATATAGGATGCGTCTCGGAAAAGGAAAAAAACAAATTTTCCTTTTCACTCGGCTTTCACTATATTTGCAAAGTATGGCGTTTTCTCTAAAAATGAGGAAATGCCTGCGAAATAAAAGTGAAAAGATAATACGATTATGGATAAATATTACGAAGAAAACCCGATAGTTCTGGACTATAATACAGAGAGGGAAAAACTGGATATGCCGGAGTATGGACGCAACGTCCTGAAGATGGTGGAGGAAGTCAAGTCATTGACAGACAGGGAAAAACGCACGGAACAGGCTAAGGCCGTGGTGCGAGTGATGGAAATATTGAACCCTCAAGTGCACCAGGAGGACAACTGGGAGCACAAACTCTGGGACCATCTGTATATAATGGCAGGATATGACCTGGACGTGGACTCACCGTTCCCGGCTCCGTCTCCGGAGCAGAGGAAATCACGTCCTGAAGTTATCCCTATCAAGAAAAAACCAATCCGTGCCACACATTACGGAAGGAATATCGAAAGTATCATTGACCTGATCGCAGGCGAGCCTGACGGAGAGCAGAAGACAGCGATGATCCGTTCTCTGGCGATGTATATGCGTCAGCAGTACCTGATCTGGAACAAGGACAGCGTGGCTGACGAGACGATTTTCAATGATATCGAGAAACTGTCTGACTATCGTATCCGTGTTCCGGAAGGACTGACGTTGTCCAGAATCTCATCGGACTCCACGTTCGCAAGGCCTGGCATGTCCATAGATTTCGCGCAGGTCAGAAAGAACGGAAACGGCCAGCGCAGGAATTTCGGCAAGAAGAATCAGAAACGATAGCGTCATATGTCCGGGATGATTGACAAGGTCCGGGATTCTCTGGACAAGAAGCATATATTGCTCAGAAGAGTGGTAGGCGGCGTTTTGGCCGTTGCCACTCTGCTTATTGCTGTAAGTTGTCTGTCCTATTTCTTTACATGGAAACAGGACCAGAGCCTATTGGCGGATCCGGAAGTGATAAAGGATACGGCCAAGGTAATAGCCAATTTCGGTGGCGCTTGGGGACTCAAGATCGCTTCTGTATTCGTTTCGGAGTGGTTCGGCCTCGGCTCATTGGCAGTCATCGTGGCGCTTGCGCTTGTGTCTGTAAGATGCCTGTTCGGCAAGCAGAAATTCCCGGTGCTGAGATATGTGCTCTTGGCATTGACAGGAGCGATGATACTGTCTTATGCATTGGCTTTCATCTCTATACGTTTTGGGCTCAATACTTGTTTCGGAACCGGTCTTGGCGGTGGCTGCGGCTCTCAGATGGTAGTCTGGTCTGAACACCTGGTAGGCGTGCCGGTTACATTGTGCCTGATTCTTGCGCTCATCGCGGCTTGGGGATATTTTGCAAGTTCCCGGTTCTCCAGATGGCTTTCTACTGAAACTGCTCCGTCCGGAAAGAAGCGTGGAGTGACGTTCGATTTCATCTCCAAGAAGGACGAATCTGTGGACGTGGAGAAGAAAGAGCCTGAAAATGAGCCTGTTGAGGAAAAACCTGAGCAGGAAGTGCCAGAAGAGCCTGTCGGGCCTGTCTCGGTAATGCCCGTGACTCCGGACTCGGAAGTGGAGAAAAATACAGGTACTGACACTGATACAGGAAAGGCGGATGCCGGAAAACCGGATGACGATATGCCTGAGGTGGTCAAGGGCGAGGGCCTCACCACTGTTGTCCAGGAGAATTTGCCGCCGATTGACGTCAGAGGCGAACTGCCTGATTACAAGTTCCCTACACTCGATTTGCTGAAGGACTACACTTCATCCATATATTCCGTATCGTCTGAAGAGCTGAAGAGCAACAATTTCAAGATCAAGGCTACGCTTCAGACATATAAGATCGAAGTCAGGGAAGTGAAGGCTGTGGTAGGTCCTACCATTACCCTCTACAAGCTTTATCCTGCTCCGGGTGTCACTGTCGCCTCCATCATGAACAAGGACAAGGAGATAGCACTTGCCCTCAATTCGGACAGGGTGCGTCTGGTTATGCTTCCGGACTCCATCGGTATTGAGGTTCCGAACCTCAAGCAGTCGATAGTGCCATTGAAGGCGGTTCTGAACAATGATGAGTTCCGTAACAGCAAGGCCGAGCTGCCTATTGCCATCGGATACGCTACTCTCGCGCAGAAGGTGGAGGTGTTCGACTTGGCGGATGCTCCGCACTTGCTTGTGGCCGGTGCCACCAAGCAGGGCAAGTCAGTGGGACTGAATGTAATGATCGCTTCATTGCTCTTTTCCAAGCATCCTTCAGAACTGAAGTTCGTGTTCATTGACCCTAAGATGGTGGAATTCAGTTCCTATTCGCGTCTGCTCCATCATTATCTCGCTGTTCTTCCGGATTCGGGCGATGCGAAGGAGGAGCTGGACAATTCGATTGTCAAGAAGGCGCCGGCTGCCGAGGCTGTGCTCCGCTCGCTCTGTATCGAGATGGATGCCCGTTATGAGCTGATGAACAAGGCTGGTGTGAACAATATTGTCCTGTACAATGAAAAATATAAGGAAAGGCATCTGCTTCCTACCATGGGACATCACTATCTGCCTTATCTTGTGACGGTTATAGATGAGTATTCCGACCTTATAATGTCTGCCGGCTCGAGCGGCGAGGACAAGACGAGGGCAAGAAGTATCACGACTTCCATCATTCGTCTGGCTCAGAAAGGCCGTGCTGCCGGAATACATATCATATTGGCCACGCAGCGTCCTTCCGTCGATGTCATCACCGGCCTTATCAAGAACAATTTCCCTGCGCGTATCGCGTTCAGAGTGTTCTCAGGTACCGATTCCAAGACTATTCTCGACTCGACAGGCGCTGAAAAGCTGATCGGCAAGGGTGATATGATTTACAATGCCGGGGCCAATATGGTCCGTGCACAGTGCGCGTTTATCGGCAATGATGAAATCGCCACGCTTACCAAGTTCATCGGCGCGCAGGAAGGCTACAAGAAGAGTTTCAATACCCCTTATTATCTTCCGGAGCCTACTGACAAGTCGGATGAGGGCGGAGTCGGTGCGCTTAATGTCAATGACCTTGATGAGCGTTTCGAGGAGGCTGCAAGACTTGTGGTAACGACCCAGAAGGGTTCCACTTCGGATCTGCAGAGGCGTTTGGGCATGGGTTATGCAAAGGCAGGAAGAGTGATGGACCAGCTTGAGTCAGCCGGAATCGTCGGCCCGCAGGAAGGCTCGAAGCCTCGTCAGGTGCTGATCGGCGATATTGACGAACTGGAACTCCGTCTGAAGGAATTGAAGGCAAATCAATGATATTGAATATGTTGCGAATGCTGAAAATGACATTGACAGCGATTCTCATGCTTCTGCCTTTTGTGGCCGTGGCACAGGATATCGGGTCTGCACAGTCTCTTTCCCGTCGTTTTTCTGATGCGGAGAAGGGGAGTTGCGTGACGTTCAGTTATTCGTTTACGGTGCGCGGCAATGCTCCGGTTCGCGGTGAGGGCACTGCCGTCCTTCAGGGCAATATGTTCATTGTCAAGGGCAATGGCATGGAGATATGGTGTGACGGGAAGTCGAGATGGACTGCGGACAGGGCTGCGAAAGAGCTGATTGTGGAGGATGTGGACGGCCTGGCTTCTATCGAGGCGAATCCTGCCCTGCTCATCAGTTCGCTTGAGTCGAGTTTCAGGCCGACAGAAACCGCTGTGGAATCTGTTTCAGGAAAGAAACTGCATAAAGTGTCTTATGTCCCGTCCGTGAAAGGGACAGGTGTCACGGCACTGGACGTCTGGTTTTCAGATGCCGCCAAGCCACTGATAGTCAAACTGTCAGCTTCTCTCGGGAAAAAAGGAGTCGTGGATCTGAAGATCAGTTCAATGTCATTTGGCCCGCTCAGCGCAGCTTCGTCTTTTGTGTTCGGCGGCTCGGATTCTTCGTGGGGGATTACTGATCTGCGTTGAGCGTGAGAGATTACCGAGCTGCGTTGAAATTGTCGGATTTCCATTCCTGCATCTTGCCGTCTGCGTCAGAGTAGATGAGGTATCCTGCGAGTTCGTCAGGTCTGCTTTCTATGAATTCTTTGGCTTTTTCCAGACCGATTACCATGCAGTAGGTGGCATATGCGTCCGCATCTGTAGCATTTTTCGCTACAATCGTGGCGCTCAGCAGGTTATGCTCCACCGGATATCCTGTGCGCGGGTTGATGGTATGTGCGTATTTCTTGCCGTCACTGATATAGTATTTCCTGTAATTGCCAGATGTTACGATGCCGCAGGCCGCACCGTCGGATTCCCATATCCCGTCCAGGTCTTTTCCCGGATCGTTGTTCCCGTCCACAGGCCTGTCAATGCCCACTTTCCATGGTTTTCCGTTCGGGTTGAGCCCGTCGAGATAGATTTCGCCTATGTCCACGAGCATGTCCTTTACGCCCAGCCCGTACAGGTATGCCGCCACTACGTCGCAACTGTAGCCCTGTGCAATGGCATTGAAATTAAGTCTCGCTGGGACTCCTCCTTTCAGGTCATCAAGCAGTACGTCTGAAGATGTGATGAACTTTCCGGTGTTCGTGTCATTGACAATATCCCTTCTGAGTCTGTCCATTCCGCAGTCTTCCAGTACTTCGCGCACTTTGTCGTCGGACGGGAGCGAGTCGGTGGAGAAACCGAAGCCCCAAAGGTCGAAGATCGGGCCTGCTGCCGCATCGAGCGCTCCGTCAGTTTCTTTTTCGTAGTCCCAGGCACGGGTGTAGATGTCTTCGAACATTCCGTACCGGCTGACATAGACGCTGTCGCCGGCATTGAACCGGCTCAGGAGCGAGCCCTTGTTGTAGCCGGAAAGGGTGGTGTCAATGCAGTTGAGGATGGAGTCAATGCCGTTTCTTATTTCCTCGGGCGATTTCTTTACCAGTCCGTTGCCGGTCTGCAGATTCAGTTTGACGGTGTAGGTCCCGCCCTGCGCGTAGCCCTGGATGGAGATGTATTTGTCGGCATTTTTGCAGGAAATGCACTTTGACCCTGCCACAAGCAGGATTATTGATGATCTGATAAAATTCATTACGTCGTGTCTGTTGATAGGTTCGGCAAAGTATTTGTACAAATGTACGCGTTTTTGTCAGGAAAAACGTACATTTGCAATTATTAAATTTTATAACAGCTTCTAAGATGGGTTTTAAGAAACTGATGATTGTGGCCGTGGCGGTTATGGCGGCGTTGTCTTTTCAGGCGTGCAAGAAGAACAAATCAGATGACACATATACTGCATCTCCGACCTCGCAGTTCTGGAATGACAGACCTCGTTCCGCGTGGACTTCAGGTGGATACGATAGATGTAGGTTATTATTGGACTGCATCACCTCTTACCAAGACAAAGGATACCACGAAGTTTGTAACAGACCCGAGAACGATGACGGGCGCGTATAAACTCACTGTCAGGGATACCATCTGTACAGCGACATTGACCTGTACAGCCTTTGCGAAGGGATATTCGAACAAGTCTTATTCCAGGACAATCACTGTGGTGGACCCGTCAATGAACGGCTCTATCCTGTTCGACGGAATCGAAATCAACGCCCGTAAGTTCAAGGACGAGAGGGACGGCAAGTCATATTTCTACAAGAAGATAGGTGACCGTGAATGGTTCTCTCGTAACCTGGCATGGAAAGGAGCAGGTCTGTCATTCCAGAACTGCGAGGTGATGGATGCCATTTACGGAAGATATTATACATGGACAGAGTCCCAGACTGCTTGCCCTGCAGGATGGCGGGTGCCGTCTGACGAGGACTGGTTCTCTCTGGCTCAGGCAGCTGAGTATAAGGGTGAGGCCAAAGACGGCAGTTTTATGGGCATTGCCGGAGCATTGATGGTAAACGCTTATTTCAATAATACGAGGATGTGGGAGTATTGCCCGGAAGTGAAGATTACCAATAAGGCCGGCTTCTCAGCTATTCCTACTGGATATGGAACCAAAGCTTCAAGTGATTCGTTTACAGGGGACTTCGAGTATGCTGTATATTGGAGCTCAGAGTCTGTGGCTACAGAGGGTGAAGAATCGACGGGCGTTTACAGAATGATATACTGGCAGAAGCCGGATGTCATCAGGGCAGCTGTGGACAAGACGAATTTCATCGCTCCGGTGCGTTGTGTGAGGGATGCCGCTTCAGAAGAAACAACCAATTAACCTTAATATTTTAGTAGTATGAAAAAAGGACTAGTAACCACCATCGTGGTAGCCGTTGTCGCATTAGGCATTTTTGGCTGGATTAAAAACAATTATAACGGAATGGTTGAGGGAGAAGAAGGCGTGAGGTCTGCCTGGTCACAGGTAGAGAATGTATATCAGCGCCGTGCCGATCTCATACCTAATCTCGTGGCCACTGTCAAAGGCTATGCTACCCACGAAAGCGGAACTCTCGAGGCTGTCGTCAATGCGAGAGCCAAGGCTACCCAGGTAACTGTGGATCCTAACAAGCTTACAGAAGAGAGCATCGCGAAATTCCAGTCGGCTCAGGGCGAGCTCGGCAATGCCGTAGGCCGTCTTCTCATGTCTGTAGAGGCATATCCTGACTTGAAGGCAAACCAGAATTTCCTCGAGCTCCAGGCTCAGCTTGAAGGCACAGAGAACCGTATTTCTACGGAGAGAATGAAGTACAATGAAACTGCTCAGTCATATAACACACTGATCAGAAGATTCCCTCAGAATATCATCGCTTCGATTTTCAATTTCGAACAGAAAGGTTACTTCAAGGCATCTGAAGGTGCAGATACTGCTCCGAAGATTGAATTCTAAGAGTTTCCGCTATGTCAAGGCGATTTTCATTATGTGTACTGCTGCTGACCGTATTCGCGTCAGTGGCAGTCGCTTTTCCGGCAAAACCGCAGCCGCCGAGACTTGTCAATGATCTGGCCGGCATCTTTACCGAAAAGCAGGTTTCAGAACTCGAGTCCAAACTGGTGGCTGTCGATGATACCACATCCAATCAGATCATGGTCATTACCGTGTCTGACTTGGAGGGATATGAGCCGGCAGAATATGCTACCCGTATCGGAATCGACTGGGGAGTGGGTTCCAAAGATTTCAACAATGGAGTGGTGCTTCTTGTCAAGCCCAAGACTCCTGATTCAGGAGGTAAGGTTTCCATACAGGTCGGTTACGGACTGGAAGGAGCGATTCCGGATGCGTATTGCAAGAGAATTATCGAGCAGCAGCTCATTCCTCATTTCAAGGAAGATGACTATTTCGGCGGCGTGAATGCTGCAGTGGACAAACTGATAGCATTGGCCACTGGCGAGATTTCCGCACGCGGTGATGATTCCGATGAAGAAGGATTGCAGGAAAAGCCCGAACAGGGGTCCTACATCCATCTGCATCAGACTGGCTTCCAACATCGACAGGCCAATGTCGTTGACACGGGTGTTTCCGGCGATGATGCCGCTGGAATCAGACACCACCTTCTGTGTCAGATCAAAGACTGCCATCACAATATCAAAAGTATTGCTGATGAGCCAGACCGAAACAGCGGTCTTAAAAATCCAGCGCATGATGAGGGCAGGCTCAAACTGCGACAAATTGTTGTGCTGCGTGATCATTTCGATCAATTCATAACAGGCGATGAAGGTCAGGATGATCCCTGCGATGGGTAACACCACGTTCCGGGAAAGGGCTTCAATCATCGCAAAAACGCGCGGCTCAAAGCTGGAGGGTTTGGTGCCTACCTGCTGTGCGATATTGCCCACCTGCGTGTTCACATCGTCGAATAGGCCGCTGAGATTCGACATAATGCCTGCCGTCAGGATGCCTTTGATCCAGTCGGCAATGGCTTTGAGAACGGTTTCCATTCAGCAGTCACCGTCCTTAGCTGAAGTGGTTGATAAGGGTCTTGAGAAGATTCAGGAGAAAAATAATGTGGGTCAAAAACTGCATAAAGCACCGCCTTTCATTGATGGGTGGATAAAAACACAGCTTGGGACATGGACATTCACTAAACCTGCAAACCGCAGAGGGCTATCCGTTGCTGCTCAAGCTGCCGTATGGAATAATCGCCGCAGAAGCCGCTGAAAACAAAAAATGCCGACTGCTTTTCGGCAATCGGCAAATCATAATAAAAAGTTATGTAGCTGTTTTTATAAGTCGGCGAACAGGAACCTTGTGATAAACATCAAGGATGCGTTTTTCTCCATTTCGCCAAAAGGGGTTCATGTAATAACAATCGCATTCTTTACAATACCAAATGTATTCAGCTTCTCCGTCAATCTCTAATGTGAATGCCTTCATTTTTAGAAGCGGATGCCATGGGCAATGTTTTTGAAGCTCTTCTTTTTGACGATCAACTTTGCGAAGTCCAAAAAGCTTACCACATTTTAGAGGGGGAGGATTAAACTTAAAACGACTATCAATGGGATTTTCTATATGATCATTGAAGTTTGATAATCCAAGTTGATTGAGAGGTCTATAATGAAGCCCTGCATTATGTTGATTTTTTGCCATTATAATAATCCTTTTTCAAGCAAGCATCTTGCCCTCCAGATAGGAGCAGCGGAGATAATCAGGATTAGTGTAGTATACGTTGGAATTGAAATCGGAGATCTCATCCGTGATGAACGACGAAAAAACATCCAGAATTGCCTGTGCAGCATCCTCATCCTTCATGGTGGACAGCACCAGCCCCTGATACAGCATTCCGATGGAGGTTGCAGAAGGAACCGTATAGCGGCACTCTGCGGCAGTATCAAAATCCCCAGCCGGGATGTTGAGATCTTCAATCAGTTCATCCGAAACCTGCTCAAAGGACAGGCAGTGGTTTACTTCTGCCAGCCGGAGCTGCCGTTCGATGTCGGCTTTTGTGAAGTGACGGATCACGTCCTGCCGATGATTTTTGGTCTTACGGGCGATAGTCTCGATCAGGCTGCAAACATAGAGGACATCATTTTTCTGCTTTTCGGTCATGGATGGGTTCACTCCTCTCAAAGGTCAGGCAGTGCAAAGCGCTTACGGTATGAAAGCTGATCTGGTGTGTTGGATGCTTGAACTTCGCCAATGCCCAAAATGCTTCACGGCTGATCTGCCCGGACGTAAATCCGTTGACGTAATCCCAAATGGTGTCGTCTGCCATGGGTCCCTCCACAATATCGTAGGGATGAGTTTCGCCTGCACGACATTTTGCAATGAAATCCAGCCATTCGTCCGACATTTCAGGGAAACGCAGGATTTTTAGGTCGGGATTTTCTACATAGCGATAGACGTTCACAAGGCCGTCGGCAGAACGGCGGTCCGCCCAGCGGTAGGCTTGCTGATAGTTGTTCGTGCAGTAGAATCCCCAAGAAAAGTCCTTTGTATACCGTGTGATACGGATTTCAGGATAGACAACTTCTTCTTTACTGCCATGATACAATAAAATCTCGCTCATCTGCGTCACCTTCTGTATGTGAGATGGTTACTATGGATTTCCTTATTATAATATGTACCGGGCGGCAACCGCCGCCCGCTGTTCTTAACCGAACAGACCGCTCAGCAGGGGAATCAGGGTAATGCCCACCAGCGCAACGCCGCCGCCAGCCATGAGCTGCTTCATGCCCTGACTCTTGGAGCCGGGGTTGTCGTTGCCGTAACCTTCCAGCAGGTTGATGGCACCCCAAACGCCGAGACCAGCACCCAGAGCGACAACCAGAGTCTGAAGAACTTCGATAGCAGAGTTGAAGAATTCCATAGTCTTTTCTCCTTTATTATAAAGCGTTTTCGATCATTTGTACACACCCGAAATCTTATTGTTTTATGCTGCATAACCGCAGCAAAGCTGATTTTCTGGTGCACCGTTTTGACCGGGATAAAATAAACCCGCCTACCGGGTCAGGCAGACGGAAGCGAATCAGCGTCCACCACGATGAACTCATCACCGGGGTGGATTTTTTCTTTTTGGTTCAGATATTTTTCAATATCGAAGGTGTTTTTGGGGTCGTAGTCGGAGGTGAGCCTGTAATTCGGATGCTGGGTCAGGTCGTATTTGTCCGAAAGGAAGGGGCGCACACCACGCAACT
>OQWI01001486.1_pt1 | contig 10128 bp, 6 predicted proteins | sample 1691551 | NCBI WGS metagenome assembly OQWI01 (sample SAMN03418259, study PRJEB22391) | human gut metagenome | biome: human-gut; feature: organic feature; material: feces | host: Homo sapiens | place: Tanzania | collected 2013-01
TGAGTATCCACATCAATAGCAGCGCTATGAGGATGATAAAACGTTTCATACTGCAAAGTTACTGAAAATACACTCCCCCAGCGGCATTGGGAACCGTTTTTTAGGGAGACAAAAGCTGCTTGAGGCCAAATTCGCAGCCTGATGGTTTCCCCTACCTATATTTCCAGGGAGAAGAGAGTGTAGTTTTGCGTGGAAAAACGCACTGCGGTGCGATGGAGTTTGCAGCGCATTGCGATGAGGGATGCAGCGCGCTGCGTTTTTCAACGAAGAACAACAGCCAAGCCAAGGCAAGGGATTATTGGGGGCAAAACATACGGCCGGGGAGACGGGAGCAGAGCGCCAGGACAACTCTCCTGACATGCATGACCATAGCACACATGCTCGTCCAGACACCGACCCAAGCGACAAGAAAGCATTTCGCTTCCTTTTCATCTGTTCAACAGAAACCTCTGGTACAAGAATCGCCAAAGGCTCCGACCAGCGCCGGAGCCTTTGATGCGAATTCCCACAGACTGCCCTCAGGGGAGGCGGAAAAGGATGGGCAGATTCATTCTGCAGGCCACCTTCTTGCCTTTCACCCTGGCGTGCACGTCGCATGTCGGGCAATAACCATTTTGCAAGCGACACAACCAACATGGCTGTAACACTGCCCGAGCTTTCGGAGTCGCGACCCGTTGTTGACAGTGCGGCTGAAGAGACTACAGCTCCCGAACACAGTGTCGTGGACGAAGTGATATGGGTAGTGGGCGACCAACCCATTCTTAAGTCTGATGTTGAGATGATGCGCCTTCAAGGTGAGGCCGAAGGCATCGATTGGCACGGCAATCCCGATTGTGCAATACCCGAGCAGATTGCTGTACAGAAACTTTTCTTGCATCAGGCAGAGATCGACTCTATAGAGGTGACAGAGGGTGAGATTGCACAAAACATCGACATGCAGATCAACCGTTGGATTCAGCAGGCAGGCTCGCGTGAGAAGCTTGAGGAGTACAAGAAGATGACAGTATCGCAGATGCGCTCGCAACTCCACGACGATTTTAAGAACAATCAGCTCATTCAGGCTATGAAGGAAAAGCTTGTGCGCGACATCAGCGTTACTCCTTCTGATGTGCGCAACTATTTCCGCAATATGCCAGAGGACAGCATTCCTTTTGTGCCAACAGAGGTGGAGGTGGAAATCATCACTCGTCAGCCTAAGATTGCCCAGGAGGAGATAAACCGCATAAAGAATGAGCTTCGCGAATATACAGAGCGAGTGAACAGCGGTGAGACTTCTTTTGCCACTCTCGCACGTCTCTATTCCGAAGACCCAGGTTCGGCTCGTCAGGGTGGTGAGATGGACTATACTGGCCGAGGAATGCTCGACCCCGCTTTTGCTGCCGTGGCTTTCAACCTCACCGACCCTAAGAAGATTTCAAAGATTGTAGAGTCGGAATATGGTTTCCACATCATTCAGCTCATTGACAAGCGTGGTGACAAAATCAAGGTGCGTCATATTCTCCGCATCCCTCACGTTTCGGAGGAAGCTACCGATTCTATGCGTGTGCGCCTCGACTCTCTTGCCACCGACATACGAGGTGGCAAATACAAGTTTGAGGAGGCTGCATCCTTTGCTTCCGACGATAAGGACACGCGCAACAACCACGGTCTCATGTCGTTCAACAGCGAGGAGGGACGCACATCGCGCTTCCAGATGAAAGACCTGCCTACCGAGGTGGCTCGCGAGGTGGAGAAGATGGAGGTGGGCGACGTGTCGAACGCTTTCCGAATGATTAACGAGAAGGGCAAGACTGTTGTGGCTATCGTGAAACTGAAGAGCCGCACACCTGCCCATCGTGCCACCATAACCGAGGACTACCAGGTGATGAAGAATGTGGTGCTGCAAAAGCAACGCGCCGATTTCCTCCATCAGTGGGTTGTCAACAAAATCAAGACAACATACATCAAGATGAACGACCGCTACAAGTCGTGCAAGTTTGAGTATGAAGGTTGGGTGAAATAATAATTTCTAAATTTAAAAATTGAGAATTGAAAATTATGAATACCTTTTCAGGTTCACAATGCTCAAGTAGAAACAATTGGCATAGAATCGTCACTCTGACGGTTCTGTGCCTTTTTGGCTTTTGCCTGATGTGTGCCGTAGCATCTCCGTATAAGAAAAAGAAGCGTCAGAAGACTGATGAGCGTGTCTATCTGGTACATGCCGACGAGCTTAAGTACGACCAGTACAGTAGTGTGCCCGACGCCCAGATTGTAAAAGGCAAGGTGCATTTCACTCATGCCGGCTCGCAGCTTTGGTGCGACAGTGCCTATTTCTTCCAGGAGTCAAACTCTGTGGAGGCTTTCGGACATGTGCATTTCAAGCAAGGCGACACCTTGTCGTTGACATGCAACTATGCCGACTACGACGGAGCCGACCAAATGATGCACGCTCGCCACAATGTGGTGCTGAAGCACCGTACACAGACTCTCTACACCGACTCGCTCGACTATGACCGCATCTACGACCTTGCCTACTTTTTCGAGGGTGGCAAGCTTGTTGACGGCAAAGACCGTCTTGTTTCCGATTGGGGTGCCTATAGCACAGCCACTCGCCAAGCCTCTTTCTATTATGGAGTGGAGATGTATTCGGGCAAAAACCATATCACCACCGACACCTTGCACTACGACACCCGCACTTCCATCGCTCATGTGGTAGGACCATCCACCATTACCTCGAAGGGTAGCATTGTGCATACCACAGATGGTTACATGAACTCGCGCACCGACCGCTCGCAGCTCTTCGGACGTTCCACTATCGTTGACAAGGACAAATCGATAACGGGCGACTCACTCTACCATGACAATAACAATGGCAACAACGAGGGTTTTGGCAACGTGGTTTATATCGACAAGGCTAACAAGAATGAGCTTCATGCCGACCGCCTTTTCTATAACGACAAGACTGGCTATGGCTACGCCACACAGCGTGCACTATTGCTCGATTACTCGCAGAAAGACACGCTTTGGATGCACGCCGACTCGATGAAGATTTACACCTTCAACATCAATACCGATTCCGTTTACCGCAAGGTGCACGCCTATCCTCATGTACGTGCCTACCGCAGCGACATCCAGGCAGTGTGCGACTCACTTGTGTTCAGCTCGCTTGACTCCTGCATGACGATGTACCGCGACCCGATAGCGTGGAACGCCAACCGACAGTTGCTGGGCGAAGAGATACGTGTCTACATGAACGATTCCACCATACGTAAGGCAGAGATTATCAACCAGGCTCTCTCGGTGGAGCAGGTGGACAACAAGAATCATTTCAACCAAATATCATCGCGACGTATGGACGCCTTCTTCATTGATGGAGCCATGCGCCAAGCCGATGCTACGGGCAATGTGAAGTCGCTGTATTACAACACCGACTCCAAGGATTCTGTGCTCACCGAGCTCAATTATCTTGAGACCGACACTCTGCGCATGTATCTGTCCAGCGAACGTCAGTTGCAGAAGATATGGGCTTCGAAATCGGTGGGTACCATGTATCCCGTGACGCAGATTCCACCTGAGAAATATCACTTGCAGGAATTTGCATGGTTCGACTATATACGTCCGCTCGACAAGAACGACATCTTCGATTGGCGTGGAAAGAAGGGGGGCAGCGAACTTAAGGCTGTGCGCCGCCGCGAAGCTCCGAAGCAGAAGCTTGAGGATTGAGTCCTTACATTAGTAATGATTAAAACCGTTAATCCATGCGTGTATTCCACCTCATAACCCACTTCGACCTTGGCGGTGCCGAGCGAGTGGCTGCCAACATAGCAACATCTGCCACACCAGGCATGGAATATCATGTCGCGGAGATGGTGCGTGGCAATTCTGCCTATACTCCAAAGTTCCTTCGTGAGCTTCGGGATGCGGGAGTGGTGTGCCATCGTTCGCTCATGCCCGATGCGCATTTCCATTTTCTCTTCGAGCGTATTGCTGCCTTGTTCTTCCCGCTGCGTATGCTCTACATTATGCTACGCTGGCGTCCTGACGTGATTCACAGCCACACGGAGACTCCCGACATGTGTCTCTACGCATTCTCGCGACTGTTTCCTTGGATGCTTCGCCGCACCAAGATAGTGCGCACAATTCACAACACCCGCTTGTGGACCGGACAACCGTGGCTTGCTGCTAAAGTGGAACGTTTCTTTTGCAACCACAATGCCAACATTGCTATATCCGATTCTGTGCGCGACGCATATACCGAGAGGTTCGGTTCTGCAGCACCAATCGTTCATAATGGAGTGGGCGAAGTTGAACAGAAACCCTATCCCAATCTGCCCGACAATCGCATAAACATTCTGTTTGCGGGTCGTCTGGAGCAGCAGAAGGGCATATCCACATTGTGCAAAGTGGTGAGAAGGCTTGACAAAACCAACCGCTTCCATTTTGTTATAGCCGGCGACGGTTCGCTCTGCCACCTTGTGGAGCAGACTCTGCGTGGAGAAACAGCTGATGGTATGAATGGAGCGAATACTGTAGCCGAGCCTTTGCATAATGCCGAGCTTGTGCCGCCTATCTATTCTCTTGCCAGCTATATGTCGTCATTCGACTATCTTTTCATGCCGTCGGAGTTTGAGGGACTTAGCATGTTGTCGATGGAGGCGAGTATGAACCGTCTGCCTGTGATAGCCAACTGTGCTCCAGGACTGCGCGACACATTACCCGACGACTGGCCCCTAATGGTAGAAGGCAACAGTGTGGAAGCCTATGAGCGGTTGTTCTGCGACTTTTTGCCTACTTGCAACCGCAAGCAGCTTGCCGACAAGGCGCAAGCATTCGCCATGCAGCACTTCTCGGTGCGCCACATGCAGGAGGAATACGAGGCTGTTTATGCCTCACGGCAATTGTAACAAAAGCAATGACAAGAGTGAGAAAACGATAATATGGGAAATTCCCATTAAGTTTTAGGGAATTTCCCCATAATATTTATTGAATAAATGGTTAACTTCGCCATCGATAATAAACATAATAAAAAAAAAGACTATGATGAAATCTTTGATACTGGCAATTACAGCATTGGTGCTGTCGGTGACTTCGGTGCAGGCACAAGCTTACACCAATAGCCGCTATTACAACGAGCGCACTGGTCATCTCGACTACTCGCAGAACCACACCGACTTTTTCTTCGGTCAGACAGCCTACTATTATGGCTTGCGCATAGGACCGTCGTTCTCAACAGTCAACTCCGACGACCCAACACTTGATGGAGGCAACTCACAGATAGGATTGAACATTGGTGGTGTGGTTGGTTTTGCACTAACCGACGAGACTCCGCTTTATATCGAGACCGGACTCTTCTACAACGAGAAGGGCGGCAAGAAGACTCTCGACAATGGCAAGAAGATGACCTACGACCTCAACTATCTTGAGCTGCCGTTCGTGTTGAAATATGCCATTGCAGTTGACGATGAATTCTCTGTGCAGCCTTTCTTCGGTGGTTATCTTGCTTGTGGAGTTGGTGGCAAGATACGCAATTACTACGAGCGAGTGGCTGAAAGCTCATTCTCTAAGAAGTATTTCCAACGCTTCGATGGCGGTCTTAAGGTGGGCTGTGGCTTAGGCTACGACATGTTCTATGCCGACCTCGGCTATGAGCTTGGACTTACCAACATTTGCCACGACGAGTTTGACAAGTCGCACAACGGATGCTTTATGCTGACATTTGGTGTTAACTTCTAAAAAATTGAAACAGTAAAATACTAATATCGGGCTTTTCATTTTCTGATGTCAGAAAATGAAGAGCCCGATTATTCCACATAGCAACATCACCAATATAGGGTTGACCTTGCGGAAACGTGTGAAGTAGAATGTGGCTGCAAACAATGCCACGCTTATTGCAAAATAGGTGGGGTTGGCAATGGGGTCGCCGAAGTTCTCCTTGTTCATGAGCAGCACGGCTGCAGCGGCAATGAGTCCGATGATAGCAGGACGCAGACCTGAGAATATGTCCTTCACGATTTTTGAGTCCTTGTGGGTCATCAGATAGCGCGAGATAAGAATCATGATGATGAACGGCAACCATATTATCGACAATGTTGCAGTAAACGAGCCCAGTACTGCCAACGCCTCACCCATGCCTGCATTATGTACAGCAGTATATCCGCAATAGGTGGCAGAGTTGATGCCTATAGGACCAGGAGTCATCTGCGAAATAGCAACGATATTGGTAAACTCGGCTGTAGAAAGCCAATGATGGTGGTTAACAGTCTGTGTCTGAATAAGCGACAGCATGCCATATCCTCCACCGAAGCCGAAGATACCTATTATAAAGAATGTATAGAAAAGCTCTAAGAAAAGCATAATTATTCTGTTGGTTTAATGTATTGTCCATAGATATATCCACCCACAGCGGCAGCTATGATGATATAAATAGGGTTTACGCCCATAGCCCAAATGAGTAAAGCTGTAGCAATAGGAATCCAGCAATTGTAGAGTCCGATGTCAGCACGCTTTGCCAAATTAAATGTAGGAGCCGCGATAAGAGCAACTACAGCAGGACGTATGCCACGAAACATTGCTGCAATCCATGGCACATCCATAAATTTATTAAAAAACAGGGCTATAAACAATATGATGAGAAATGATGGCAATGCTGTGCCGAGTGTGGTACAGAGTGCGCCACGCTTCTTTCTCAACTTATATCCGATAAAAGTGCTTATGTTTATGGCAAACACGCCAGGGCAAGTTTGTGCCACGGCTATAAGGTCGAGCATCTCTTCATGAGACACCCATTTGTTTTTGTTCACCACTTCTTCTTCAATAATCGGAATCATTGCATATCCACCACCAAGGGTGAAAGCACCAATCTTGAAGAAGGTCTTGAAAGATGTCCAGTATATGTTGTCCATAATGAAAAAATAGTCTCATCCCAAAAGGATGTATCAAAAGGCGTAAACACTTTTGATACACCCTCGTGATAAGACTTATTTCTAATTAGAAGGTTTCCCGCAAAATATTGTGTAATAACTCCCCTCCCTTTCGGGGAGGGGTTTGGGGAGAGGCTATATTACTTCTTATTCTCAATCCACTTACGTGCATTCACGAATGCTTCGATCCAAGGAGTTACCTCGTCGTTCTTGTGTGAAGCATCCTGGTAGCCAAGCTGCCATGGGAAGATAGCACGCTCAAGGTGAGGCATCATAGCGAGATGACGACCATCGGCTGAGCAGATACCTGCTACGCTAAAGTCAGAACCGTTAGGGTTGCCTGGATATTCAGCATAGTTGTACTTAGCAACAACATTATACTTATCCTCACCCTCTGGCAAGTCGAAGCGTCCCTCTCCGTGAGCTACCCATATACCGAGCTTGCTTCCGCTCAACGAACCAAACATCACACTATTGTTTTGTGGGATGTTCAAGCCGAGATATGTGCTCTCAAACTTCTGTGAACGGTTGTGGAGGAGGTGCGAACGATTAGCGTGCTCAGGATTGATAAGGTTGAGCTCTACCATAAGCTGACAACCGTTGCAGATACCGAGCGACAAAGTGTCTTCGCGAGCATAGAACTTATCCAAAGCCTCTTTAGCCTTAGGGTTGAAGAGGAATGCACCAGCCCATCCCTTAGCAGAACCGAGAACGTCGGAGTTAGAGAAACCACCGCAGAATACAATCATGTTGATATCTTCGAGTGTCTCGCGACCGTTGATAAGGTCGGTCATCATAACGTCCTTAACATCGAAGCCTGCAAGATACAATGAGTAAGCCATTTCGCGCTCACCATTGGTACCCTTCTCACGGATGATAGCAGCCTTCACGCCACTTGGAGTGCGGCGGTCTGGGTCGGCACCATACTGAGCCAACTTACCTGTGAACGACTCTGGGTATTTCAATTCTACAGGCTGCTGCTTGTAGTTCTCGAAACGCTTCTTAGCCATGCCATTCATGCTCTGCTTGCGGTCGAGCAAGTAAGATGTCTTATACCACTTCTCGCGCAAAGCGTCGATATCGAAGTCGTGGCTCCAGTCGCCCTTAACAACTGTAAGAGTGCGTGAACCAGGAACTGGATAACCAATCTTAGCGAAGCCAATGCCATTGTCCTCGAGGTAGCCCATGAGCTCGTGCTTGTGCTCGTCAGAAACCTGGATAACAACACCAGGGTTCTCAGCCATGAGGTTCTTAACAACATCGTCGCCAGCAAGGTTGTGGAGATTGATGTGCAAACCACCATCGGTATTGGCGAATGTCATCTCGAGCAATGTGGTAAGCATACCACCTGCAGAAATATCGTGACCTGCCATAATCCAACCGCGACGGATAAGTTCCTGAACAGCATTGAAGCAGTCTGCGAAATACTCAGGATTCTTAACTGTAGGAACATCGCTGCCTACCTTGCCAAGGCTCTGAGCAAAGGCAGAACCACCAAGGCGCTGATAGTCGAAGCTGAAGTCGATATGATAGAGGCTTGAGTTCTTGTCGTTGACAATAACAGGCGAAACAACCTTGCGGATGTCTTCAACCTCGCCACCACTTGTTACGATAACGGTTCCCGGAGAGATAATCTTCTCGCCATTAGGATATTGCTGTGACAAAGACAATGAGTCCTTACCTGTAGGAACATTCACGCCGATAGCGCAGCAGAAGTCGCTCAAAGCCTCAACGGCAGCATACAAGCGAGCATCCTCACCCTTCTGTGAGCGGCAAGGCCACATCCAGTTTGCCGAAAGGCTGATATTCTCGATAGCTGACGGATTCTCATCGTCGGTAGCCATAGGAGCCCAAACGATGTTAGTCAACGACTCAGCAACAGAAAGCACACTTCCTGCCTCAGGGCTTGCCAATCCTGCCTGTGGTGCATGACCAAGGGCTGTAGCGATACCCTTACGTCCACGATAGTCGAGGGCTACGACACCACAGTCGCTCAATGGCAACTGCAACTGTCCCTGACATTGCTGACGTGCCACCTTACCTGTTACGGAGCGGTCTACCTTGTTGGTCAACCAGTCCTTACAAGCCACAGCCTCAAGCTGAAGCATGCGCTCGGTATAGGCGTCGATATCTGATAATGTATATGTAACGTCTTCGTACTTGCGTTCTACGGTCTCGTCTACCATCACGGTAACAGGCGAGTGACCGAACATCTGAGCAACATCGAGGTCGAAAGGCTTCTTGCCATCAGCCTGAACAAAGCTGAAGTGTGCATCGCCTGTAGTTTCACCAACTACATACATAGGAGCACGCTCACGCTCAGCAATCTTCTTGACATGCTCAAGGTGCTTCTCGTCGATGAGAAGTCCCATACGCTCCTGCGACTCATTGGCAATAATCTCCTTAGCGCTCAAAGTCTTGTCGCCAATAGGAAGCTTAGCCATATCAATTTCGCCACCACACTCTTCAACAAGCTCAGAGAGACAGTTCAAGTGGCCTGCTGAACCATGGTCGTGGATAGAAACAACTGGGTTGTTGTCTTCTTCTACCAATGCACGCACGAGGTTGTAAGCACGCTTCTGCATCTCTGGGTTTGCACGCTGAATAGCGTTGAGCTCGATACCGTTGCTATAGCGACCAGTATCTACCGACGATACAGAACCGCCACCGAGACCGATACGATAGTTGTCACCACCAACTACTACAACCTTGTTGCCTGGCTGTGGTTCCTTCTTCAAGCAGTCGCGCTTGGTACCATAACCCACGCCACCTGCAAGCATGATAACCTTGTCGTAAGCATACTTCTCGCCATTCTCCTGATGTTCGAATGTGAGGAGAGAACCTGTGATAAGAGGCTGACCAAACTTGTTACCGAAGTCGCTGGCACCATTAGAAGCCTTTATCAATATCTGCTCAGGACTCTGATAGAGCCACTGGCGTACTGGCAATATATCTTCCCAATCGCGCTCTGGGTCTGCATTGCCATTATCGTCCTTAAGACGTGGATATGCTGTCATATAAACAGCTGTACCGGCAATAGGCCATGAGCCAACACCACCACCCATACGGTCGCGAATCTCACCACCTGTACCGGTAGCAGCACCGTTGAAAGGCTCTACAGTAGTTGGGAAGTTGTGGGTCTCTGCCTTCAGAGAGATGACACTCTCGATGTCCTTCACCTGGAAGAAATCGCTGGTAGTCTGATCGGCTGGAGCAAACTGCTCGA
>OQWI01001487.1_pt1 | contig 10125 bp, 9 predicted proteins | sample 1691551 | NCBI WGS metagenome assembly OQWI01 (sample SAMN03418259, study PRJEB22391) | human gut metagenome | biome: human-gut; feature: organic feature; material: feces | host: Homo sapiens | place: Tanzania | collected 2013-01
CTGCGAGCCTATATTATGTGTATACGGGACCTCGTTCCAATAAGCCTGGACGTCCCAAGACACTTGACGGAAAAATCAACTACAAGAAACTTGACCTCACACGTATGGCAGAGTTGCATATTGAAGGACTTGAAGGCACAGCCTACACACTCATAGCCTATTCAAAGGCATTGAAGCAGAAAGTGCGTCTTGTCATTTGGGTTATGCCGAACGGAAAACACAAGCTTTTCTTCTCAACAAAGACATCCATGTCGGGTGAGGAAGTGTTGCGCACATACCGCTCAAGATTCCAAATAGAGTTTTGTTTTCGCGATGCAAAGCAATATACTGGTCTTACGCATTGCCAAGCAAGACACAAGAACCAGTTGGACTTTTCCTATAATGCATCATTCGCATCACAGAATGTTGCGAAAGTGATGATGAAGGAAAATGGAGTGCCGTATTCCATGGCTTCTTTCAAGGAAATCATGGCAAGCACATACATCGCTAAACTAATTTTCGACAAGTGTCAGAGTAAACCGAACCGAAAGTTAATTAGTCATACTATCAAAGAACTCTTTGGCTGGCAGCGTAAAGCCGCTTAGCCGTTATCTCAAATTTTAACGAACCATTGACTTCACAGAGATGTGTTAAATCACGTCAACAGGTCGAGTGACGAGACTTCACCTTCATATATTGACGTACTGAAATACGTTCTGCTAAAGAAGGGGCGTTCTTCGGTGTTTCCATCAGACGAGGAGGTGAAGGGCGATTTCAAGACACGCCAAGTATATAAGATGCCTGTCAATGCCCGTATGTTTATACTCGAGCGCATGGAGAACCAAGACAATAACGAACGTCATGATGTGGTGAAGGAACTGACCGAGAAGAATATCACGATTGAGCATATTATGCCACAGACCCTATCGGACAAGTGGAAAGCTACCTTGGGTGAAGATTGGGAAAGAATTCATGAGCAATATCTGCACACAATGGCAAATCTCACGCTCACTGGATATAATTCTCAATACAGCAACCTTACCTTTATTGAGAAAAGAGATATGGAGAAAGGTTTCAAAGACAGTGCGTTCCGGTTGAACAACTCTGTGAAGTCATGTGAACAATGGACTGAAACAGAATTGAAAGCACGTCAGAAAGAACTGCAGAATGTGTTTATGCGGCTTTGGCCTATGCCTACAACATCATTTGAACCGTTGAGCCGTGAGGCGGAATCTGCATCACTTGACGATGAGGATTATGAGTTCACAGGCAAGAAACTTCAAGCGTATATGCTCCATGGGGTTAGATACACGGTCAATACATGGAAGGAAATGCTCATTCAGGTATGTGGACACATTCTTATAGAAAAACGTTCAACTATAGAATGGCTTTGTGCAAATGAAAAGTGCAGCTTCTCAGCGACTCCTGAAGAGTGGAGACGCGAACTTGCACCAGGTATGTACGTATGGACTGACAACAGTACTGCCACCAAGATTAATATTCTTCATAGCATGTTTGAGGAGTGTAATATCCCTGCATCCGAACTCGTTTTTGAATTCCGTTCTGATCAAGAGGGTGAAGACGAGAAGTAAATTCAAACCTAAAAGAAAATGGCAACATTTAGGTCGATAAAAGAACTGACACGTGCACTTCAGCAAGGCACAAAACTGCTGAGCAATATGTTCTTGCAGCGCAAGACGATTGCCGTGAAGTATGATGATGCACTTGATACCCTGGATGGAGACGAGAATAAGCTGAAACACCTTATCACCTTTGGGGTAATTGTGCAGACGGGCGACTCTCTGGAACTGAACGATGCCTACCAGCGATTTTTCGAGGAGGTCTTGGCAGTGAACGAGGACATCAACATTTCATCGGTCAAGATGTACATCGACAAACTGAACCTTGGTATCAGTTCTTATCTTGCAGCAGAGAACAATGTCCGCCGTGAGAGTTTCATGAGAGAAATTCGCCATACATTCAAGAGCATCAACAATGCCACCCGAAGAAATGTGATTGACCTGAAACGCATCGTCGATGATACCTACAAGCAGGAGCCCAACTTTAAAATCAAGGAACTGCGTTTGAAGGATTTTGACGAGAAAGCGCGCTTGATAGGCGAACTGATACGCCAGACGGAGCACGTGATAGACGAGCAGACCATTTTCTTTTCGAGTGTATCCGACTATGGGCTGAAACAGACTGTCAGCGAGGTTCGTGATGGTTTGCGTGAGTCTGCTCACGGATTGATAGCCATCACCGCTCAGATTATAGAATACCTGAACCGCATAGAATATCAGAGCCGACTGGTGAAGCGTGTGCGACAGCTGAAATACCTGCGCGACCAGTTCATGATAGAGCAGGCAACCAACGTGAAGGAGGTAATGGCGCAGACCAATACCGTCTGGATGGAGAGCAAGCCCAAGTATGTTACCCGAGTGTCTCTGGATTTTCTTCGCAATGAAGATTCCGCCCTTGAGATACTGGACAACATCAGAAAGCGCCTGTCGAAGAAGGCAAACATCAAGTCGAGGCTTGCGGAAAAGATTGACGAGAGTTATCTGGAAGAACAAACAGAAACGGCAATAGCCTTCAATCATCAGGAACTGCTGAATGGTTTCCTAGCACAAAGCAGCGACTTGTTCTACTACCTTTGGAACTACTCATTCACGGAAACACCAGATAAAGAACTGCGCTTAGTGCTATTCCTTCAGATGGCATCTCAGTATCCAGAACAAATGCGTTTCACAACAGAGACAAAGACTATTGAGAATATAGAATACCCCATAATATATCCGCGATGAAATATACAAGTGAAATTTTCCAGCGCCTCAGTCGAGGGCAATTCATATCGAGCAATAGCATCGATGCTGATACTCGTGCCATCTACAACGATATTGAAGAGAACCAGCAGGAGTATGAAGACTATTTCGGCAAAATAGACTTTCAACTCAGCTGTGGTGACGGTTTCTACTATTTCAGCCGCAAGGAAGCCAAGGTAATAATTGAAAACAAGCTACAGGCGCTATTCTCGTGGATTGGCTATTTGGACTTTCTGAAGACATACGATACAGCATTTGATGCTGGTACCCAGTTTAGTCTTGTACAGATGGAGGTGAGACTTGCCACCATACCGGGGTTGAAAGAGAAATTGACACAGATGTTTCCAGACAAAACGTCGAACCGCCAAAAACTGGAGGCACTTGCTGGAGCCCTGGAGAACATGGGCTTTGCAGAACTAGTAAATGAGGCAGATGGTACCTATCAGGTGACCAATGCTTTCCATTACATTGAACAAATCATTCTTTGTATTAACATAGACGAAGACGTAAAAGATGAGATACCTCAATAAGATCATATTCATCAATAGTGCCCACGTGCCATACGCAGAGATCAAACTCGATGGCAACGTACATTTCATCGGTACACAGGGTGTGGGTAAATCCACTCTGCTTCGTGCAATCTTGTTCTTCTACAATGTGGACAAGAGCAAGCTGGGCATCAAAACGCAAGCTGGTCAGAAAGGCTACGATGAATTCTATTTGCCTCACCAGAATTCGTACATCATTTATGAAGTGTGTCGCGAGACTGGAAAGTTCTTCGTTATGACCTTCTTGTCACATGGACGTACCGCCTTTCGAATTGTGGATTGTGCCTACGACAAGCGGTTCTTTTTGGAAGAAGATGGTAGCGTTCGTTATGAATGGGGGCGCATCAGTGAACAAATAGGTGCAAGGGTGTATAAAAGCAACATCATTCGCGGTTATGAGGAATTCCGCGACATCATCTATGGCAACAGCCAGCAGGTAGCGAAGGAACATCGCAGGTTCTCGCTGATGGAGAGTGCGAAATACCGTCAGGTTCCGCTGACCATACAGAACATCTTCCTGAACCAAAGCCTGGAATCGCGTGTCATCAAGGACACCATCATCGACTCGATGGACTTTGCTGGCGACGAGATTGACTTGAACCGCTATCGCGAGGAGGTGAAAAACTTCCGTCAACAATATGAGGACATTTGGAAATGGTATAAAGTTGAAAGGAATGGCAAGGTGAAGGTGAAGACGGATGCCGATGCGGTCATTGAGAGATACACCAATTACGAGTATGTGCGCAAACTTATCTCAGAGCTTTGCGGACAGTTGAACTACGCCTTAGGCCGTGATACCAGCCGACTGCCGGTCCTGTCAGAGCAGGAATCCGCTAGCAGCACGGAACTGTCACGTCAGCGAAGGTTGTTGGGTGAAGAAAACGAGAAGTTCACTAAAGAGCGTGACAGCTTGAAAGGAAGCGAAGCCATCATCAACGATTTCTTGAAAAAAATCAATGAGAAGCGCCAGCACTATAAGGAGATTGACATTGAAAAAACAGCAGTACGCATAGGTAAGGAGGGCGAACTGAAGATCCAACAGCTCAGTCTCACCAATCAGGAAAAGACCTTGACCAGCAAGAACCTGAGTGTCAAGTCGAAATATGACACCCTCGTACAGGAGGTTGACAACAATCTAGCAGCGTTTGGCTTGCAATGCCAGAAGCAACTGAACGAATCGGATAGGCAGCGAATAGAATCGGAAGGCCGATTGCAAACGGAATGGAATGAGAAAGCTGATGCTGTCCGCAGCCAATATGAACGGAAGCTAAAAGAGCATCAGAGATTGTTGGACGATGCCCGGCAAACCAAAAACGACCTGACACTTCAGGAGCAACGTGTAAGGCAGTCCAATCCCTACAAGGAAGAGACAGACGAACTGGAGCGGAAGATAAAGGGACTGAGCAACAAGCTGTTAGATTTGTTGAAAGCGTCTACTGAAAAACAAAAGGAGATAGACCGCATCACCAGCGATGTGGCCATACAGCGCAAAGATTTGGAGACAGTATGTGATCGGGAGATTGCCGACATCGAGAATGACATCAAACTTATTTCTGCCGACATAGCCAGGTTCGACGATATGCTGAGCCGACAGAAGGGGTCTTTGATAGAATGGCTTACCCTGAACAAGCCGGGATGGGAAAGCAATGTCGGGAAAGTGCTCGATGAGGATGCCGTACTTTATAACACCGCCCTCAATCCTCAGATGTCTACCCCTTCTGATAGCATATACGGCATTAGGATTGATGTCGACAATATAGAGAAGACGGTCAAGACACCTGATGAACTGAAGGCTCAGAAAACGTTGTTGGAGCAAAAGGCTGAGGAGCAGAACAAAAGAATTGCGCTGCGAAAACAGCGACTGGAGACCGACATTGCCGAACTGGAGCACAAGCCGGGCGTCAGGTTGAAACAGCTGCGTATGGAGAAAATGACTATTGACGCTGAGTACAACCAGATACCTCGTCGCAAAGAAATCGTTCAGAAAGAGAAGGAAGCAGCTGAGGAACGTTTGAAGAAATGGCGTGGAGACGAGTTGGAGAAGCTACAGAAGAAGCTTGGAGAGACAGGGAAGGAGATTGAGACACTTGACAAACAGAAAGATAGTCTGACAGCCCTGCGAGAAAACGAAATAGCTTCCCTACAAAGTTCGTACAACAAACAGAAGAAAGAACTGAAGACCAATAGTGACCAACAAAAGGCGGAAGTAAACGCAGAACTGAAAAAGAAAGAACAAGCTACAGTACAGCGAAAGGTGGAACTCCAGGCACAGATGGATGCAGAGCTGAAAGGACTTGGCGTGGACGTGGACCAGTTGGCAGACATCCGACGTCAGCTTCAGCAAGTTGTCGACAATCTGAAATACATTGACGAACATCGCGCAGAATACATTTCCTGGCAAAACGACATTCGTGATTATTTCGAGCATGAACAGCAGAAAAAAGAGGAGCGCAAGCAGATGCGCCAGAAGATAGACGACTTGCAGGATAAATACCTGAAGCGCAAACAGCAGTATGACGAGAAAATTAAGCAGCTGACGGATGAGGTTTCGGCCTTAAGTAAAGAACAAGAGAAACTGACTGAGGCCATTACGAAGGTGCAGACTTTCTTGAACAGTCCTTCCTATCCTCCGGAAGTCTCTGCAGCAGAAGAGCTGGAAACCGTGAAGCCATTGGCTGACATACTGGAAGAGTTGCGCGACCAAATTGCCTCCAAACAACGAAAGTTTGAGGATTTCAAGGAAGCTGTCGTACGCTTCAAGGGCAACTTCTCGCCTCAGAACACCTTCTATTTCCGGACAGAGTTCAACACCGATGCCGACTATACAGAATTTGCTGCTGAACTGAATGAGTTTATCAGCAACAACAAGATAGAGCAATACCGGGTGCGCACCAGCCGGCAGTATGCCACAATCATCAAACGTATAGCCAAGGATGTCAGCGACCTGAGCCAGCATAAGTCGGACATCGAAAGGACCATTCTCGACATCAACCGCGATTTCCGTGAGAACAATTTTGCTGGTGTCATCAAAGAGATTGAACTGAGGGCGGTGGAGAGCAATGACCGGCTGATGCAGCAACTGCTGAACATCAAGCATTTTGACGATGAACACGGCTATGACATCGGGCAGCTGAACCTCTTTACCGATGAAGACAACCTGAACCGCACCAATGAGCAAGCCGTCAGACTCCTGATGACACTAATAGAAATGATGGACGCTGAGCAGAAACGCGATCAGATAACGTTGGCTGACACCTTCAAACTGGAATTTAAAGTCAAGGAGAATGACAATGACACCAACTGGGTGGAGAAGCTTTCAAACGTGGGATCTGACGGTACGGACATCTTGGTCAAAGCGATGGTGAACATCATGCTCATCAACGTCTTCAAGCGTAAAATATCCCGCAAATTTGGCGACTTTAAGCTCCACTGCATGATGGATGAGATAGGCAAACTGCACCCCAATAATGTGGAAGGTATTCTGAAATTTGCCAATGTACGCAACATCAATCTCATCAACTCCTCGCCCACCACCTACAATGCTCAGGCGTATAAATACACCTATTCTCTCAGCAAAGACGAGAAGAGCAACACAGTAGTTAAAACGCTGCTGACAATAAGATGAAAAAGACTACCATACTCATAGAGAAACTGATTCGGCTGGCCAATGGCGACGTCCTGCCAGCCTGCAGCCTGAAGGGCGACTGGTTTGAACAGATGCAGGAAGACGGCATCCTTCTGGCTACAACACACGGTAGCCGCAAGAGTCTGAGGGCAATAGACGGAATGTCTCTCCGCCAGTATGTTGCTAGTCAGTACGACATCTACGACCTGGAACAAACACGGAAAGCCTTCTCTGATGAAGATGCCAGCAGAGCCTCTTTGGTGGCTGTCACTGGCGACAGTAAGTTCCTTTCACGTAGAACTTTCACTGGGTTTCTTGTAAATAGCTATCAGCCTGTTACTGCTGTCCTCAACGGACAAGAGATAATAATTCATCCCACAGAAGGCTGTTTCATGTTCATTGCCGACTATCAGCATTTCACCATTCCGCAGGATGTTGTCGTAGTTGGAGTGGAGAACGCAGAGAATTTCCGATATGTCGCATTACAGAAACATCTCTTTGCACGATATGGACGCGTACTTTTCGTATCCCGTTATCCTCAAAACCAAAATAAAGATCTTATAAAATGGCTACAGTCCATACCTAATCAATACGTCCATTTTGGAGATTTAGATTTGGCCGGTATCGCCATTTATGAGAGTGAGTATTACCACCACTTGGGAAATAAATCATCATTATTCATACCAGATGATTTTGATCAAAGGATTTCGAATGGGAATACTGAACGCTATAATGTTCAGTTGCCTCAATACGGTAAAATGAAGATTGAAGACAAAAGAGTACAACCTCTATTAGACAGCATCCACTTGCACCACAAAGGATATGACCAGGAGGGATATATCAAGACAAAAAAATAAAGAATATGAACGAAGAACAGAAATACATTGACTTTGAGGCCTACGAACGTGTGTCAGAGCCACATATACGTGAGCGGGTTTCGGCTTGGCGTACTGCAATAGGACTTCAAGACGTAGATGGCTTCGTGTGTCTGACTATCTAAAGGAAATAGCAGTAAAGCACATTGAGGGTGACATCACCATCGATGAGGTGAGATAACAGCTACAATCTTATTATGTGAATAAGACTACGCATGATGCTGACGATGCCGAAAAGGAAGAGGCTGACCGCGTTGCAGCAAACATCACGAAGTTGCTGAATGAAAAGTCTTTTTCATTGACTTCTTTAGAGTTTTTGAATATCCATCGTCATCTATTTGAGGGTGTCTTTAAGCATGCTGGTGAGATTCGTCCCTATGACATCAGTAAAAAGGAATGTGTATTACAAGGTGATACAGTTGTATATGGTCGTGCAGCAGACATTCATGAAGCATTAAAACATGTTGTGGACTTCGTGACTTTATTATGGCGGAACCATCCGTTCCGTGAAGGAAACACGTGAACAACGGCTGTTTTCGTTATCAAATATCTCCGCTCTTGTGGTTTCAATGTAAATAACGAATTGTTCGCTGATAATTCCTGGTACTTCAGTAATGCCCTTGTACGTGCCAATTATAGTAATCCCCAGAAAGGCATACAGCAAGACAAGTCCTTCCTCGTAAAGTTCTTCCGTAATTTGCTGCTCGGTGAAAACAACGAACTGAAGAATCGATATATGCTGATTGGGTATAAGGATGATGAGAACGACACCCATACAAGTACCCATACAAGTACCCGTACAAGTTCAATCGACATACAACCTTCTTCTGAGAATGTGACGCGTTTGGTATTGGCAATCGGTAAAGAAGAAATGAGGGTGAAGAACATGATGGAGGCTGTAGGTTTGAAGAACCGTCCGAACTTTATGGATTATTCTCTCACACCAGCAATAAGAGAAGGATTTGTGTGTATGAAGTATCCTGCAAATCCCCATCATCCCCGTCAACGTTATTTGTTGGCGTTAAAAGGATTGATGTTGTTGGACGGTAATAATAGTTAAGAATCATTGTCTCTGCTTTTGGTAAGAGTTCCCTAAGTGCAATTCAAAGTGCATTTTTTGCACTTTGAAAGAATTGGCCAAAAGAAAGCGAAATACCATTTGTCCGACACTATTAGAAAAATTTGAATATCCTCGGACAAATGGTCAATCAAAAGCAGGCATCTCCAATTTGGAAACACCTGCTCATTATTATATATATTATATATATGTGTGCGCGCGAGGACTATTTGCTCAGCGATCGTTTGAGCCTATTGCCTGGATAATGTTTGGCATGGGCATATTGCATAGCACGGCGAGCCCAATCGAGAAAGTCTTCATCCTTATCTCGCCATGGCATATCGTTTGACGTGCCGCCACCGCCTGACACCTGGGCTACGCCAGTCGCGCCATCTATTCCGGCAATGAAGACTCTCAGACCTGTGCTTAGCACATCCTTCCAACGGAAATTGTTACGGTCATCAATGAATGTGTCCTCTGCCATCGCATCTGCTTCGGGGATTTCTCGGCAGATTTTGACTGCTTCATATAGTACTTCCTGACTTCGTTACTCAAAAAATACGTATTTTATAACTGGTTGATAAACAATATTTTGTATCTCCTGACTTCGTCACTCAAAAAATACGTATTTTATAACTGATTGATAAACAATATTTTGTATCTTTGCGTACCCTTGTTTTGGGGTACGCAAAAGGTTTTTTAACTATGTTTATCAAAAAAAGAAGAATCGCTCCGGAACAACAAGTATTGTAGTTGCGGAAAAGACAAAAGGCAGTTATAAAGAGTTGGTTACCATAGGTATTGCCACAGATGCTAACGATATTGATAGTCTAGTAAATGATGGACGTGAATGGATTTCAAAAGAAGAATCCCGACGCCATCCACAACTCGATTTATATGGTGAGGAGCGTGAGGCGTGTGACCGTGAGCGAGAAGAAGTCCGCCGTGTTCTGTCCAATGTCAGCAACATCCTTCTCAACGGATGCGACTTGATATTGGACCGCACGTTTGACAGGATTGGTTTCAATCGTATTGACGATGAAGTGTTCCGCAAGCTTGTAAAGGCTCGTTTGGCATATCCAACGAGCAAGGCTGCTACGGTGGAATATCTGAAAAACCACTTTGACGAGGATGTTGATCTCTCAAAAATCTATCGCTATCTTGACAAACTTAGCGACCATCAGCACGAAATCGTACAGGACATCAGCGTGCGCCATAC
>OQWI01001488.1_pt1 | contig 10113 bp, 7 predicted proteins | sample 1691551 | NCBI WGS metagenome assembly OQWI01 (sample SAMN03418259, study PRJEB22391) | human gut metagenome | biome: human-gut; feature: organic feature; material: feces | host: Homo sapiens | place: Tanzania | collected 2013-01
TGTCAGTGCCGGTAACGCGCTTCTTGTGGCAACCAGCAGTTTCTGGGAAGGGGTGGACGTGCGTGGCGATACGCTGTCATTGGTGATTATCGACAAATTGCCGTTTACCTCTCCTGATGATCCACTGTTAAAAGCGCGCATGGAAGATTGTCGTTTGCGCGGTGGCGACCCGTTCGATGAAGTACAACTGCCGGATGCGGTGATTACTCTCAAGCAGGGGGTAGGGCGACTGATTCGCGACGCCGATGATCGCGGCGTGCTGGTGATTTGCGATAATCGGCTGGGCACACCGGTAAAGCTACCGGGGCCGCGCCCGTAAGCCAGAGCGTTAATATCAGTCAGGGAAGTTCCGCTGGTGGTCAGGATATCCTGCACCATCGGTAAGATTCGTTGAGTATGTTCACGAGGGCAAAGCTCAAAATGAGCGTTGACAGTACCGTCGTTCCACAGGGCGACAGAGCAGGCCTCTGTCGCGGTATCGATAGCCAGAATTCGCATGGGTCTTCGTGCTTAGATCAATAAAAAGGCGCGCATCATACCATACTCCGTAACAAATTACCTGGAGCGTGCTGTCAGCCATTGACGCGCGAATGGGCGAAGTTTACTGGGCCGAATATCAGCGTGATGAAAACGGTATCTGGCACGGTGAAGAAACCGAAGCCGTACTCAAACCCGAAATCGTCCATGAACGAATGCAACAGCTTTCCGGCGAATGGGTGACGGTAGGGACGGGCTGGCAAGCCTGGCCGGATCTCGGTGAAGAGAGCGAGCTGGTTTTGCGCGATGGCGAAGTGTTACTCCCCGCTGCAGAAGATATGCTGCCGATTGCTTGTCAGATGTTTGCCGAGGGTAAAACGGTGGCGGTGGAACATGCCGAACCGGTTTATTTACGTAACAACGTCGCATGGAAGAAACTTCCGGGCAAAGAATGAATCTTAAGAGTATGCCCTGAGAAAAAAAGGAGTCGCATCATGGCGGTTCAAAAGAATGTTATCAAAGGCATACTGGCAGGTACGTTTGCGCTAATGCTGAGCGGTTGTGTCACTGTGCCGGACGCCATTAAAGGCAGCAGTCCCACGCCGCAACAAGATTTAGTTCGGGTGATGAGTGCGCCGCAGCTGTACGTTGGTCAGGAGGCACGCTTTGGTGGCAAAGTGGTTGCGGTACAAAACCAGCAAGGGAAAACCCGCCTGGAAATTGCTACCGTACCGCTGGACAGCGGAGCCAGACCGACGCTGGGAGAACCTTCTCGCGGTCGCATTTATGCCGATGTGAACGGTTTTCTGGACCCGGTGGATTTCCGTGGACAACTGGTTACGGTAGTCGGGCCAATCACTGGTGCGGTTGACGGCAAAATCGGCAATACGCCCTATAAATTTATGGTGATGCAAGTAACGGGTTACAAACGTTGGCATTTAACCCAGCAGGTGATTATGCCGCCTCAGCCGATTGATCCATGGTTTTATGGCGGTCGTGGCTGGCCCTATGGCTACGGCGGATGGGGCTGGTATAATCCCGGCCCCGCGAGAGTACAAACAGTTGTAACTGAATAATTGCTTGTTTTTAAAGAAAAAGAAACAGCGGCTGGTCCGCTGTTTCTGCATTCTTACGGTAAAGATAAAAATAAATAGTGACGCGCTTCGCAACCTTTTCGTTGGGTAATTATCAAGCTGGTATGATGAGTTAATATTATGTTAACGGCATGTATATCATTTGGGGTTGCGATGACGACGAACACGCATTTTAGAGGTGAAGAATTGAAGAAGGTTTGGCTTAACCGTTATCCCGCGGACGTTCCGACGGAGATCAACCCTGACCGTTATCAATCTCTGGTAGATATGTTTGAGCAGTCGGTCGCGCGCTACGCCGATCAGCCTGCGTTTGTGAATATGGGGGAGGTGATGACCTTCCGCAAGCTGGAAGAACGCAGTCGCGCGTTTGCCGCTTATTTGCAACAAGGGTTGGGGCTGAAGAAAGGCGATCGCGTTGCGTTGATGATGCCTAATTTATTGCAATATCCGGTGGCGCTGTTTGGCATTTTGCGTGCCGGGATGATCGTCGTAAACGTTAACCCGTTGTATACCCCGCGTGAGCTTGAGCATCAGCTTAACGATAGCGGCGCATCGGCGATTGTTATCGTGTCTAACTTTGCTCACACACTGGAAAAAGTGGTTGATAAAACCGCCGTTCAGCACGTAATTCTGACCCGTATGGGCGATCAGCTATCTACGGCAAAAGGCACGGTAGTCAATTTCGTTGTTAAATACATCAAGCGTTTGGTGCCGAAATACCATCTGCCAGATGCCATTTCATTTCGTAGCGCACTGCATAACGGCTACCGGATGCAGTACGTCAAACCCGAACTGGTGCCGGAAGATTTAGCCTTCCTGCAATACACCGGCGGCACCACAGGTGTGGCGAAAGGCGCGATGCTGACTCACCGCAATATGCTGGCGAACCTGGAACAGGTCAACGCCCCCTATGGGCCGTTGCTGCATCCAGGTAAAGAACTGGTAGTAACGGCACTGCCGCTGTATCACATTTTTGCCCTGACCATTAACTGCCTGCTGTTTATCGAACTGGGTGGGCAGAACCTGCTTATCACTAACCCGCGCGATATTCCAGGGTTGGTAAAAGAGTTAGCGAAATATCCGTTTACCGCTATCACTGGCGTTAACACCTTGTTCAATGCGTTGCTGAACAATAAAGAGTTCCAGCAGCTGGATTTCTCCAGTCTGCATCTTTCCGCAGGCGGTGGGATGCCAGTGCAGCAAGTGGTGGCAGAGCGTTGGGTGAAACTGACAGGACAGTATCTGCTGGAAGGCTATGGCCTTACCGAGTGTGCGCCGCTGGTCAGCGTTAACCCATATGATATTGATTATCATAGTGGTAGCATCGGTTTGCCGGTGCCGTCGACGGAAGCCAAACTGGTGGATGATGATGATAATGAAGTACCACCGGGTCAACCGGGTGAGCTTTGTGTCAAAGGACCGCAGGTGATGCTGGGTTACTGGCAGCGTCCCGATGCTACAGATGAGATCATCAAAAATGGCTGGTTACACACCGGCGACATCGCGGTAATGGACGAAGAAGGTTTCTTACGCATCGTCGATCGCAAAAAAGACATGATTCTGGTTTCCGGTTTTAACGTCTATCCAAACGAGATTGAAGATGTCGTCATGCAGCATCCTGGCGTACAGGAAGTCGCGGCTGTTGGCGTACCTTCCGGCTCCAGTGGTGAAGCGGTAAAAATCTTTGTAGTGAAAAAAGCTCCATCGCTTACCGAAGAGTCACTGGTGACTTTTTGCCGCCGTCAGCTCACGGGCTACAAAGTACCGAAGCTGGTGGAGTTTCGTGATGAGTTACCGAAATCTAACGTCGGAAAAATTTTGCGACGAGAATTACGTGACGAAGCGCGCGGCAAAGTGGACAATAAAGCCTGAGCGTTAAGTCAGTCGTCAGACGCCGGTTAATCCGGCGTTTTTTTTGACGCCCACTAAAGAGAATACAATTTGAATTACCAAATGATTACCACGGACGATGCGCTGGCTTCTTTGTGTGAAGCCGTCCGTGCCTTTCCGGCGATAGCCCTGGATACTGAATTTGTTCGTACGCGCACTTATTACCCGCAGCTGGGGTTGATTCAACTTTTCGATGGCGAGCATCTGGCGCTAATTGATCTGCTCGGGATCACTGACTGGTCACCGCTGAAAGCGATCCTGCGCGATCCGTCCATCACAAAATTTCTCCATGCAGGCAGTGAAGATCTGGAAGTGTTCCTCAATGTCTTTGGCGAATTACCACAACCCCTGATTGACACGCAAATCCTTGCTGCCTTCTGCGGACGCCCGATGTCATGGGGTTTCGCTTCCATGGTGGAAGAGTATTCCGGCGTTACGCTGGACAAGAGTGAATCGCGCACCGACTGGCTGGCCAGACCGCTGACCGAACGTCAGTGTGAATATGCAGCGGCGGATGTCTGGTATCTGTTACCGATCACCGCCAAGCTTATGGTAGAAACGGAGGCCTCCGGCTGGCTACCAGCGGCGCTGGATGAATGTCGCCTGATGCAAATGCGTCGTCAGGAAGTCGTTGCGCCGGAAGATGCCTGGCGTGATATCACCAATGCCTGGCAATTACGCACACGCCAACTGGCCTGTCTGCAACTGTTAGCCGACTGGCGACTGCGCAAGGCGCGAGAGCGCGATCTGGCGGTGAACTTTGTCGTGCGTGAAGAGCATTTGTGGTCGGTAGCGCGTTATATGCCGGGAAGTTTAGGCGAACTGGACAGCCTGGGTTTATCCGGTAGCGAAATCCGCTTTCACGGTAAAACGCTACTGGCGCTGGTGGAAAAAGCGCAGACATTGCCGGAAGATGCCTTACCGCAGCCGATGCTTAACCTGATGGACATGCCGGGTTATCGTAAAGCGTTTAAAGCGATTAAGTCGCTGATTACTGACGTGAGCGAAACGCATAAGATCAGCGCCGAATTGCTGGCATCGCGTCGGCAAATCAACCAACTGCTGAACTGGCACTGGAAACTGAAACCGCAGAACAATTTGCCGGAGCTGATTTCCGGCTGGCGTGGTGAGCTGATGGCGGAAGCATTACACAATTTATTGCAGGAATATCCGCAGTAAAATCTTCCGAAGCCGGACTGGGCGCGCTCAGCGCCACATCCGGCTTTGGCAAACTACAAATCCAACACCAGGCGTTTACCCTTCGCACGCGAACAACAGATCAACATACTTTGCTGGCTGGCACGCTCTTCATCGCTAAAATACTGATCCCGATGGTCAGCTTCACCTTCCAGTATTGCTGTTTCGCAGGTTCCGCATACCCCTTCACGACATAAACATTCCACTTTCGCGGCTTTATTATTTTCAATAACCTGCAAAATAGTCATCTCTTCCGGCACCACAAACTCTTTTCCGGAACGGGCAAGCACCAGGGTAAATGCATCGCCGGTTTTGTCTTCGATAGCAAATTGCTCAAAGTGCAGCGTATCGGCGGCGATGTCCAGACGCGCAGCTTCACTTCTTACCGCTTCAATTAGCGCCTCGGGGCCACAGGTATAAACGTGTGTGCCAGGTTCGATATCCGCCAATAATCGCGCTAATTCCAGTCGTGTTCCGGTTGATGAATGATGCAAATGGACTTTCTCAGCCTGCGGATGCTGGACTAGCTCATCACGAAATGCGCAACTTTCTGGATTTCGCGAGCAGTAATGTAGCTGCCAGTCGACGTCGCTGTGTTGCAACTCTGCCATGTGCGACAGGAAAGGGGTGATACCAATACCGCCCGCGATAAACAGATGCTTTCTGGCTGAGGGAATTAGCGCAAACAGGTTATTAGGCGTTGAGATCGTTAACCGATCGCCCACTTTTACCTGCTGATGCAAAAAGCGGGAACCGCCGCGCGAGTTTTCTTCCAGTCGAACGGCAATCTGATAATGAGTTGTATCGAGAGGCGAACTCAGCAGTGAATACGCATTGCTGTACTGGTTATCACCATCGCTCATCTGCACAATGACGTGACTTCCTCCAGTAAACGCAGGTAATGGTATGCCATCGGTTGCCACCAGCGTGAAGCGTTTCACCTGTTCGGTAAGGGGTTCCACCTGACTCACCTGTACTTCAAACATTTGATAGTCTGACATTGCTGTACTCCATCAAAAATCAGCCCAGCGGCGGAAAATACCGCCGCCGATGTCATTAGTCCTTAAATACCTGCGCCAGCAGATTATGGAAATGGGCGATACCATGTTCGGAAATGCCGCTACCGCTACTGTCGGCCATGATGCGCCCCTGACCACGATAGCCACGCGATTTCAGCCCTTTCTGTACGCTTTCAACCAGACGTAAATCTTCCGGACGGAACACATCGCGATACCACTCAATCAGCGATTTTTGCTCGTCGGTTAACTCTTCATTGGTGAAGTAAATATCGTAGTTTTGCAGGGTAGTTTCAGAATCCACCGGGAATTCATAAATGACCGTCATCATCCCTTTGATCGGGGTGACGTTCAGCATCGTGCACGGCCACAGCCAGAAACCGTGGAATGCCGCATCCGTACCCTCTTCAAATTTAAACGACTGTTCGGACGGTTTGGCGAAACCGTATTGCAGCGTCCAGTTACCGTGCATGGTGTGCCAGTAACGATCAACCTGAACGGAGTCGGAGAAACCTGGATGCGCCGGACCACAGTGATAGCACTCGAGATAGTTATCGACAATGTTCTTCCAGTTGGCAGGCGTGCGGGTGGTAAAGCGGGCCGCCAGTTTCAGATCGTGGACTTCCGGGCAGGCTTCCAGCACTTTCGCGCCCAGACCGGGTAACTGATCTTCTACGCTGGTGGCGTTGGGGTCCATGTTGATGAAGACGAATCCGGCATATTCTTCCAGACGCACCGGAACCAGTTGCGCTTTGTCGCTATCGAAATTGGCGACGTTTTCGCAGTTACGTGCATGGGCCAGATTGCCATCGAGTTTGAATGCCCATGCGTGATACGGGCAGGTAATCACATTTTTTGCTTTTCCTTCACCGCTCAACAACTGATGACCACGGTGCGGACACACGTTATAGAACGCGCGCAAAACCTTATCACGACCGCGTACCAGCACGATGCTTTCGCCAATGATCTCACGCGTCACATAATCATTGGCATTCGCCAGTTCGCTGCTGTGAGCGACGCAAATCCAGCTTTTGGCGAAGACGTTCTCTTTTTCGTGTTCAAACGCGTTCTGATCGGTATAAAAACGGGCAGGAATGGTCCACGCCTCTTGCGGGTTAGCGCAAAAATTTTCGGGTAGTACAAAGTCAGGGCTCAGATTGCTCATAGGGATACCTTTATCGTTAGGATGATGGCGCTCAGTTGTCGCCTTTGAATACGGTTCCCGCAGGGAGCACTGGTGTTTTTTCCAGGGCTTCAACCGGTGTCTGCGGGAGATAATGTTCAACTTGATGAGCCGGAATGTCGGCGTAATCCTGTTTCAGCCAGCGAATAAATCCGCCGACTTTCACCAGTAAAATGACGAGGAAGGGAAGGGCTGTGAGCACGACGGTGGTTTTCATCGTTTCCAGCGAAGCACCGGTAAACAAGATGGAAAGCGGGATCAGAGTGATCACCACGCACCAGAAAAGACGCAGCCCACGGTCAGGATCGTCACCTTCCTGGAGATTACGCGTACTGGTCGCCGCCATGGTGTAGGCCACTGCATCCATATGCGAGGCAAGGAAAATAATCATCACGCCCAGGTATGCGGCGAGGAACAATTTACCGGCTGGCAACGACATCAGAACTTGCTGTACAGCTGTTTCGCCGCCCAATGTTTCCAGCACCTGTGGGACGTTGATTACGCCATTGATAAACTGATGAATGGCATAGCTTTCCATTACGCCGAAGAAGAACCAGCAACCGACGGTGCTGCCGAGGATCAGTCCCCAGATAACTTCTTTAATCTTACGACCGCGGGAAACGCGGGTGACAAACATTGCTACGCCAGGGGTGTATGAGATCCACCACAGCCAGTAGAAAACGGTCCAGTTGCGGGTAAATGAACCATCGCCAAGCGGATCGGTGAATAAGCTCATTTGCAGGAAGTTTTGCGTGGTCAGGCCGATGGCATTGATGATGCTGTTGGTAATAAATTCGGTTGGACCGACAATCAGCACCAGTAATGGCAGCAGGAACGCGCCCCAGCCAACCATTTTGCTCAGACGTTGCAAACCGTTGTTGATACCAATCCACGAGCTTAGGCAAAAAATGCCGCCGGAAAGCAGGATCACAAATGCCTGCACGGTGAAGTTATCGGGTAAACCGGTCAGTGCGGAAAGTCCACGAGTAAAGGTTGCTGCGGTGACAACAAGGGAAATAGTCAGTGCGCCGACAGTGGCGATCAGGAACATCAAATCAACCAGTTTTCCCCATGGGCCTTGCGGGCGAACGCCGGTAATCGCGGCAATAATGCCGGAAAGACTCAGACCTTTGTTTTTCCGCACATGAAAGTGATAAGCCATGATTAATGAGGCCAGCGTATAAGTTGCCCAGGCGCTGATGCCCCAGTGGAAGAAGGAGTAAGGGACGCTAAATTCGAGTGCCTGTTGTGAACGCGGTGCGATATTTAATCCAGGCGTTTGATAATAATAGGCCCATTCAGCAACCCCCCAATAAAGCGTAGAAGAACCTAAACCGGCACAAATAAACATAAACAGCCAGGAGAGCGTGCTGTATTCCGGTTTTCCTTCGCCAAGACGAATATTGCCGTATTTACTGGTGGCTAAATAAATCACCAGTCCCATTGCCAGCAAAACCAATACCTGTACGGCGGAACCTAACGTACGCGTAACAAAAGTGTATATTGCGTTGGCCGCGTCGGCCGATTGTTGTGGGAAAAGGCTTAATGCAGCTGCGATGAAAAGAATGGCCACCAGGCTGATGCTTATCAGCGGCACATCTTTTTTCTTAACATTGCTCATCATGAGTCATCTCCTGGGCATAAAAGCCCGTCTCTGGCTTTTGCCAGTTGTAATTATTTGCAGGGTAATGAGTTGTATGTTGTGTTTAACAAATTGATTATTTGCATGTTACATAAATTAAACAATTAAGAATACGGAAAGCCATAAAACACGAAACGGAAACAATAAAAGGTGAAATGACGCAGGTTATTAACTGAAAAGAACGAATAAAAAAACCGCGTCAGTGACGCGGTTCAAATAAACTGGTTTGACCTTAACGCAAAATAATTTTGCAAATCGCGTCGGCAACCTGTGGCGTGGTGGCACTGCCTTTCATATCCGGTGTTTTCGGCCCGTGAGCAATCACTTCTTCAATCGCTGCCAGAATACCGTTATGCGCTTGCTGGAAACGCTCATCGCCATTGCCGAGAAAATCGAGCATCATTGCACCGGCCCAAATTGTGGCGATAGGGTTTGCAATATTTTTCCCGTAGATATCCGGCGCGGAACCGTGGACAGGCTCGAAGAGCGACGGGAAAGTGCGTTCCGGATTCAGGTTGGCGGATGGGGCAATGCCAATGGTGCCGGTGCAGGCCGGGCCAAGATCGGAAAGGATATCGCCAAACAAATTGGACGCCACCACCACATCGAAGCGTTCCGGCTGCATCACAAAACGCGCGCAGAGAATATCAATATGCTGCTTGTCCCAGCGGATCTCCGGGTAATTCTCAGCCATTGCTTCCACTCGCTCATCCCAGTACGGCATGCTGATGGCTAAACCGTTTGATTTAGTGGCAGAAGTTAGCGTCTTACGTGGGCGGCTTTGCGCAAGTTCGAAGGCATAACGCAAAATGCGATCGACACCACGACGCGTAAATACCGATTCCTGAATGACGACTTCATGCTCTGTACCTTCATTCACTCTACCGCCGAGCGAGGAATATTCGCCTTCGGTGTTTTCCCTGACCACGTAAAAATCGATGTCGCCAGGCTGTTTTCCCGCCAGCGGGCAGGGAACGCCAGGAAAGAGACGAACCGGGCGCAGGTTGACGTACTGGTCGAATTCACGACGAAATTTCAGCAGCGAACCCCACAACGAAATATGGTCCGGAACGGTGTCCGGCCAGCCGACGGCACCAAAATAGATGGCGTCGAAACGGCTAAGTTGCTCATGCCAGTCGTCCGGCATCATTTTACCGTGATGGCTGTAATACTCGCAGCTCGCCCACTCCATTTGCTCAAAACTCAAGGCGAAGCCCCAGCGCTCAGCGGCAGCCTGTAACACGCGAATCCCTTCAGGAAGGACTTCTTTGCCAATCCCGTCTCCCGGGATCGCAGCAATACGCATCGTTTTCATCATTGGGTTCTCACTTCCTGACCATCAAAATTGACAACATCACCATCCTATAATTGACTGAAAAGGAATTAATCCCCGTAACTGGTGAAACATAAAACACGAATCATGAATAATTTACCGCTGCTGAATGATTTGCGCGTCTTTATGCTGGTGGCTCGCCGGGCTGGTTTTGCCGCCGTGGCGGAAGAACTGGGCGTTTCACCGGCGTTCGTCAGCAAGCGCATCGCCTTGCTGGAGCAAACGCTAAACGTGGTGTTGTTAGACCGCATAAATTCCGGCGACGCGCAGAGAATACGGTA